>ERZ1034691.1824-NODE-1824-length-12856-cov-8.711273_pt1 | contig 12856 bp, 10 predicted proteins | sample MGYA00520638_ERZ1034691 | MGnify/ENA primary metagenome ERZ1034691 (study PRJEB33766, sample SAMN09781763) | gut metagenome | biome: gut microbiome | host: Homo sapiens | place: Madagascar | study: EMG produced TPA metagenomics assembly of the PRJNA485056 data...
TATTTCTGCTTTCACACATCCTTCGTTTAGCGGTCTGCAAGAAAGATTTCTCGCTTCGCTCGAAATGACGATACGAGAGAGTCTGTAGTCTTCTGGTCTTCCAGTCTCCTACTCCCTAGTCACCAGTCCCTAGTCACCCCAAAAACAAAATCGTTCGCCCTTATGAAATTGTAAAGGCGAACGATTTCTACATCATTATTTCAGTTCAGCAGCTTCTTCTTTCAGTTCGAAGGATTCCAGCTGGTCTCCCTCTTTGACGTCACGATAGCTGTCGATGGCGATGCCGCATTCGAAGCCGGCAGCGACTTCCTTCACGTCATCCTTGAAGCGGCGCAGCGATGCGATCTTGCCTTCATGGATGACGATGCCGTCGCGGATCAGGCGCAGCTGGCAATTGCTGGTGATCTTACCATCCTGCACGTAGGAGCCGGCAACGATGACCTTCGGTGTGTGGATGACCTGACGGATCTCCGCATGGCCGAGGACCACTTCGCGGATGGTCGGCGAGAGCATGCCTGCCATCGCCGCCTTGACATCATCGATGCAGTCATAGATGACACGGTAGAGACGGACATCGACACCGTCCTTTTCCGCCATGGCACGTGCATTGGCATCCGGACGGACGTTAAAGCCGATGATGAGTGCATTGGATGCGGAAGCGAGCATGACATCGGATTCATTGATCGCACCGACGGCGGAGTGAACGATGGAGATGCGGACCTCTTCGCTCTTGATGGCCTGCAGGGACTGTACGAGCGCTTCGACGGAGCCCTGGACGTCAGCTTTGATGATGACGTCGAGTTCCTTCATTTCGCCTTCCTTGATCTTTTCGAAGATGTTGTCAAGGGTGACCTTCTGGACACTTCTCTGTTCCTCTTCCTTCGCACGGGATGCGCGGATCTCAGCAATATTTCTGGCCTTCTTTTCATCCATGACGAAGAAGTGGTCGCCGGCTTCCGGCACGCTGTCCATGCCGAGGATCTCGACCGGGACAGACGGTTCCGCACTCTTCATCTTGCGGCCGTTTTCATTGTTCATCGCGCGGACGCGGCCCCAGCTCTTGCCAGCCAGGATGCCGTCACCGATATGGAGGGTACCGTTCTGGACAAGGACGCTCATGACCGGGCCTCTGCCCTTATCCAGCTGGGCTTCGACGACAACGCCGTATGCTTCGCGGTTCGGATTGGCCTTGAGCTCCTGCATTTCAGCAACGAGGAGGATGTTTTCCAAAAGATCATCGAGCCCGATCTTTTTCTTCGCGGAGATCGGTGTCATGATGACATCGCCGCCCCAGTCTTCAGCGAGCAGGCCTTCTTTGGCGAGCTCTTCCTTGATGCGGTCCGGATTGGCGCCCGGTTTATCGATCTTGTTGATCGCGACCATGATCGGTACACCGGCATTCTTCGCGTGATGGATCGCTTCGATGGTCTGCGGCATGACGCCGTCATCGGCTGCTACGATGAGGACAGCGATATCGGTCAGCTGCGCGCCGCGGGAACGCATCGCGGTAAAGGCTTCATGACCCGGGGTATCGAGGAAGGTGATCTTGTGATTTTTATAACGAATCTGGTATGCACCGATACGCTGGGTGATGCCGCCGGCTTCGTGGAGCGCGACATTCGTCTGGCGAAGGGCATCGAGCAGGGTGGTCTTGCCATGGTCGACGTGGCCCATGATGGTGACGACAGCCGGTCTTGGCTTCAGGAAGCGCGGATCATCCTCTGCAGGGATGTACTCGGTCGGATCCGCCGGAGCTTCTGCTTCGATCAGGGTGATGCCGAATTCTTCTGCCAGGATCTCGATGGTGTCGCGGTCCAGGTTCTGGTTGATGGTCGCCATGACGCCGTCCATCATGAGTGCTTTGATGATCTCGCTGACTTCACGTCCGAAAAGCTCAGCCAGCTCCTTGACGGTAACGCTCGGCGGCAGCTCGACTTCTGTCGGGTACGCAGCCACTTTCTTTTCATTCGTGTGTTTCTTCTTCTTGCTCTGGCTCAAAGAACGGGCCATGAGGGAACCGCCTTCCTTCTCTCTGCGGCTTCTTTCCCAGTCCTTCTTCGTCTTTTTCTTAGCCGGTTTTTCCGCTCTTCTGGTGACCGGCTTCTGCGCGGTCTCTTCTACCGGAGCCTTGGCAGCAGCTGCCGGGCGCTGCGGACGAGCCGGACGATCGGTCTTCGGGCGGTCACCGTTTCTGTCATTCTTGAAACGGTCATTTCTTCCATTGCCGCCAGTCTGTCCATTTCTTGCTCCCTGCGGGCGGTCGCCGTTGCGGCTGAAACGATCGTTTCTCTGACCGTCTCTCCCCTGAGAGCGGCTCCCCCCGTCACGACGTTCCCCGTTTCTATCATTTCTGCCTTCGCTTCTTCCATCGCGTCTCTGGCCTTCTCTTCTTCCGTCACGGCGCCCATCCTGGCGGGATGTCTCTCTCGCCGGACGGGACGGGCGTTCTGCCGCCTTGGCCGGCTCTGCCTTCGGCGCTTCCTTCTGCGGAGCTTCTGCCTTCGGAGCTGGTTTCTGAGCCGGTTTCGGAGCTTCTGCCGGCGCTGCTTCTTCCGTGGAGTAGGAGGAATAGGAGGACTGGCGGGCATTGCCCTTCTTGCCATTCGGCTGGCCTGCCTGATCAAAACGGACGGTACGCATCACCGGGCGCTTTGCCGCTTTCTTCTTTTCCGCAGCGACGTGACGCGCAAGGATGGACTTGCCATTGTCATCCACGCCGGAGAGACGGTTCGTCACATCGACATGACCGGCTTTCAAAATTTCAATGACCTCTTTATCTGTCTTGCCAAATTCCTTGGCAAGTTCATAAACTCTGTACTTCTTTTTCTGCATAAGCAGCCTCCCAAGTGTATGTCAATTCGTTAGTTGATTTCGTTATGAGGAAATGGGGTTAATGGTTCAGGGTTCGGGGTTAGCTCCTGGGGCGGCTCGTCCACTGATTGTGGATGAAAGCTTTGCTCGCCAGTTAGGAGTGCTGGTGCGGCGCATAAAAATATAGAAGCGCCGCGGAGTATAGATGGTGGCGATGTCCGATGGTGGCATTTCAGTCACTAGTCACTCGAGGCTCCTAATCCCTAGCCACTAATCCCTAGCTACTAGCTCCCAGTCCCTACTCACTCAAATATCCCATTTCCGACTGCCTTCGGCAGCTATCTTTCAGCCAGCGCCTTGTCGATCTTTTCAGCGATCGCGCGGCTGAAGCCTTTGTCTGTGATGAGCGCCGCTGTGCGTACCCCTTTGCCGAGGGCGCTGCCCAGCCTCTCCTTTTCTCCAAACAGTCTGTAGGAAATATGCGCTCTTTCTGCAGCATTTCTGTACTCATCCTTTGTTCTTGGGGAGCTGTCTTCTGTGATAATGAGAAGGGCCCCTTTCGGAGCTTTCACATTTTTCAGCCCTTCTGCCACCTGTTCATTTCCCGAAAGCAGACGACCTGCCTTCATACAAAGGCCAAGCATGCGGTATACCGGCTCATCCATTCTCGATCTGTTCCTTCAGCGCATCGTATACATCCTTGGATACCGGACGCTTCAGGGATCTCTCAAGACCATGGGACTCGTAGGCCTTGGTAAAGCACTCGATATCGTCACACACGTAGACGCCGCGGCCGGATTTCTTGCCCGTACGGTCGAGCTCGATGAGCCCCGTCGGCAGAGCCACGATACGGAGCAGCTCCTTCTTCGGCTTCAGCTCCTTGCAGCCTACGCACATGCGCATGGGGATCTTTTTTACTTTCATTCCTTAGCTTCCTCCCCCATATCGCTTTCGATATCTCCCAGAATGTCGTCATCGAGATCGGCGCTGTCGGTCTCACCGAAGCCTTCCTCATTCGCCTGCGTTTCGCTCTTGATATCGATCTTCCAGTTCGTCAGCTTGGCAGCCAGGCGGGCATTCTGGCCTGCTTTGCCGATGGCAAGCGACAGCTGGTAGTCCGGTACGATAACATAGGAGGATTTCTCTTCTTCCCATACGGAAACGGAAACGACCTTTGCCGGGGAGAGGGCATTGGCGATGTAGATCGCCGGATCTTCGTCCCAGCGGACGATATCGATCTTTTCATCATGCAGCTCGTTCACGATATTCTGTACACGCTGTCCCTTCGGCCCGACGCACGCACCGACCGGATCGACAGCCGGATCCATCGCATATACGGCGATCTTGGAGCGGGAGCCCGCTTCACGGACGACACTCTTGATCTCCACGGTGCCGCTGTAAATTTCCGGTACCTCCAGCTCGAAAAGTCTCTTCAAGAGGCCCGGATGGGTCCTCGAGAGGATGATCTCCGGTCCCTTCGTGGTCTTTCTGACTTCGAGGACATAGCACTTGATCTTATCGTTCGGCTGGAATTCTTCGCCTTCGATCTGTTCTGCGAAAGGCAGGATCCCTTCCACGCGGCCGAGGTCGACAAAAATGGTGCGGGATTCATTCCATTTCACTACGCCGGTGATCACATCGCCTTCACGGCCGGAGAATTCGTCATAGATGGAGCCTCTCTCGGCTTCACGCAGCTTCTGGATCATGACCTGCTTAGCGGCCTGTGCTGCGACACGGCCGAAATTCTTCGGTGTCACATCGATGCGGAGCATGTCGCCTGCTTCATAGCTGCGGTCGATCTTCTTTGCCTCTTCCACCGTGATCTCATTGATCGCATTTTCAGAGTCCTCATGGATCTCGTCCACGACGGTCTTCTCTTCATAAATTTTATATTCGCCGGTTTCACGGTTGAGAGAAACCGAAGCCTTGGCATTGCTGCCGCTTTCCTTTTTGTAAGCGGTCAGAAGCACCATTTCCAGTGCATCAAATACCATATTTCTGTCAACCTTTTTGATCTTGACCAGGGCTTCTACTGCTTCCAATAATACCTTGCCGTCCACGATGAACTATTCCTCCTCGATTAAAACGAAAAATGAAGTCTTACCTGTGAAATTTTATCTCTATGCAATGCGATTTCCTTACCGCCATCGAGCGTCAGCGCCAGATCACCCTCCTCGGTGAGCCCTTCCAGATGCGCGGTGAACGCTTTGCCGCCGCCTGCCTCTTCGAGCGGAGCAAACAGCTTCACATCCACATCGCTTCCCGCATAGCGGCGGAAATCCTTATCCTTCTTCAATACACGATCGAGCCCCGGAGAAGAGACCTCCAGCATGTAGTTATCCGGGATGATATCCTTCTCATCCAGGATCTCGCCGGCCTTCTCACTGATGCTCTGGCAGTCTGCGAGATCCACGCCGCCTTCCTTATCAATGAAAATGCGAAGGATCCAATTCCTTTCACGGACATACTCGACATCGACAAGTTCGATGCCGTCCGCATCCAGGATCGGTTCCAGCAAAGCTTCTACGGCTTCTTCGATTGCTTTATGTGCCATGATAAGCCTCCTTGAAATCAATCAAACGTGAACGCCGAAGTGCTCCTGAAAGAGCAAGGGCTCCATAGATCGCAGCGTCAGCGCGATAAAAAATATGCCCCTTCCCCGATGCGCATGCGTCCGTTCACGAAACTGTTCCATATATAAGAAAAAGTGAGCCGCAGCTCACTCACCAGGAAATTCTATACACATAACTTGCAATACTATTATACCATACGTTGTAAAGGGAAAGCAATAAAAAAGGTTCAGGGTTCAGGGTTCAAGGTTAGCCTCCGAGCGTGCTAAGTTTGAAAGAAGGGATGAGTGGCTAGGGATTAGGAGTCTCAAGTGATTGGTGACTAGTGACTGGCATGCCAGCTCATGGCATCGACCTATTTATTATACTTCGCGGCGCATTTCGTCATCCTGAGCGGAGTGAAATGTCGGATGTTCGATCATGTAAAGGCGGAACAGTGAGAACTGAGTCGAAGGATCTGGCGCCGCACCACCATTTCTCATTTCTAATTTCTCATCCAATCTAGGGAAACACTGATTAAATCGTTGTCAGATTTTACTCTTGAATTTTTATACATAGCGAGGAATAACCTGACGCGAATAGCGAGCTATTTAAGGAAGGTTATGACGAAGCTATGTATAAAAATTCTTGTAGAATCTGACTCTGCGATTTAATCAGCGTTTCCCTAGGCTTTCAAACGTAATCAAGGGGTGAGCTGCCCCACGGGCGAGCCCTGCACCCATCAACCTGAACCTTGAACCCTCTAATCCTCGATCACCGGATGCTCATAAAGCTCCTTCAGATCCTTCACCAGGTGCTTCTCGATCGCCGCCTCAAGGGCTTCTATGGTTTTGGCATCGTACTGATGAATGATGCCCGGGATGCCCTTGGCACGAAGCTCGCCGTAGTATTCATCACGATACATGTTATAGAAGAAAAGGATCCCTGTATCTTTTTCTTCACACTCATAGGCAGCGATGATGTAGGAGCCGTTCAGCCCAAGGAGCGGCATTTTCGGCGCAATGACGCGCACATAGTGCCCGATCTTCTCCGGCAGCAGCTCTTCATAGTCCCAGACCATGAAGCCTTTGCCCTCGACCAGAACGGAGACCTTCTCGCGATGGATGAGCTCCTTCTCGATCGCCTCCGGTGTCAGCAGCTTCACGAGGCGTTTAAATTCCTCAAGATCGCCCGTGATGCATTCGATCTCCGTCAGCGTGATCATGTGCAGATCCATCTTCACCATGTAATCCGCCGTTTCCTCATCATATAAGACGCGGATCTTCCATCCATTCGACTTGTGAAACCAGCCGAAGGCATAATAAATGCGGTCATGCTGCTCATCAATGATGCGAAGCTCATAGTCGCCGATGACCGGGGGAAGATCCTTCTCCTCGTACCAGGCAAGCAGCTTCTCGCGGCGCTCCGCACGCGCCTTCTTTGTTTTTTCATCCACGTCAGCCATGGTGACTCCTTTCTACATAAGACTATGAGACTGGAAGACTAGAAGATGTTAGACATTAGACTTCGGATTTCAGACTTCAGACTTCTAGCATCTGACCTCTGACTTCTGGTTCCCAGTCACTAGTCCCCAGCCACTAATCCCAGTCACTTCTCCGCCTGTTCTGCCTCAAGCCTGTCTCTGGATGCGGTGACGGACTTCACAAATTCCCGCGTTTCCGGGAAAGGGATCTGGTTCATATCAGAGAAGCCTTCCTTCCAGCCATAGTCCTTCATCCACTGGTCCACATTGCCGCGGCCCGCATTGTACGCGGCCAGCGCAAGGACTTCATTGTTGTGATACTCCTTCAACAGGTAATTGATATACCAGGCGCCCAGCGGGATATTCTCCTCGGGACGCTCCAGACGGTTCGCCGGAAGACCGCTTTCCTCGGAGATCCACTCTGCGGTATCCGGCATGAGCTGCATCATGCCGATCGCGCCCACATGGGATACCGCCTTTTTGTCGAATTTACTTTCCGTCAGGATGACGGCTTCTAAAAGAGCCGGCGAGATCTCCTCCTTCTTCGCGCTCTCTGAAATGAGGAGAGAGATCTCCCGCGAGGGACGCATGAAGGAAATGTCTGAAAGGATGTAGACCGCAAGACCGCACAGAATGGCCAGAAGAAGGGTGAAGAGCATGGCCCCCGTATTTCCCTGATGTCTGTGGACTTCTCTCTTTTTCCGTTTCAAAGCGGTTCTCATGGATTCAGCTCCTTTCAGGCAAAAATGATGTAGGGTTCAAGGTTCAGGGTTCAGGGTTGTGGTGGCGGCTTCGCCGCGAATATATATTGGGCGATGCCCGAAGGCTGACTTCTCCCTCCTTCCAGAGGAAGGGGCGAGAGGATGGTCTGGGCGATGCCCGAAGTTTAAAACTGGCGGTTTTCTCGTATCGCAAACCCAATCCCTAGCTACTAATCCCCAGCTACTAATTTCTAGTCACCAGTCCCTAACTCCCCTCATCCGTTCCTTCGCCTTCGCGAGGGCTTCTCTCACCTGGCGGCGGGTGTCTTCGACGGAGCGGCTGTTATCGATGATGACATCCGCATAGTTCAGCTTATTGTCCGTCGGCATCTGCTTATGGATGCGGTCGAGGACCTGCTCTCTGGTGAAGCCATCGCGGAGAGTGACACGCTTGATCTGCATTTCCAGCGGTACCTTGACGATCCAGACCTCTTCCACACGCAGCTGCCAGGAGATCTCCAAGAGGAGCGGCATGTCAAGTACAACAAGGTCATGACCTTCCTCCTGGGCTTTCAGAAGCTCTTCCTGCGTGCGGTGCCAGATGAAGGGATGGATGATGGCATTCAGCTGCTGGCGTTTCTCTTCCTTCGTGAAAACGATCTCTGCCGTTTTCAGCCGATCGAGCGTCCCATCCTTATTGAAAATGGCCTCGCCAAAGGCGCGCCGGATGTCTTCCATGGCCGCACTGCCCGGCCGCACTGCCTCGCGCGCGAGCATGTCCCCATCAATGATGGGGATCCCCAGCTCCTTTAAGTAGGAGGAGACTGTGCTTTTCCCGCAGCCTACGCCGCCGGATAATCCGATACGATACATAATGAGATAACTTCCTTTGAATGATAATGAGAAAAGGGGTAAGGGTTCAGGGTTCAGGGTTCAGGGTTCAGGGTTCAGGGTTCAGGGTTGTGGTGGCAGCTTCGCTGCAATTACATATGAAGCGCTGCGAAGGTTTGAAATTAGCGGTTTTCTCGTATCGCAAACCTAATCCCTAACCCCTAGTCACCAGCCTCTCCGCTCACTTCGTTTCCGCCCAGTTCTTCCCCGCATTGACATCAGCGAGGAGCGGGACTTTGAGCGTGACGACGGACTCCATCGTTTCTTTTAAAAGAGCAGCGATCTCTTCTTTTTCCTCCGCCACCACCTCTGCGACCAATTCATCATGGACCTGCAGAAGGACGCGGCTCTTATAGTGGCCCTTCCTCAGCTTGTCATAGACAGCGATCATCGCCATCTTCATGATATCTGCAGCCGTGCCCTGGATCGGTGTATTCATCGCCATGCGTTCTGCGAGTGAACGGCGCATGAAATTCTTGCTGCGGATGTCCGGAAGCTCGCGATAGCGACCAAAAAGCGTGACGGCGCGTCCCGTCTCCCTGGCCTCTTCGATCATACGCTGCATGAAGTCATGGATCTTTGGGTAGCGGGCATTGTACCTGTCGATATAGTCCTGCGCCTGCTTGGGCGTGATGCCGAGCTGCTTGGACAGGCCGAATCCGCTGATGCCGTAAATGATGCCGAAATTGACAGCCTTCGCATGACTGCGCTGCTCGTCGGTGACTTCTTCGAAGGGGATGCCCAGCACTTCGGCCGCGGTGCGGCGGTGGATGTCCTCATGATTCGCAAAGGCCGCGATCAGGCTCTCATCACCGCACATATGCGCAAGAATACGAAGCTCGACCTGCGAGTAGTCCGAAGAGATGAAGCAGTCATAGCCCTCGCCCGGTACAAAAAGGGAGCGTATCTTCTTTCCTTCCTCCGTGCGGACAGGGATGTTCTGCAGGTTCGGATCCGAGCTTGAAAGACGGCCCGTAGCCGTCACCGTCTGATTGAAGGAGCCATGAATGCGGCCCGTTTCCTTACGGATGAGCTTCGGCAGCGCTTCGAGGTAGGTGGAGATCAGCTTCGAAAGCGTGCGGTAGCGAAGGATCTTTCCCACAAAGGGATAGCTGACCGCCAGATTCTCCAGCACGTCCGCAGCGGTCGAGTAGCCGGTCTTCGTCTTCTTGCCCGCCGGCATCCCCAGCTTCTCGAAAAGGATATGTCCGAGCTGTTTGGGCGAATTGATATTGAATGGTTCCCCTGCCTCGGTGTAGATATCCTTCACGAGGAGGCGCAGCTCACTCTCCATGTCCGCCTTGACCTCCTGCCAGCGCTGCTGGTCTGTCGCGATGCCGGCCTTCTCCATCGCGGAAAGCACCTTGACGAGCGGCTCTTCCACGTCCATGAAAAGTGTCATCACTCCATTTTCCTCGAGCTTGCGGCAGCACGGCCCATAGATCTTCGACAGGAAATCTCCGATGAGACTGCCCTTGTCTGCGAAATCTTCCATCTCATCCGCAAAGACTTCGGGCACTTCATAGAGCCCTGCCATGTACGATAAGGGGTACGTCACGCGCGCGGGATCCAGCAGGTAGGAGGCGAGCTGCACATCAAAGAGCGGCAGAGAATCAGCCGGGAAGTCGGACTCCTGAAGGGCTTTCGCATCAACTGTCACTACCGCTTTCGCTTTCGCGAGGGCCTCTGCGAGCTTCTCATACTGCGCCGGCACCGCCGTGTACGCCCGACCCTCACACACAACGACCGCAGACCTTGCCTTAAAGAAAGGCGCGATCCCGGAGCGGTCGATCACCAAAGCTGCGACCCTTTTGTCAAACGCCTCTCCCTGCCAGGGTAAAGCCTTCACAAGCTCGGCCCGGCTCTGTTCCTTCTTCGCTTCCGCCAACGCTTGGAAGCGCGGAAGGCTGGCAAACTGCTGCAAAAGATTGATTCCGAGCTTTTGGAAAAGGACACGCATTTCTTCAAAATGAACGGGCTGATGCATCTCTTCCAGAGACGTATCCAGCGGCACGTCACGCTTGATGGTCGCTAGGTCATAGGAAAGATATGCCAGCTCTTTATTCGCAGTAAGCTTCTTTCCCTGCGCGCCTTTGATCTCTTCAACATGGGCATACAGATTATTCAGATTATCATACTGCGTAATGAGCTTCAAAGCCGTCTTCTCGCCGATCCCCGGCACGCCGGGGATATTGTCTGCAGTATCCCCCATAAGCGCCTTCATATCGATCACCTGACGCGGCTCTATGTGGTACTTTTCAAAGACCGCTTCCTGCGTCATGGCCGCCATATTTGTGATGCCCTTCTGCGTGAGGAAGACCGTCGTCCGGCTGCTTGAGAGCTGCAGCGCATCACGGTCGCCCGTCACGATATTGACCGGCATTTCCTTTTCATAGCGAAGAGAGAGCGTCCCTAAGATGTCATCTCCCTCGTAGCCGTCAAGACTGTACACCGCGACACCCATCACCTGCATCACGTCGCGGATGAGGTCAAACTGCGGCACGAGTTCATCCGGTGCCGGCTTTCTCGTAGCCTTGTATCCCTCGTACATCTCCGTGCGGAAGGTGTGTCGATCCTTGTCGAAGGTCACTGCCATATATTCCGGGTCCAGATCGCGATAGAGACCGAGCAGCATCCGCAGAAATCCATAGACCGCATTCGTCGGGATCCCATCCGGCGATGTCATAGTGGGCGGCAGCGCATAGAACGCGCGGTATAAAAGGCTGCTGCCATCGATGATGACCAATTTCTTTTCCATAGTAAACTCCATGAGGGTACGCACTCGCGTGCCAATCAATGCCAAAGCCCCATGCCGATGGGCAACAGGTTCAAAGGGTTATAAGCTTTGAAGGATGGTGCATCGCACGAATGACATCGCGGCGCCGATCCCCAATGCGTTATCTACCGCCTTGCAAAAGGGGCAGACATCGTAGTATATATTATATCATAATCGCGCCGGGCAAACAGGCTTCCCATGGTGAGCGGGTACACATTCTTCGCCTCGCAGCGAATGAAAAAGATCTCCTCTTTCTTAGAATACCGATACAAAAATACCTGCCGCAGGGCGGCGCAAGACACGCCGCCAGAGAAAAGAGCCCCACGCTCCATTCCGGCAAGCGCAATAAAAAAGCCCATCCAATGGATGAGCTTTTTCTCATTTTAGTGGTGCGGTCGGAGAGATTTGAACTCTCACGGATTACTCCACTACCGCCTGAAGATAGCGCGTCTGCCAGTTCCGCCACGACCGCATATAAAATTGAATTGAGGGAATCAAGTAGAAAAAAGAGTGGTGCGGCTGGTGAGACTTGAACTCACACGATCGAAAGATCACTACCCCCTCAAAGTAGCGCGTCTGCCATTCCGCCACAGCCGCAGGAATGGTGCCTCAGAACGGAATCGAACCGTTGACACAAGGATTTTCAGTCCTTTGCTCTACCAACTGAGCTACCGAGGCAAATAAAAGTGGCGACCCGGATCAGATTTGAACTGACGATCTCCGCCGTGACAGGGCGGCATGTTAGACCACTACACCACCGGGCCTTTTGGTGGGCGATAACAGGATCGAACTGCTGACATTCTGCTTGTAAGGCAGACGCTCTCCCAGCTGAGCTAATCGCCCATGGTGACCTGTGGGGGATTCGAACCCCCGAACCCGCCGTGAAAGGGCGGTGTCTTAACCGCTTGACGAACAGGCCACTTATGGTGATCCACCCGCGACTCGAACGCGGGACACCTTGATTAAAAGTCAAGTGCTCTACCGACTGAGCTAGTGGATCATTTGGCAGGGGTAGTAGGATTCGAACCTACGCATGACGGAGTCAGAGTCCGTTGCCTTACCGCTTGGCGATACCCCTATGGCTCCTGAAGCAGGGTTCGAACCTGCGACATCGTGATTAACAGTCACGCGCTCTACCGGCTGAGCTATTCAGGAATCTATAGAAACATCTTACGATGTAACTAACTATGGAGCGGAAAACGGGACTCGAACCCGCGACCCCAACCTTGGCAAGGTTGTGCTCTACCACTGAGCTACTTCCGCATTTACTTAACAGCGATATTATTATATCACAGTTTTGTCTTTTGTCAAGTCTTATTTTTTCGGATCGAACCGATGTAAGTCTTGGCATTTCAGCGACGTTTGATATTGTATCATATCGTTTACTTCGTGTCAACAGGAAATTTTCATTCAGTCAAGATGTTCATTTCGCTGTCAGCACTCTCGCTGTGCGACGAAAAGTATTATATACGATTCCGCCGTATTTTGCAAGAGGATTTTTGAAAAAATTTTCGGAACAGTTTTCAGGGCAAGGTTCGGCAGGCAGCCGATATCTCGCCCTTGCGACTGGCGTCGGCTGCGCCTTCAGCAAAAAAGGCGATGTGAAATAACGATCATCTCATTTTCGCGTTCCATCTGCCGCGGG
>ERZ1034691.1826-NODE-1826-length-12848-cov-10.756976_pt1 | contig 12848 bp, 6 predicted proteins | sample MGYA00520638_ERZ1034691 | MGnify/ENA primary metagenome ERZ1034691 (study PRJEB33766, sample SAMN09781763) | gut metagenome | biome: gut microbiome | host: Homo sapiens | place: Madagascar | study: EMG produced TPA metagenomics assembly of the PRJNA485056 data...
TCAATCGTCAGGGTATGCAGTATGCTCGTCCTCGTACATTCAAGGATATGAAAAATCTGTTGCCAAATGTCTATGGCTCAACAGATAAGTTTACTCAGTCGTTTGGTGGAAATATGGTGGTAACTCCTGAGTTTGCCAAATTGTTTTCTCTGGATGGAGATATTCGTAATCTCAGTATTCTTCGTGGTGATGTGTATGTTCGTGACCCAAAGACTTTACGTCCTACAACTGAACCTTTTATGTATAAAGGCAACCAGGTACATTTTACGGAAGACATCACTCTTGCTAAGATAGATAATACCGTCGAAGTTGGCAATGACGCTCATGCTTATCAGCAGGGTTGTCACTCCATCAAGTGGTTTACGACTCCCGCTGACTATAATAATGGTCGTAACCAGTCTAATGACCTGCCAATCTTCCGTTATGCCGACATTCTTCTTATGAAGGCTGAGGCTCTTACTCGTCAGGGTAGTAGTGGTGCAAAAGCTCTCTTCAATCAGATTCGTACGTACGCAGGTGCTCCAACGATAGCTAACGAACCTACCTTGCAGGAAATCTATGATGAGCGTGGTCGTGAATTCTTTGATGAGAACTGGCGTCGTAATGATATGATTCGTTTCGGTCATTATGAGGATGAGTTCTTCCCTCATTACAAGGATTTCCCAGATGCAAACTTCGACAAGCGTCATCGCATCTTCCCAGTGCCACAAAATACAATTAATTTGAATGGTTGGGAGCAGAATCCTGGTTATTGATAAATGGTATTAATTTGATAATAAAAGGGAGGGTGGTTGTCTGCTGCTCTCCCTTTTTAGTAATAGTGAAATGGTTTGTAACTGCGCCAAAATCGTCAAATTTTTCATGTTTTGGCGCACTTTCGGCTTTATAATGCGCCAAAATGTGCTAAAATCAAGGATTTTGGCGCACTTTCAGCGTAACAATCCAATCTTTTTTCGTATATTTGCACCATGAATGAAATACTATAAATGCTTATGGTACAATTGATAGGAAGAGAAAATGAGCAAGGTTTGCTCAAGAAATACATAGAAAGCAATCGCTCTGAGTTCATAGCTGTCTATGGAAGACGGCGTGTCGGGAAGACTTTTCTTGTTACCGAGACTTTCAAGGATGCTTTATCTTTTGATATGACAGGTGTCATTGATGGAGATAAGGAAGACCAATTGGTATCTTTTAACATTGCTCTTAAAGAGAGTGGTTATGAGGGTAAGAGAGTAACGGATTGGTATGGGGCTTTCGAGGCTTTGAAGGAAGTGGTAAAAAAGGTTCCTCAAAATAGGCCGGCTATCATTTTTATTGATGAGTTGCCATGCCTTGATACACCTCGCTCTGGATTGGTGAAGGCATTGGATTTGTTTTGGAATGGCTGGGCTAATAGGCAGAGCAATGTAAAGTTAATCGTCTGTGGATCCGCTACTACATGGATTGTGGATAATATTATTGATAATCATGGCGGTTTGCATAATCGAATTACACACGAGATGCACATTCATCCTTTTACCCTACATGATACCGAAGAATACTTGACAACCTATGGTTTCAAGTGGAATCGGTTGGCTATGGCGCAGACATATATGGTGCTTGGAGGTATTCCTTATTATCTGAGCTTGTTGGATAATGCCCTGAGTCTTCCTGCCAATATAGACCAACTTTTCTTTTCTCGTGATGCGGAATTGAAGAAGGAATTCGACCGACTGTTTAAGTCGCTTTTCAAGAATCCACAGGCGTATGTAGATATTATCCAGTTGTTGGCAAACAATAAGAAGGGATTGACTCGTAAGGAAATCAGTGAAAAGTTGAAGAAGGATACGGGTGGGCATCTTTCTAAGCTTTTGGTGAATTTGGAGAATTGTGATTTTATCCGTAAGTATAACGTCAGGGAGCGAAAGATAAATAGCAATAACGGTATCTATCAGCTCACCGATTTTTACATCCAGTTCTACCACGATTTCTGTAACAAGCATACAACAGATGAGCATTTCTGGGAAAACTCCATCAACTCGCCTAAGCAGAATACTTGGTATGGTTTGGCTTATGAACGCTTGTGTATGGCACATATTCCACAAATCAAGGAGGCTTTGGGTATTCAACGTATTAGAACGGAATATTACTCTTGGCGAAGTAAGGAAAGTGTGCCCGCTGCCCAGGTGGATCTGATTATTGAGCGTGCCGACCAAATTATCAGTTTGTGTGAGATAAAATATAGTAAGGGTATCTATTCGTTGGATGCAAAGGAAGAGGAACGATTAAGAAATCGAATAACTGACTTTGCTGATGAGACCAAGGTGAAAGAGGCTGTGCAACTCGTGTTGATAACTACCTATGGCTTAAAAGATAATGCACATTCTACCGAAGTCAATGATAGAGTGGTACTTGATGATTTATTTAAATCTTAAAATCCAAAGACAATAATGAAGCGAATCTTGGTCTTAGCATTATATAGCGTCCTTGGGTTATTCTCGTTGATGGCCCAGGATTATTCCCGATATGTGGACCCACGTATCGGAAGTGAGGGATTGGGAAGAACTTTCCCGGGGCCTTGCATGCCTTACGGTATGGCAAAGCCGGGACCGGATGCCGTGACTATGCCGAATGCAGGATGGGCACCGATACCTGAACCTGTCAAGGGATTCTCGCAGATGCATGTCAGCGGAACGGGAGGTGGACAGAAATATGGCAATATCCTGATTCAGCCTTACCTCGATTCCAAGGAAATCATACAGAAACGGGTGGATGAGAAAATCTCTTTGGGATATTATGTGTGTACCTTTGAGAATGGAATACGAACTGAGATTACTGCCTCAGAACGTTGTGCTTTCTATCGGTTGGACTTTGGCAAGAAGCAGAAGGGAAAACTCTTGATAGATGTGGCTACTTTCTTAGGAATAGATACGATTCCAGATAAGCGCGAAGCGCAGCAGTATGTGGATTCGTATGTTACCTGTGATGGAAAATATGCCGTCTCTGGTTGGAGTGCGGTTCGGGGCGGCTGGAACAATGGCGGCCCTTATACCGTATATTTCTATTTGCAGAGCGATGTGCCTCTATTATATAATAATGTGAAGGAATCAAAGACAAGATTGGATGTCACTTTCTTGAAAAGCATTGCCAATCTGAAATTGGGTATTTCGCATATCAGTATCGCCCAAGCCAAGCGGAATATCCCTACCTGTGGTTTCGATGCCCAGTTGAAGCATCTACGAGAAACCTGGAATGGAAAATTGAGGAAGATAGAAATCGCAGGAACTGAAAAACAGAAACGGATGTTCTACACGGGCATCTACCATACGATGCTAATGCCTGTGGATAAGTCGGGGGAAAACCCTCATTTCTCTGATACTCCTTATTATGATGACTACTATGCCATTTGGGATACCTATCGCACTTCCATGCCATTGCTCACCTTGATAGATGAGGACAGACAACGAGATATGGTCAACTCTCTCTTGAATATCTATCAACATGATGGTTATATGCCAGATGCAAGAAGTGGTAACTGGAATGGGCGAACACAAGGAGGAAGCAATGCGGAAATCGTCATTGCGGATGCTTTCGCCAAGGGAATGGAGGGAATCAATTACGAACTCGCCTTGCAAGCGATGGTAAAAGATGCAGAGGTTCCACCGATGGATGTGGATAGCGATTCGCTTCTCGATTCTGCTCTTCGTGAAAGCTTGGCAGCCGAGAAGCACGGCAGAGGCGGTTTGAAGGAATACAATTCCTTGGGCTATATCCCATACGGTATCGACCGAGCTGGCAACCGAACAGTGGAGTATAGTTATGATGATTGGTGCATTGCACAAGTGGCGAAAGGTTTGCATCATCCAGATCTCTACGAGAAATATATGAAACGCTCTGGTAATTGGCGCAACCTTTGGCGCAGTGATTACGAGTGGCAGGGGATGAGAGGCTTCATCATGCCTCGTGATGCAGCTGGTCGATGGCTCGACTCCGTGCCTTGGGGCAAGTCGAAGGTATATCATCCGCTGATACCTTATCGCCCTGATACCAAGGTGGCTCCGTGGTATCTGCCTTGGTGGAGCACTTTTTTCTATGAGGCTTTGTCGGCAGAGTACAGTTTGAGCATTCCGCATGATGTGCCAGAATTGATAGAGGCGTGTGGTGGCAAGGATGCTTTCATCAAGAGGCTCGATACGTTCTTTGTCAACAAGCATTATAATGTGGCCAACGAACCGAGTTTCCTTACGCCTTATCTCTACCATTGGGTTGGTCGTCCCGACTTGAGCGTGGAACGCATCAACCAGATTGTCCATGACAATTATGATGATACCCCAAATGGTTTACCTGGCAATGACGATAGCGGTGCCATGTCTTCTTGGCTTGTCTTCAACATGATGGGCATCTATCCAGTGGCTGGTCAGAATCTCTATCTTGTCGGTTCGCCGATGATCCCTGCCTATACCATCCATCTTCCGAATGGCAAGGACTTGAAGGTTGTCGCCAAGGGGAATGAATGGAATGTGAAAAGTCAGTACGATGAAGCTATATTGAGAGGTACGTCGCTCACTCATCGGCAGTTGTTGAAAGGCGGTACGCTTGTATTGCCAGATTGCAGAAAGGTGGCTCCATCGCCAACTGGACACGTTGTGCATAAGTTGAATGTTGATAATATTGAGTTGGTAAGACAATTGAATTTTCTTACATCTTGTTCGGCGATTGATGAGTCTTCAACCTACACTCTTCATCGTTCAATAGGCAAAGCCAATTTCATTCTCAATCGCCAATATCGTAATTGGGAGGTAGCAATCGATTCTACGACACTTGCTGATACATTGCTTTTGCGATGCAATGAGTCTATCTATCTGGTTCCTCAAAAGTTAGTCGATGAGGCTGACGGATTCTGTTGGGATAGTCCTCAAAAAGGTAAGAACATCTATGATGCCAAGGGTACCTTCTTGTTTGTATCTCGAAAGGCAATACAACAATTAAGTCAAAGTGGCGTTTTCATATATAATGGAATCACTTGGCGACAGATTGCACAAGATGCAAGCAGCATCACGGTGAAAGCCGATGTGGATGGCACCTTGATGCAAATTGCTACCAATAGAGAATTGCCATGGGTCTTGAAGATGGAGAACAATCCATTGGGAATAGACTGGAAATTAGTAAATAACTAAAGACATAAGATATGAGGAAATCATTCTTAATGATATTGTTAATAGTTTGCGCCCTTTTGGCGCAAGCCCAAACTCGTCAGCAGATGGGTGGCGTATATTATGCTTATCCTGCTCCCAAGAAGCCTGTTTCTGTAAAGGCTCCTGAAGGTTATACCCCTTTTTACATCAGTCATTACGGCAGGCACGGCTCCCGTTGGTTACCAAGTGATAGTCGTTATATTTGGGTAAACCAGCATTTTGATGATGAATCCAACTTGACTCCTTTGGGCAAGAAAGTGAAGGGATGGCTGACTCAGGTGTGGGAGAATGCCAAGGGCAATGGTGGTAAGTTGACAAAGCTGGGTGAAAAGCAGCATCGTGGCATTGCCGATCGTATGGCTCACAATTTCCCTCAGATCTTTGCCAAGGGCAATCATGTGCAAGCTCGTTCGAGTGTGGTCGATCGCTGTGCTAAGAGTATGCTGGCTTTTACGGATGAATTGCGCCAACTCCAGCCATCGCTCGATATGGATGTGAAGACGGATTCTGCCGATATGGCTTGGATAGCCTATACCTCTCCAGAGGTCAAAGCCTTGGAAAATCGTACCCATATCGTGGCAAAGGTATCGCCTGATAGATTCTTGCACCAACTCTTCAAGGACATTACGAAGGTGGATGATCCGATGAAGTTGATGAGCGAGATTCATACCATCGCTTCCTCTATCCAAGACGTGGGCTTGAACTTCAAGTCTTATCCTCGCCAGATAGAGAAGGGATTGTATGGACTCTTCACAGACGAGGAGTTCAAAGCGTTTTATGATGCTAACAATCTTCGCATGACGATTTGCAATGGCGTGTATCCTACGAATGAGCGAATCCCAGCTCGCTCCGCTATTTCTCTTTGGGAGAACATAGAGGCTGAGGCTGATAAGGCATTATCATCAGATAAGTCATCTGCCACTTTGCGATTCGGGCATGACACAGCATTGTATAGACTTTTATCCCTGTTTCGTTTCGATAAATGTAATTATTCTTCTAATAAGAATATACCAAATAAAGAAATTGCAACTGTTGAAGGCATCGATTTAATGGATAGAGTTGTGCCTATGGCTGCCAACTTGCAGATGGTGTTTTACAAAACGGATATTCCATTGCGTAATCTTCGTGAGCTTGCCGATACTGCTGCCATTGAGATAGATGTAGATACCGTGTTAGTTAAGTTCTTCCTCAATGGTCAACAGATGTCGTTGCCGCTTACTTCTGGCGATATTAGCGAAGAGGGGGACGATTGCTATGGTTGGAGTAGTGTGAAAGCCTATCTCAAAGAGCGCATCCATCATTTGGAACATGTACGCCAACTGAATGCCATCAACACAATGGTGGGCACGGCTCGGGCGAATACCAAGACTGCTGGTAAGTTTGGCAAGGGAAGCGAGGAGCATGGTCAGACTTTGCCTGCTGTACTCGTGCCAAATGGTCAGAACTTCTGGACGCCGCAGACGCAAGACACCGAGAAGAAGTGCATTGCACCTTATTATTATAAGGACACGGAACTGCAAGGTTTCCGTAATAGTCACTGGATAGTGGGTGGATGTACCCAAGATTATGGCTCATTCACCATAGCAACCCTCGGTGGAAAACTCCGTTTGCAGCCAGAGGAGCGTGCCACTCGTTTTTCGCATGAAGACGAGGTGTCGCATCCTCATTACTATGCTGTCAATCTAAGAGATGAGCATCTCAAGACGGAAATGACGGCATTGAGCCATTCTGCCATCTTCCGCATTACTCCTGACAAAGACGAGGATATCCACATAGTCATCAATCCTAACAGTGATGAGGGAGAGGGATATATCGAGATAGACACCTTGCGTCATCTCGTCTATGGTTATAATCCTGTGCATCGCATCTACCAGGGATGGGGTGAGCCTGCTGGATTCAGTGGACATTTCGTGCTGGATTATAGCGGTGAACTTAGTTTCGCTATTCCTTGCTCACACATGCCAAATCCTCAATATGGGGAGACACCGTGTGGCTTTGTTGATTTTGGAGTATTTTCAAAAGAAGGAAAAAAGCCTCAAGGACTATCTGCTAAGGGTAGCCGAAGCGGAGCTTGGCTTACCTTTAAGGGAAAAGCAGGAAAACCGATTGAACTTCGGGCGGCAAGCTCTTTTACATCTAAGGAAAACGCATGTGATAATCTCATCAGTGAGACGGCTGGCGGTTATGGCTTTGACGATTTGATGCGTAAGGCAGAAACTGTTTGGTGCGATAGGTTGCATACAATAGATGTGGAAAGTAAGGATGTGGCAAAGGTCAACCAATTCTATGGTGCATTATATCGTGCATCTTTCTTGCCTCGTGAGATGTCTGATGCGGATGGTGGTTATCCTTCTTTTGCTAAGGGGGAACACAAAAACAACGAGGCTTGCAATGTGAATGGCTTTGATGGAAATGCTGACATGGATGAAACTGATATGGTTGCAGAAGACACTGTTGTTGTAGATACGGTTGCGGTAGATGATGATAATTGGCCTTTAACTTATGGCGACTTCTCTATGTGGGACATCTATCGTGCCGAGCTTCCTCTTTACAATATCATCACCCCGACGCTCTCTGGCGACATGATGCAGTCGCTGGTCAATATGTACAAGGAGGGCGGTTGGATGCCAATCTTCCCTTGTTGGAATAGTTATACGGCTGCGATGATAGGCGACCATTCGGGTGTCGTCTTGGCAGATGCTTATGTCAAGGGCATCCGTAGCTTTGATGCCAAAACGGCATACGAGGGAATGAGAAAGAATGCTTTCGAGAGTCCGAAGACCTTTGAGAAATATAAGAACGGAATGGGAAGACGTGCCTTGAACTCCTATCTCAAATATGGTTATATCCCGATGGAGGATAGTGTGAAGGAGGCTTTCCATACCAACGAACAGACTTCGCGCACCTTGGAATATGCCTTTGATGACTTCGCTGTGGCGCAGTTGGCGAAGGCTTTGGCTGAGTCTTGTTCCGCTGAGGCAAAAGATGGCCCTTACACTCGGCAATCTCTGATGACTGATTACGCAGAACTGATGCGCCGTTCCGAGAACTGGCGAAATGTTATCAATCCTAAGACGGGATGGGCGGATGGTCGCCATCAGAATGGGAAATGGGAAGGCAATACCGACTTGGTGCATCGCAAGAGCTATATCACCGAAGGTGCTACTTGCCATTACACTTGGTATGTGCCTCAGAACATCCAAGGGCTTTTCAACGTTATCAACAAAAGTGTGGATAAGTCAGCTAAATGCTTGAATCGCGATGTGCAAGGCATTTCTCAATCAGACACGATGTCGGCAGTTGTCTCTCGATTGGACAAAATGTTTGACGAAGGCCTCTATTGGCATGGCAACGAGCCTTGCCATCAAGTAGCTTATCTCTATGATGCTGCAGGTGCTCCTTGGAAGACGCAACAGCGCATCCACCATATCTTGAATACGGAGTACAACGATACCCCTGGTGGCTTGTCTGGCAATGATGATGCTGGTCAGATGTCGGCATGGTATGTGTTCTCAGCTATCGGTTTCTATCCGGTATGCCCAAGTACTCCTTATTATTATATCGGCACACCAAGTTTTGGCAAGGTGACCTTCAATTTGGAGAATGGCAAGAAGTTCGAAATCCAGGCACATGGCGTGGGCGACAAGGCTTTCTATATCCAAAAGACGCTCCTGAATGGCAAGCCGATGTCGGGCTATCAACTATCGCATGATGATATCCTCAAAGGAGGAAACTTGGAGTTTTGGATGGGAGAACGCCCAGCAAATGAAAGTAAATGATGAATTAACGGAAATACAAACACTGATATGTTGACTGACTCTTTAGACTATTTTATTTACGGGATGTGCGTCATGTTCTATTCCATGATGGTATGGATGTTCTGGCGCAAGGGCAGGGATACCTTGACCCAATTGATTATGTGGATTATGTTGTTGCAAGACATGGAGTGCTTCAAAGACCTCTTCTTCTTCGCTTATGACGGTCAACTTCACCTAGGTTGGCACTTGATGACGAGCGTTGATATGGTCATCATTCCATTTTATGTTTTTGTACTGATGGAATTGTGCAAGCCGGGATGGTTCTCCTTCAAGAAGTTGGGATTGCATGAGTTGCCTTTCGTGGCATTGCCGATTCTGTTCTTCTGCACGGACAAATCCATTTGGTATGATATGCTGATAGGGTGGGGTGGCATCTATGGTACGGCTACGCTCGTGCTTACTTTCTTCTTCATCTCTCAATATCATCGCCAGTTGAAGGAGCGATTCTCTTACCAGGAGAATATCAACCTCAACTGGTTGCGAGGCATCCTTGTCACTTTTTGGGGCATCTTGCTCATCTGGACATTCAGCAGCTACTATGACGATACCATCACCGACAAGGCTTATCTCGTTACCTCACTCGTGATGTGGATGGTTGTTTCATATTTCGTCTATCGGCATGAGTCGGTCATCGATGAGTTGAACGATACGGAGAACGAAGAGGAGGAAGAGGCAGACTTGGACTTGCATAGTTGTCAGTTGCCTCCAGAGGTGAGCGAGTCGGTAAGAAAACTCTTCGATGAGGAAAAGGTATTCTTGAATCCTCGTCTGAAGTTGTCGGATGTGGCTCGCAAGGTGGGAACCAACCGAACTTATCTCAGTCGTTTCTTCAACCAAGAGAATGGTTATACATTCTATGATTATGTCAACCAGCTCCGCGTGAAACATGCGGAACGCCTCTTGTCAAACACCAATTTGCCGATTTCTCTGATAGCAGACCAGTCGGGTTTCAACTCCCTATCTACTTTCCGCAGGGTGTTTAATAGTTATTATCAGTGTTCACCTCAGGAATATCGCAATCGAAAGAAATGAACTGATAATGAATGACTTTTACGAAACGAATACTATATTTATACGTTTTAGGCGAGCCGAATTTACCATTTAGTTCGCCTTTTTTACGCTTTGGAGTATAGGTTTTCGTTTTATTTTGTTCCTTTGCAGCAGCAATTGATTCTATAACTAAAAACGTAAGATTAATATGGAAGAACAAAAGAACCTAGCCGCTTGGGAATGTTTGGACCAGGCTTTGTTTACTTCCTCGCATGTCAAGGCTAAGGACATGGAAAAAGGAAGCACTGATTGGGATAATGTTTATCCTGTATCAAAAGAGGAGACTGATAAGATGGAGGCTCTGGTGGATGAGGCTGTGCGTAAGGCTGATGATCCTACAGACTCTTTCTTCCGTGAGCGTGTGGCTGATTTGCGCGAGATTATCTCATATTCCTATAGTAAACATCGTACATGGAAGTGGTCTTTGATATTCGGTTCGATTATCGCTGCTTGTATCTTCTGGTATTTCAGCAATCAGGATAAGGAGAGTGCTCAGAAATATGCCAAGGATGTGGCTCTTGTGGAAAACTGGAAAAAGACTGATACCACGATTACTTATGATAAACTCAATGCAAGCTCGGAACTCAGTTATCAGCTTTATGAACGTCGCATTCAGTCTGCTAATGCTTATAAGTTGATGAAACTTCATGACTTGAAGAGGAATGCTGAGTCTTATAGGGAGGGCATGATGGCGGCAAAGCATAGTGCTGATACGGCCAAACTGGATAAGAATATAGAAATTTATAAAAAGCGCATGGCAGAATGCGAAGAAAAGATGGGAAAATGTCAGGACGAGTTTGGTGAAGTTGCTGATATGAATTTCGATGAAATCCAGAAAATGGCGCTCAAGGACACTAAGGGATTAGTGGATGATATTAATGATTCTGCTTCCACCAAGACTGGCTGGATGATTTATCTGATTATCCTGATACCTCTCTATATTATTTCTGGCTATCCGCGTGGTTATGTGATTTCTGCTCATCGCCGTCAGCATGGTTTTATGCGTACGCTTCAGAAATTCGGTTTTGCCGTGGCAAGTTTCTTCTTCGGTAGTGGTTTGCTGATGTCACTTCTTCCGGATAGTATCGTAGAATATCATTATACCAGTGGTAGGGTAGAAACAAGGAATGAAGGTAATCCGGTCAATATCGTCATTCTGGGTATCAAGTTTGGTTTGATGATTGCGGGTGTGCTTATTTTCTGTTTCGTCTCTGTTCTGATTATGACTATCGAAACCATTTCGGGGCTCAAGCGTAACTTTAATTGGGCTGCCATGCTGAATAAAGGAAAGAAAGCACCGGTTGCCGTAGCTGAGGCTCCGATTAATGGAAGTAGTAATTAATGTGTGAAGATGAATGGTCTATCTATTAGATAGTTACTAAGAAATTCAATATTGTGAGATTTTAAAGTAAGATAACAAAAAGGCGATTGGTTCACACCAATCGCCTTTTTGTTTCTATTGTGTTATTGCTTATTCTCTGTTGCTTCCGAAGATGCGAAGCAGATAGAGGAAGAGGTTGATGAAATCGAGATACAAGGTGAGAGCACCAAGCAATGCCAACTTCTGTGCGCCTTCGCTCATGTCATACTGTGTCTGGAGCATCTGCTTGATTTTCTGAGAGTCCCATGCGGTCAGGCCGATGAAGATGGCTACGCCTACGTAACTCAAGATGTAGTCAAAGCCTGGGCTTTTCAAGAACATGTTGACCACCGTAGCGATTATCAAACCAATCAATGCCATAAAAAGTATCTTGCCGATGGAGGTCAAGTCCTTCTTGGTGGAGTAGCCATAGAAAGCCATCGCTCCGAATGTGCCGGCTGTAATGAAGAATACCTTGGCAATCACCATTGGCTCATAGATGACGAAAATGGAAGAGAGCATCGCTCCGTTCAGTACAGAGTAAATGATAAACAGCAGTGTCGCCGTACTCAGTGACAAACGGTTGATGGCTCCGCTGATGGCGAAGACCAAGATGAATTCGGCGATAATCAAGCCCCACATTAAACCACGGCTTGTCACGATGGTCATCAATAGGGTAGGACTCGTTGCAACTCCGTATGCGGTAACACCAGTGATTACCAATGCAAGTGTCATCCACAAATACACCTTGCGCATCAAGGCAGAGAACACATTGGTCAACCCACGCTCTTTCTCATTGATGGCGAAACCAGAACTCTGCTGGTTTTGTTCATTTATAAAATTGAACATTTCTTTTTCTGTCATAGTCTTATTCTTTATTATAGTTTATAATCTAGTGTATGCTCAGCCTAGCTTTGTGCAAAATGGCACATTGCTATCTGTTTGAAACAAGTGCAAAGATAATGCCATTTCTCGAAAGTTGCCTCTTTCTCTCGAATTATTAACATTTATTCTGTAGTTGTGCCATAATTTTAAATCATGCAGTCTTTGCTATATGTGTGTAATCTTGTAAATAATTTTCGAGAAACATCTGCTCATGGGTATCATTTAGCTTCCGATGCTCCCTAGTACCACTTTCATTTTTCCCTAACTAGGAAAAAATTCTTCCCTAGTTAGGCGTGAATTTTTACCTAGTTAGGGAGCGGCGAAAGTGTAGTGCGTCGTTTTTCTGCATCTAGAGGTATTTGTAAAGATCTTGTGAACATTATTAAAATTGCGCCTGCGTATGTGCACGCTCACGCGCACTGGAGCGTGCGCATATATATAATAAGGAGCGATGTCGATTATTGTTCACGAAAGTGTGAACGCTTGTTAAAATCACAACTTTTTTGAAACTTTTTTCTCGAAATATTTGGTGGAATGGAAAATAGTTAGTACTTTTGCACT
>ERZ1034691.1833-NODE-1833-length-12809-cov-29.035283_pt1 | contig 12809 bp, 10 predicted proteins | sample MGYA00520638_ERZ1034691 | MGnify/ENA primary metagenome ERZ1034691 (study PRJEB33766, sample SAMN09781763) | gut metagenome | biome: gut microbiome | host: Homo sapiens | place: Madagascar | study: EMG produced TPA metagenomics assembly of the PRJNA485056 data...
CAACCGCAGCAGCGACAACAACAGCAGAAACAGCAGCAACAGCGACAACGGCAACAGCGGCGGCGACGGCAGCAACCGCAACCGCAACATCAGCAACATCAGCAACATCAGCAACGGCAACATTAGCAACGGCGGCGGCAACAGATTATTACTCAGATGGTAAGCACTATAACTCGTTTGTGGGGTACTATCGTAGGAGGTATGGCGAGAGGGTGCAGAAGCTGGTGCTTGACGCGGGGTTCTCTTGCCCTAACAGGGACGGAACGGTCGGTTGGGGAGGGTGCTCCTACTGTGACAACGCGGCTTTTCATCCGGGGTATAGCACTCCGGGGAAGGCGCTGCTGGCTCAGATCGAAGAGGGGATAGAGTTCCAGAGAGTCCGGTATCCACGGGTCAGGCATTATTTGGGATATTTTCAGGCATATTCAAACACCTATGGGACTCTGGAGCGGCTTCAGAGGGCTTATGAGGAGGTGCTTAGCCATCCGGAGGTGGTGGGGATCGTGATTGGGACGCGGCCGGATTGTGTGGATGAGGAGAAACTGGACTACCTTAGCGGACTTGCGGGCGGACGCGTGCTTAAGGGGTGGCGCAGGACTTTTGGCGGAAGTGGCATAGATGGCGGGTGGGCCAATGAAAGAAGTGCTGATAGCGGAAGTGGTGCCAATGGCTGGCGGGCCGATGACAGAAGTACCGATGACAGAAGTACCGATGACAGAAGTACCAATGACAGAAGTACCAATGACAGAAGTGCCAACAGCATAAGTGCAAACAGCAGAAGTACCAACGGCGGAAGCATCGATGACAGAAGTACCAACAACGGAAGCGCCGACGGCGGGCTGCCGGAGGGGAAGACCATCGACGCGCCGATCGTTGTCGTGGAATATGGCATCGAGTCCTGCTACGACGCCACGCTTCGGAGGATCAACCGCGGCCACGACTTCGAGTGCGCGCGAAGGGCGGTGGAAATGACTGCGGAAAGGGGACTCGACACGGGGGCGCACTTCATCCTCGGGCTCCCGGGCGAGACTAGGGAAATGCTTCTGGACCAGTGCGATGCCATCTCATCGCTGCCGCTCCGTTCCGTCAAGTTCCACCAACTTCAGATCGTCAAAGGCACGGCGATGGAAAAGGAATATGCCGCCGATCCGTCGGCGTTCTACCGGCCTGGGCTTGATGAATATCTCGACTTCGTGATCGACATCCTCGAACGTTTGAGACCCGACCTCTACATCGAGCGGGTGGCCGGAGAAGTGCCGCCAAGGTTCGTGAACGACACTCCTTGGGGGCTTGTCCGCAACTTTGAGATCCTCCGCATGCTGGACAGGCGCATGGAGGAGCGCGGCGCGCGGCAGGGCCGGCTGTTTCCGAAATAAGTAGACATTGAAAAAATGATCACTAAGGCCCGCCGGCGACGGAGGAAAATTCATTGTCGATGAAGGAATATGTCCCCTTGCGGCGATGAAAGATATTCATGGATGATGAAGGAATATGTTCCCTTGGGACGATGAAAGATATTCATGGATGATGAAGGAATATGTCCCCTTGGGACGATGAAAGATATTCATGGATGATGAAGGAATATGTCCCCTGGGACGGTGAAAGATATTCATTGGGATGAAAGAATATTTCCCCTTATGACGATGAGAGAGATTCCTTCGGCGGGCGAAGGGAAGCGGGGCTACTTACGGGCTACTTATTTTTTAACGCTTACTAACAGCAACTATTGCGTGAAAATTCTTATATTTGTCAAATTTATTTGATTACAATGGCGAAGTTTGTAAACCGAGAGATTCCTGAAGGCCTCACCTTCGATGATGTTTTACTGGTTCCGGCACATTCCGATGTACTTCCACGTGACGTTGATGTCACAACAAATTTCACGACAGACATTAGGCTCCACACTCCGATCGTGTCCGCGGCGATGGACACCGTTACGGAGGCCGATCTTGCCATCGCTATGGCAAGGGCTGGCGGTATCGGCGTGATCCACAAGAACATGCCGATCGAGAAGCAGTGCGAACAGGTCAGGCATGTGAAAAGGGCGGAGAACGGCATGATCTATGACCCTGTCACCATCAGCCCGGACGCGACTGTCGGCAATGCGCTGGCCATGATGAAGAAGCATCATATCGGCGGCATTCCGGTTGTTGACGGCAACGGCTTCCTTATCGGCATCGTCACGAACCGTGACCTCAGATTCCAGGAGGACATGCAGCTGCCTATCTCCCAGGTGATGACACGGGAGAATCTCGTGACCGCGCCTAAGGGCATAACCTTGGCGGAGGCCACGAGGATCCTTCAGCACAGCAAGGTCGAGAAACTCCCTGTTGTGGACGGCGACGGCAAGCTTGTAGGGCTGATCACCTACAAGGATCTGATGAAGATCAAGGACAACCCTATCGCGTCAAAGGACAGCAAGGGCCGTCTCCTGGTGGCAGCTGCCGCCGGCATCAAGTCCGACACGATCGAGAGAATCGGCATGCTCATTGACGCGGGCGCGGACGCTGTTGTCCTGGACACCGCACACGGCCATTCCGAGGGCGTTCTGCAGATGATCCGCAAGGCCTGCGACGCCTACAAGGATTTCCAGATCATCGCCGGCAATGTCGCCACAGGAGCCGGAGCCAAGGCTCTTGCCGAGGCCGGAGTCAAGGCTGTCAAAGTCGGTATCGGCCCCGGCTCGATCTGCACGACCAGAATCATCGCCGGCATCGGTGTTCCTCAGCTGACGGCTGTCATGGAGGCCTCCTATGCCCTTAAGGGTACGGGAGTTCCTGTCATAGCCGACGGCGGCATAAGATATTCGGGAGACATCGTGAAGGCCCTTGCCGCAGGCGCCGGCACCATCATGGCAGGCTCCCTGCTTGCCGGAACGGAGGAGTCTCCGGGAGAGACCATCATCATGAACGGAAGGCGCTTCAAGTCCTATCGCGGCATGGGCTCGCTTGAGGCTATGGAGCAGGGTTCCAAGGACAGGTATTTCCAGGACATGGAGGCAGACATCAAGAAGCTCGTTCCGGAAGGAATCGTGGCTCAGGTGCCTTACAAGGGAACCGTCTCCGAGGTCGTGTACCAACTTGTCGGCGGACTCCGCGCCGGTATGGGGTACTGCGGTGCCCACACGATCGCCGATCTGCGTGACGCCCAGTTTGTGCGCATTACCAACGCGGGATTCCTTGAGAGCCATCCGCACGATGTGACCATCACGAAGGAAGCCCCTAATTATTCAAGATAATCGTCAGATAGCCAGATGTTTCCAAAAAGGTTGCAAATAGTCCTGCTGGGTGTGCTGCTGGCTCTCCTGCCTTCATGCAAGGCCATCTCCTCGCTTATTCACGACGGGGAGGTGGTCGCGAAGCTGGGGGATCACAAGCTGTACCGCTCGGAACTTGATGATGTGATACCAAAGGGCACGTCGCCGGAGGACAGTGTCAATCTGGCCAACCTCTACATCAATTCATGGGTCAGGGACAAGGCCTTCATGGACATCGCGCAGCAACGTCTGTCCAAGGAGGAGAAGGATGTCTCGAAAGAGCTTGAGGCCTACCGCCAGTCGCTTCTCCGCTATCGTTACGAGCAGCGCTACGTCAATGAGAGGCTTGACACGACCGTCTCCGAGAAGCAGATAACGGACTATTACGACTCTCATAAGGAAACCTTCAAACTTGAGCGTCCGATTCTTAAGGCCCGTTTCCTGAACATTGACAAGGATTCTCCTAATCTGGCCAAGATCAAGAAGTTGATGTCTTCGGACAAGGTCGAGGACGTGGTCGCGGCGGACAGCGTGGCGTTCAACTCCGCCCGCCGCTACCACGACTATTCCGGGGAATGGATCGATGCAATCAAGCTGGCGGCGGAATTCGGAGTGGACTATGTACAGATGCTTTCCCAGCGTTCCGGACAGTTCATCCAGATCCCGGACGGGGAGGACAAAGTCTCTGTGGCTTTTATAGTTGACTATGTCAAGGCCGGCGAGATCGCTCCGGTCGAGTACTGCGAGGACAGGATCAGGGACATCATCATAAGTGGAAGAAAGCACGAGCTCCTTACCGGTTTGGAACGGGACTTGATAGAAGATGCCAAGCTTAGGGAGAATTTTGTAATATATTAGAGATGATAAAGAAAGTAGCAATCACCATCTTCGCCCTCGCGTCAGTTTGCGCGATGGCTTCGGCTCAGAAATACAAGTACGTTGACAAGACGATCGCGGTTGTCGGCAATGAGGCTGTCTTGATCTCGGACATCGAGGGTGCCGTCAAGGACAGAAGCGCCCAGGGACTGTCCTCCGACAGGAATGTCCGTTGCGAGGTGCTGGAGTCCATCCTTGAATCCAAGATATTCCTGATGCAGGCAAGGATCGACTCTCTGACGGTCAATCAGGACATGGTCGAGGGAAGCCTTTCCCAGCAGGCTGACAGAATGCTGACCTACCTTGGAGGGGAAGATAAGGTTGAGGAATATTTCGGGAAGCCTCTCTACCGTCTCCGCCAGGAATGGCGCAAGCAGTACGAGGACATGAGCCTCACCCAGCAGGCGCAGCAGGAAATCATGAGGAAGATTCCGGAGATGACCCCTTACGATGTCAAGGAATATCTTGACACGGTCGATGCGAAGAACCTTCCGATTGTCCCGATCAAGTACCAGCTCAGCCAGATCTGCATCTATCCTGACCGTGAGGCGGCCAACATGGCTGTGCGCGAGAAGCTTCTGGATCTGCGCGAGAGGATCATCAACGGAGAGAAATTCTCCACTTTGGCACGAATATATTCGGAAGACCCTGGCAGCGCCCGTAAGGGAGGTGAGCTTGGAATGGCCTCAAAGTCAATCTTCTGGCCGGTGTTCTCTGATGCGGCGATGGCTCTCAAGCCGGGTGTCATCTCGCAGATTGTCGAGACGCCGGACGGCTTCCACATCATAGAGGTCATCGAGAAGAAGGGGGACATGTTCAATGCCCGCCACATCCTGATAAAGCCTAAGTACACCGACGAGGACAGGGAAAAGGCGTTCAAGACGCTGGACAGCCTTCGTACCGAGATCAACAACAACGCCGTCACATTCCAGATGGCGGCCAACTTCTACTCACAGGATCCGGCCACCAAGACTAACGGCGGTCAGATGTCGGATCCGAACACCGGCTCGGCCTATTTCGAGATTGACCAGCTTAAGCCTGAGGACTACATGGCCATCAAGGATCTGAAGGAGGGCGAGATCTCGGAACCTGTCGAGTCTACGGACAATGACGGTCGCCAGGATCAGGTCAAGGACTATGTGGTCGGCAAGACCATCTACAAGATCATCAAGGTTGACCGTATCATCCCAGCCCACACTGCGTCCTTCGACGAGGATTTCAGCCAGATCCAGGAACAGGTGCGCCTTGACAAGCAGATGAGGGCGATCGACGACTTCCTCGCCGGAAAGATCAAGGAGACTCACATCATCATCGATCCGATGTTCAGGGACTGTGAGTTCCGCCGCTCCGGCTGGGCATCAAAGTTCGCGGAAGACTGATGCTCCCGAGACGCCTGGCATATTCATTACTCCTTTTGCTGCTCACGTTCAGCCTTTCCGCCCAGACCACGGAGCGGAAGGACAGTCTTGTGAGGCTTCTCGGCTGTGATGAGTTGCAGCAGGTTGATGAATATGGTGTCCAGTACCGCAAGGCCTTGGGGCACGCGCGTTTTGAGCACAACTCGACCCTGCTGGTCTGTGACACCGCCTTGTGGAACGTCAACACGAATGTGATCAACGCCTTCGGCAATGTCCAGATCATCCAGAACAGCACGGTGCTCAGCAGCGAGAGTCTGGATTACCTGATCGACCAGAACCTCGCGCAGTTCCGAGGCTCTTTGGTACAGCTTCGGGACAAGGACGGCAACACGCTCAGGACAAGGGATCTGGACTACAACACGAAGGACAGTGTCGCGGTTTTCCGTGGCGGAGGAGCCTTGCGTGACAAGGACGGCCAGGTCATCGAGAGTGTCGAAGGGTCTTATTTCTCCAAGCTCAGCACGTTCACGTTCACGAACAATGTCAACATGTACACGGACTCGATGTTCGTGAAGACGGATTTTCTCAGCTACGACACCGAAGCCAACCGTGCCACGTTCGGCACCGGCACCAATGCCTGGAAGGACGACAACATGCTCTCTTCCAAGGCTGGCCTCTATGAGAGAAACATTGATAAATTCACCTTCACCACCGACGTCCATCTTTTGACCGAGGGTCAGGAGGCCTGGGCCGACACGCTGGTCTACTACCGCGCCCGTAATGAAGTGGAGATGTTCGGTCATGCCGAGTTGTTGGACACGAGCCGCAATGTGGCTGCTGTCGCAGGCTACATGCAGTACATCGATTCCTTGTCCTATGTCAAGATGACCAGGGATCCGGCCGTCATCATGATCAGCGAGCAGGACGGAAAGAAGGACACCGTCTATGTCGGAGCTGACACATTGATCCTTCGTTCGATACCGAAGTGCGAGGTGGACTCTGTCGAGTTTGTCAGGTCAGAGGCCCGATTGAAGGAGTTGAATGTTGATCCTATCACGGAGTACCGTCGCAAGGCTGCCGAGGCTGCCAAAGCCGCTGCCGAGGAGGCCCGGAAGAAGATGGAGGAGGAAGACCCGAACGCGAGGGGATCCTTTGACAAGGGAGCCGCCGCGCTGACCGAAAGCAGAAAACCGATCCTTCCCGCCCCGTGGGATGATGATGTCATTGAATATGAACCGCCTCGCTGGTGCTGGACACCGCCGGCCACGGAGTCATATTCTTTGCTGGTCGCCGGGCTTGTCAAAACTCCCGCCCGCCCGCTCGCTCAGAACCCCGACACTTTGAAGTCGGCAAGTCTCAAGCCTCAGTCCGACACCCTTCGCGCCCGGTCCAATACCCTTCGCACCCCGGCAGACACCCTTCACGCCTCTGCCGACACCCTGAGACCTCAGTTGGACACAACGGCGTTCCAATCTGACAGTCTTGGCTTCGCAAAAGATTCGCTGGCCATGGCGGACTCCCTTTCCATTGCCGCGAAAGACTCGCTTGACCTGACTCCGAAAGACTCCACAAAGATCAATTTCATCTACGGAATCAATAACGTCAAGGTCTTCAGAACCGACATGCAGGTCGCGTGTGACTCTCTGGCCTACACTGACCTTGACTCGTTGATACGTCTCTACAGGAAACCGTATGTCTGGAATGAAACCAAGAGGCAGTACACGGCGGACAGCATAACAGTGATTGTCAAGAACCAGTCCATCGAGCGCGCGAGCCTGATGTCAAACGCCTTCATCATCGTCCAGGAGGACTCCCTCTCGTTCGATCAGATCAGGGCGACGGAAATGATGGCCTATTTCGACAGCACTGGAACACTCCGGCGTTTCGACGCGATGGGCGGGGCGTCCGGTGTCTTCTTCATAGAGGAGAACAATTCGCTTGCGACGGTCAACAAGTTCGAGTCGAAGATGATGACGGCCATTTTGAAGGAAGGGAACATTCAGGATCTCAACTATTTCGACGCTGTCAAGAGCGATGCCTATCCTGTCGTCCAGCTAAAGAAGGACGAGAGGATTCTTAAGGGTTTCGACTGGCAGCCTGAAAAGCGTCCCAAAGGTCCGGAGGACATCACCGAGTACAAGCCGCGAGAGTCTCAAAGGTCTGTCTACGAGCAGATTCCACGTGCGAAATTCGCCGAGACCGACATTTATTTCCCTGGCTATATGAGCAGCGTCTATAAGATGCTTGCGACCCAGGATTCTCTGAAGCGCGTCCGTAAGGCGGAGAGGAAGCGGCTGGAGGAGTTGCGTAAGGCCGAGGAGGCTCGTGTGGCGGATAGTCTGCGGGTGGCAGCCGACAGTCTTGCGCTCCGGGACAGCCTTGCCAGAAAGGACAGCCTTGCGTTTAAAGACAGCCTTGCGTTGAGGGATTCCTTGGCCGCGCGTAAGGACAGCATAGCGTTGAAAGATACCCTTGCGGTTTCCGCGGACAGTGCGTCTGTAAAGAATCAGTTGGATCCGGCAGCGGCGAGGAAGGCTGCGAAAGAGGAAAGCCGCAGGAAGCGTGCGGAGGCGCGTGAGGCAAGATGGGCCGAGCTTGACGCCCGTGATGAGGCCAAGGCCAAAGTCAAGGAAGAGAAAGCCTTGAAAAGGAAACGTAAGAAGACCCTCAAGACGCTGAAAGCAATGGAGAAGCGGCGTGCCAAGGAAGATCGGATGCTGGAACGCTATCGTCTCCGCTTCGAGAAGCAGAAAGCCAGAAAAGAAGCCCGGGCCGCCAAACGCTCCGCCCGCTGATGTTCCGCTCAGGCTCTGCACCCGAGGTTGTGTGCAGGCCGGGTATTGGTTGTGATAAATCCAAGGCGCGAGCGTATCGGCTGGGGATAAAAAAGAGGATGACAACGTCACCCTCTTCTTTATCTTTTTGATGTATAATTTCTAGAGCAGCTTCTTGCGGAGCGCGTCGATCATGTCCACGGTCATGGTCTCCAGATCATAGGACGGTGTCCATCCCCACTCCTCGCGGGCGCAGGAGTCATCCATCTTGTCCGGCCATGAGTCGGCGATCGCCTGACGGACAGGATCGACCTCATAGCGCATCCTGAATCCAGGGATGTGTTCCTCGATCTTCTTGCGCAGGATCTCAGGATCGAAGTTCATTGACGCTATGTTGAATGAGTTGCGGTGTTTCAGCTTGGACGGGTCGGCGTTCATGATGTCCACGGCGGCCTTCAGGGCGTCAGGCATGTACATCATGTCCATGAATGTCCCGGCGGCGATAGGACAGACAAACTCCTCACCCTTCACGGCGGCGTAGTAGATCTCAACGGCGTAGTCGGTCGTACCTCCCCCAGGCAGAGTGACATTGGAGATCAATCCCGGGAACCTCACCGAACGGGTGTCCACGCCATACTTCGTGTGGTAGTAGTCGCTGAGCAGCTCGGTGGCCACCTTGGTCACGCCGTACATTGAGCGCGGCCTCTGGATCGTGTCCTGAGGCGTGTCCTGGTGCGGGGTCTCCGGACCGAACGAGCCGATGGACGATGGAGTGAACACGGCGACATTGTTCTCGCGGGCGATCTCAAGAATATTCATGAGACCGTCAATCTGGATGTGCCATGCCAGTTGCGGCTTCTTCTCCGCCACGGCGGAGAGCAGGGCTGCCAGATTGTAGATCGTGTCGATGTTGTACTTCTTCACGATTCCGAGAAGTTGCTCGCCGTTGCATACATCCGCCTCGGCGGCAGGGCCGCTTTCGAGCAGAATACCCTTAGGCTCAGCGCCTTTAATGTAACCGGCAACAACGTTGCCCTCAGGACACATCTTCCTGATTTTCATTGTCAGCTCGGAGCCTATCTGGCCGGTCGAGCCTATCACAAGTACGTTTTTCATTGCAGATGGCTTGTTTTATGCTTACTTAGCTTTTGCAAATTTACATTATTTTCCAATAAGTGTTCTTATTAATGCGAAAATATAAACTAATTTCACGAAAATTGATATATTTGTCATGGCGAAAACGAAACGTTTTAAAAAATCATAAGATATGTACGGAAAATTCAAGGATCATCTGACAGCGGAACTCGCCTCCATCAAGGAAGCCGGGCTCTACAAGAACGAGAGAAACATCGCTTCTGCCCAGTCCGCGGAGATCACTCTCCAGGACGGCAGCAAAGCCCTTAACTTCTGTGCCAACAACTATCTGGGACTGGCTGATTCTCCAAGGCTCATCGAGGCCGCCAAGAAGGCCATGGACGAAAGAGGCTTCGGAATGTCCTCAGTACGTTTCATCTGCGGAACCCAGGATCTCCACAAGGAGCTGGAGGCGGCGATTTCCAATTTCTTCCACACCGAGGACACCATCCTCTACGCCTCGTGCTTCGATGCCAACGGCGGTGTGTTCGAGCCTCTTCTCACGGCAGAGGACGCGATCATCTCCGACTCTCTGAACCACGCTTCGATTATCGACGGCGTGCGTCTGTGCAAGGCTGTCCGCTACCGCTACGCCAACGCGGACATGGCCGACCTTGAGCGCTGCCTCCAGGAGGCCCAGGCCCAGAGGTTCCGCATCATCTGCACGGACGGAGTCTTCTCGATGGACGGCAACGTGGCTCCGATGGACAGGATCTGCGAGCTGGCCGAGAAATATGACGCGCTCGTGATGGTTGACGAAAGCCATTCCGCCGGAGTTGTCGGCAAGACCGGCCACGGAGTCGCCGAGCAGTATGACTGCTATGGCCGAATCGACATATTCACAGGCACTCTCGGAAAGGCCTTCGGAGGCACCGTCGGCGGATTCACCACCGGCCGCAAGGAGATCATCGACATGCTCCGCCAGCGCTCCCGTCCTTACCTCTTCTCCAACTCACTGCCGCCGATGATCGTCGCCGCCGGCATCGAGATGTTCAGGATGCTGGGAGAAAGCAACGAGCTTCACGACCGCCAGCAGGAGAATGTGACCTACTTCCGCGAGAAGATGCTGGCCGCCGGCTTCGACATCAAGCCTACGCAGAGCGCGATCTGCGCGGTGATGCTCTACGACGCGCCGCTTTCCCAGAAATTCGCCGCCAAGATGGCGGAGGAAGGAATATTCGTGACCGGCTTCTACTATCCGGTGGTTCCGAAGGGTCAGGCCCGCATCCGCGTGCAGCTTTCCGCCGCCCACAAGCGCGAGCATCTTGACAAGGCCATCGCCGCCTTCATCAAGGTCGGCAAGGAGTTGGGAGTCATCAAATAGACTTTTTTGAACATTCATAAGTTCCGGTCGCCAAGCCTGTCGAAGCGTCCGGAACTTTTGATGAATAGGAATATGCCAAATCTGAGATTCTGGATGGACAACGCCCGGAAGATAGCCCTTCCCCAGAGCGCCATCCCATGCCTTACAGCGATAATCCTCTCGATCGGCCGGGACGGATTCTTCTGGCCTCTCGCGATACCGGTTTTCCTCGGAGTCTGCGCCGCGCACCTGGGGATGAACCTCGCCGATGACTATTTCGACTACCTCAAAGGACTCCCTTCGGGAGAGATCCGCTCGTCCCTTGTGGCCGAAGGCTCGGTCCGCGCCCGGATGGACAAATGCCAGTACATCCTCTCCGGCGCGGCCACCGAAAAGGATCTCCGCAAGGCCATGATCCTATTCCTTGGCTTCGCGGCCCTGATGGGTCTGGCCGTTGTCATATTCCAGATGCTCACTAACGGCCCGGCCTCCGCGCTTGCTGTCGCCGCCTACGCTTTCGCCGGACTGTTCATCGGCCTCCAGTATTCCGGAGCGCCCATGCGCCTTGGCTATCACGGCCTTGGCGAGCTGGTCATAGGCGTGGTTTTCGGGCCTCTGAACATGATGGGGGCGGCTGCTGCGGTGACAGGAGCGGCCTTCCGCCCGGACATGTTCATCCTGAGCATCGGCATCGGTTGCCTTGTGACGAACATCGTCTTTGTCCATTCTGTGATGGAGGCTGCTGCCGACAAGCGGCTCGGGAAGCGCACTTTCGCCCACCTTCTCGGAGGCAAGACCTCGCAGATCACCGCCCTGGCCGTGTTCACGCTGGTGCCGTTCATCTGCCTGATTTGCAACGTCTTCCTCTACGGCTGGAGCCACTGGTACCTGCTGACCCTCGTCTCCCTGCCGCTGTCCGTCTGTTTCCTCAGCTCCACCTGGCGCTTCATCAACAACCTCCCCTGCGACGACACTCCCCGCTGGTGGATGGGTCCGATGGGGAATTGGAATGAATATGTCAAGGCAGGCGTTGACTGGTTCCTCTTCCGTTGGCTGATGGCACGCAACATCAACACATTCTTCTGCCTGGTGGTCATCATTGTGTTCATAATCAATTCTATTGTAAAATAACAACCCGCCTTCCGCGCGGCAACTATCTTCTAATATGATCAAGCAATACGCCTACCTCGCCTGGTGGTTCGTCCGCGCCCGCTTCTTCGGACGCCGCGCCCCACTCCAGACCGTCCTGTTCATAACCGACAAATGCAACCTCCGCTGCAAGCACTGCTCCGTCTATGGCAGCGCCGGCAACCGTCAGAGAAAGTTCGATGACATCGTGGAGTCTCTGAGACGCTCCTACGCAGCCGGCTCCCGTTTCGTCGATCTGGAAGGCGGTGAGCCGACCCTCTGGAAGGAGGACGGCAAGACCATCAACGACATCATAGACGCGGCTGTCCGGATCGGTTTCTTCTCCGTGACAGTCACCACGAACGCCCAGCAGGACTTCTCCTGGATCCACCCCCATTCGATCTGGGTCTCCCTTGACGGTATCGGCAGGTACCACGAGGCGATCCGAGGCGAGGGCACCTTCCCGAGGCTGGAGGAAAACATCCGGAAGTGCGGTCACAAGCACTTGAGTGTGAATATGGTAGTGAACTCCCTGAACTGGGAGTCCCTGGATGAGGTAATGGAATATGTCCGTGCCAACGACGCGATCGAGCAGGTCTCCATCAACTTCCACACCCCCTTCCCCGGCACCGAGTACCTGATGCTCCCTCCGGCAAAGAAAGCCGAACTGATCGACAAGGTACTGTCCTACAAGAAGAAAGGCTATCCGATAATGAATTCCGCCTCCGGCCTAAGGAAGATGAAGCGCAACACCCTTGGCCAACTGAGGTTAGGAAAAGAATGCTTCGTCTCGAACTTCATCTACCCCGACGGCTCCGAAGGCCTCTGCACCGGCTACGGCACCTCTCAGTGCCGCGACTGCGGCTTCTGCATGGCCGGCGAGATGTCCTCCGTCTTCCACTTCTGCCCCGACACCCTCCTTGCCGGCTTCAAGCTAAGAATGTAGCCCCTCCAAGAGGAATTCCCTCCGCTCATAGCAC
>ERZ1034691.1836-NODE-1836-length-12797-cov-4.173756_pt1 | contig 12797 bp, 8 predicted proteins | sample MGYA00520638_ERZ1034691 | MGnify/ENA primary metagenome ERZ1034691 (study PRJEB33766, sample SAMN09781763) | gut metagenome | biome: gut microbiome | host: Homo sapiens | place: Madagascar | study: EMG produced TPA metagenomics assembly of the PRJNA485056 data...
CACGAAAATAGGAGATAAACACCTATGATTAGTGTTTACCTCCTACTCGATTTGAGGCAAAAATATGGACATAATGACAATGTCGGATAGTATAAGGCGATACAAATTACGGCTGATTTTAGATTATTTAAGTTTGATGATTTAGTTAAATGCCGTTAAAATGTTATCTTTGCAAGATTATGTATAATGTCAATTAAAGGTGGATTTTACAGAAACAATTAAATCATGGAGATGGAGCTTCCTAAACAAATAAACAATATAAATGAACGAGTAGTAGACGACCTGAAGACGCGGTTGTCTGCCAATAGTCGTATTTGTGTGGCTGCAGCTTCATTTTCGATTTATGCTTTTGAGGCGTTAAAGAAAGAACTGGAGAGTGTAGAAGAACTCCGCTTCATTTTTACCTCGCCTACATTTGTCAAAGACAAAGGTAAGAAGGAGAAACGTGAGTTTTTCATTCCAAAACTAAATCGGGAGCGCAATCTTTATGGAACTGATTTTGAAATACGTCTGCGCAACCAGCTTTCACAGAAAGCCATAGCAAAGGAGTGTGCAGAATGGATAAAGCGCAAAGTGCGTTTTAAGAGCAATTCCACAGGCGACATTATGGGCGGTTTTCTGCATATAGCAGACAACAGCCAGCACGTATATCTGCCGTTCAACGAGTTTACCACAACAGAATTAGGATGTGAGCGCGGCAATAGTGTTTACCAAATGGTAAATGTCTTGCCGTCACCCACAGCAGAAGCATATCTGAAGATATTCAATGAGCAATGGGACAATGAAGAAAAGTTTTCCGATGTCACCAACAAAGTATTGGAGTATATCGAGACAGTGTATCAAGAGAACTCTCCGGAATACATCTATTTCATAGCTCTTTATAATATCTTTCACGAGTTCCTGGACGACATATCAGAAGATGTGTTGCCCAACGAGCGCACTGGTTTCAAGTCAAGCATAGTATGGAACAAGCTCTATAACTTCCAGAAAGATGCTGCCCTTGCCATCATCAACAAGCTTGAAAAATACAACGGCTGCATCCTTGCCGATAGTGTCGGACTTGGTAAGACATTCACAGCCCTTGCAGTGATAAAGTATTACGAGAACCGCAACAAGAGCGTGCTCGTACTTTGTCCAAAGAAGCTGAACGACAACTGGCAGACGTTTCGTGCCAACTACAAGAACAACCCTATCGCAGGCGACCGTTTGCGCTATGATATATTGTTCCATTCCGACCTGTCGCGCGACCGTGGCTTAAGCAACGGTCTTGACTTGGAGCATATCAACTGGGGAAATTACGACCTTATCGTAATTGATGAAAGTCACAACTTCCGCAATGGCGGTAACGTTGACGAGGAGGAACTTGACGATGAAGAAGAACCACGCAAGGAAAACCGCTATCAGCGTTTGATGAACCGCGTCATCCGTTCCGGCGTGAAGACAAAAGTCTTGATGCTCAGTGCGACACCGGTAAACAACCGCTTCAATGATTTGAAAAATCAGTTGCAGCTCGCCTATGAAGGCAGAGCCGACTACATCAATGAAGCTCTTGAATTAGACAAGAGCATTGATGATGTATTCCGCAACGCACAGACAGTATATAACAAGTGGGCGAAGCTGCCTCCTGAGGCACGCACCACAGAACGCTTGCTGAATGATCTGAGTTTTGATTTCTTCCAGATGCTTGATGCGGTGACAATCGCACGCAGCAGAAGTCACATCACTAAGTATTACGACACCAAAGATATCGGCGAGTTTCCGAAGCGCCTGGCACCTATCTCACGTCGTCCTAAGCTGACCGACCTCAATAGCGCCATCAACTTTCGTGACATTGCCAACACCCTCGACACCCTTTGCCTTGCCATCTATACGCCGTCGCTCTATCTGTTCGATAGCGTAAGGAACGACTATGCTATCGACTTCGATGGTGAGGGATTGTCCATCGACGGACGAGAAAAGGGACTTCGTAAGCTCATGGCAACGAACCTCTTGAAGCGCCTTGAAAGCTCGGTCAACTCCTTCCGCCTGACATTGCAGCGCATTCAGGAATATATCACGGAAACTATAAAGCTTATAGACGAGTATGAGCAACGCCGTGGAAGTGAAAGCATCGACGTAAGTGAGTTTTCAGACGATATGGATTGCAGCGAAGGCGATACCGATCCCTTTGCAACCAAGAAGTCGAAGATAAGCCTTGCCGACATGGACACCACCAGCTGGCGCCGTGACCTTTCTTCAGATTTGGAGAAACTTGATTTGCTCCTTATCATGCTTTCCGACATCACACCGCGCCATGACAGCAAGCTCCAGATGCTTATCGAGGATTTGAAACACAAGTTTGAAAATCCGATAAACCCCGGCAACAAGAAAGTGCTAATCTTCACAGCTTTTGCCGATACAGCAAACTATCTGTACAATGAGCTTGCCGAAAAAATAAAGGCAGATTGCGGACTCAACACAGCCCTTATCACAGGAACGACAGACGGACGGTGCACAATCAAGAAGTTCCCGTTGAGCTTTAACAATGTGCTTACCTACTTCTCGCCAATCTCTAAGGACCGTGCATCCATATATCCGAACGCGAAGGAAGATATAGACGTGCTTATAGCCACCGACTGTATCAGTGAGGGACAGAACTTGCAGGACTGTGACTACCTTATAAACTACGATATCCACTGGAACCCAGTGCGTATCATCCAGCGTTTCGGACGAGTAGACCGTATCGGTTCACGCAATAAAGTGATCCAGTTGGTGAACTATTGGCCAGACATTGAGCTTGATGATTACATAAAGCTCAAAGGACGAGTAGAGAGCCGAATGAAAGCCACGGTGCTTACTTCCACAGGCGACGACAACCTGCTTTCCGACAACGAGAAGGGCGATTTGGAATATCGCCGTAACCAGCTGAAGCGCCTACAGGAGGAAGTAGTGGACATCGAAGATATGGATACCGGCATCAACATCATGGACTTGGGACTGAACGAATTTCGCCTTGACCTCTTGGCATACATAAAGAATCATCCCGACATCGAGCACGCACCGTTCGGTATGAGTGCCGTGGTGGGGAGCGACAGCATGGCAAAACCAGGAGTGATGTTCATCCTGCGCAACCGCAACAATGCCGTAAACATCGACAAGAAGAACCTGCTCCATCCGTTCTACATGGTATATGTAGGCGATGATGGCGAAGTGGTGTGCGACCATCTTCACCCCAAACAGCTGCTTGATGTGATGCGCCATGTTTGCAAAGGCAAGCAGGAGTATGACCGCACGCTCTGCGCAGCCCTCAACAAGGAGACGAAGGACGGACGCGACATGCGCAAATACAGCGACTTGCTGCACGGTGCCATCGACAGCATTGTAAGCGTGAAGGAAGAGAACGACATCGACAGCCTGTTCTCCGTAGGTGAAACCACTGCTCTGCGAGGTGAAATAAAAGGACTGGATGATTTCGAGTTGATAACATTCTTAATCATTAGATAATATACTTTATTTATGACAAAGAAAGAAGCACTTCAATTATTTGAAGAAAAGAAGATACGCTCCGTATGGGACGACAAAGAAGAGAAATGGTATTTCTCTATAGTGGATGTTTGTGCGGTGTTGACCGAACAACCAGACGCAGAACATGCGAGAAACTATTGGAAAGTATTAAAACACAGATTAATAAAGGAAGGCAACCAAACGGTTACAACTTGTAACCGGTTGAAATTGCGTGCAGCCGACGGCAAGCTCCGCCTGACGGACGTAGCTGATACAGAGCAACTATTTCGTCTTATACAGTCCGTTCCTTCTCCCAAAGCAGAGCCTTTCAAGCTGTGGATGGCACAAGTGGCGAGCACACGATTGGAGCAGATGCAAGACCCGGAGAAAAGCATCGACCAGGCTGTGATAGATTATAAGCGATTGGGGTATTCTGACGCATGGATAAATCAGCGCATCAAGTCTATTGAGATAAGAAAAGAACTTACAGACGAATGGGCAAGAACTGGCGTTCAGCAGGGCATGCAGTATGCATCTCTTACAGACATCATCACTCGTGAATGGAGCGGAATGAGCACCAAGCAATACAAGCAATTCAAGGGGCTGAAGAAAGAAAGTCTACGCGACAATATGACCAATATGGAGATTGCGCTCAATATGCTCGCCGAGGCCTCTGCCACAGAACTGTCTAAACAGCGTGACCCAAAAGGCTTCAGTCAGCAGAAGCAAATAGCAAAAGATGGCGGAAGCGTAGCAAAAGTAGCACGCAATCAATTGGAGAAGAAACTCGGGCATGGGGTTATTACTTCAGCCAAAGCAAGTGACTATCTTCCTTCTTTAGATTCTGAAGAAAAGAAAGAGCCATGATAACATTCCCCGAGTCAACCCTTGTGGGCAAGCCTGTGCCCAAGACGGCGTTCTACCGCAACCTGGAGGTAAATGCCAAAATGAAGCAGCGGTTTGTGGACAGCGTAGAGAGCATCACGTGGACGGCGAAGCTGGCACCCTCCACGCTCAGTGTGACCGACGGCAAGACGGTGCACGAAATAACCGTGTTCCGTATGGTGCTGAAGAAAGAGGAAGTGCCATCCGACGTGCTGATGCTTATAGACAAGCAGATGCCACGCCACACGGTGTTTGTATTGCAACACGAAGACAAGTGCAGCCTGTATGTCAACTACAAAGAGTGGCACGATGCGGAGCAACGGCAGTTTGACATTGTCAAGACATATCAGACGGCTTGGGTAAAAGAAGCTGATATAGTGCTTAACATTGAAGGCAGCACGATGGATGCCGTGTTCTCCTCTTTTGTTCATCAAATTGCGGAAGGACTGTTAGATGCAAATACAAAGGACTTGCATACGGCAGTAATGGCGGACAAGGAGCGCGAGCAGATACAGAAAAACATCAACATTCTCGAACAACAAATGTTGAAAGAGAAACAACCGAGGAAACGATTTGAGATGCACCAAAGACTGGTGATAATGAAAGAAAAACTGAATCAATAAGAGAACGAAATACTTTAAGAATATGGAGAAACTGAAAATGCAAACCGCCGATGGTGTGCAGGACAATATCAGCCGAATAGCTGAGCTGTTCCCCGAGTGCATCACAGAGGTTAACGACAAAATGGGGGGGGGTGAAACGCTCCATTGACTTTGACAAACTGCGCCAGCTGCTGTCTTCCGATATTGTAGAAGGCAACGAAGAGCGCTATCAGTTTACTTGGCCTGACAAGCGCAAGGCTATCCTTGCTGCCAATGCGCCCATCAACGCCACGCTGCGCCCCTGCCCAGAGGAGAGCGTGGACTTCGACACCACACAAAACCTGTATATCGAGGGCGACAACCTCGATGTGTTGAAATGCCTTAAAGAGACCTATCTACATAAGGTGAAGATGATTTACATCGACCCACCTTACAACACAGGCAATGACTTTGTTTATGAAGACGACTTTGCGGAGTCGGCTGCAGAATATCTCGTCAACTCAGGACAGTTTGACGAGCAGGGCAACCGTTTGGTTACGAATACCGAGAGCAACGGACGCTTCCACACCGATTGGCTGAATATGATTTATCCACGACTGAAAGTGGCAAGGGACTTGCTAACTGAGGATGGCGTGATATTTATCTCGATAGATGACCATGAGGTTGAGAACCTGAGGAAGGTGTGTGATGAGGTGTTTGGAGAATGCAATTTTATAGCAACACTTGTATGGGAAAGAGCATTTTCACCAAAAAATGATGCAAAATATATTTCAAATAGTCATGATTATGTTTTAATGTATGCAAAAAGTGCAGCAAATTTTGTTATAGGAAGATTGGAACGTACAGCAGAAGCAAATGCCAGATATTCAAATCCTGATAATGATCCACGTGGAGTTTGGATGTCAAGCGACATTTCTGTAAAGACATATAATGCAAGTTGTGATTATCCTATTATTACTCCTTCGGGGAAAGTGGTAGAGCCTCCAGCAGGGCGCTGCTGGAGTCTCTCGAAGAACGCGTTCTTCGAGAGACTCCAAGACAATAGAATTTGGTTTGGACCTAATGGGGATAATACACCACGTATGAAGCGATTTTTGTCTGAACTTAAATTCGAAGGTATGGCACCTACATCTATTTTATTCTATAAGGATGTTGGTCATAGCCAGGAAGGAGCCCAAGAAGTCGTATCATTATTTGGTGACAAGGGCGTTTTTGATGGTCCAAAACCAGTTCGTTTGTTAGAGCGACTTATAACTTTAGCTAATCTAAAAGAAGATTCCATTGTCCTTGATTTCTTTTCAGGAAGTGCAACCACAGCACATGCAGTAATGAAGAAGAATGCAGAAAAAGCTAAGAATAGTCGCTTTATCATGGTACAGTTGCCAGAAGAAGTTAGTGATAAGAAAAAAGATCAAGGCTATAAGAACATCTGCGAAATCGGCAAAGAGCGCATCCGTCGTGCTGGTGCTAAGATAAAGGAGGAAAATCCTGAAAAGGCACAAAACCTTGACACCGGTTTCCGTGTTTTGAAGCTCGACAGCAGCAACATGAAAGATGTGTTCTATTCACCGAAGGAGACATCACAACTGGAATTGTTTAGATATGTAGACAACGTAAAGGACGACCGCACAAGCGAAGATCTTCTGTTCCAAGTGATGCTGGAGCTCGGTGCAACGCTCGACAGCAAAATAGAAGAGAGCGAAGTGGATGGCAAGACTATATATAATGTAGCCGATGGCTATCTTGTTGCTTGCTTCGACCAAGAAGTATCCGACGAGGTGGTGACAGCTATTGCCAAGATGCAGCCGACGTATGCAGTGCTGCGCGATACCAGCTTGGCGAATGATGCCACGGCAACCAACTTCGAGCAGATCTTCAAGACCTATTCGCCTAACACGACAACAAAAATCTTGTAAAACTATATTTAGAGATGATTAAAACGACAATAGAGACAATAGAGACAACAGGCTTCGTCTTGAAGCAAGAAGATTGTAACAAAGTTGTCTCTATTGTCTCTATAGTCGTTAAAAATTTTATAGTCGTCTAAAAACAATTGTAGTAAGAATAATGAAATTAAAATTCAAGATACAACAATATCAGACCGATGCCGTGGAAAGCACCGTTGAAATCTTTAACGGACAACCCAACCAAGGACTCTTGGACTACAAGATGGACCAGGGAAAGGTGTACGTTATTGACAACGGCAAGCGCATAGAGCAAAAAGGCATCAGTTTCAGCGGGTATGACACAGGCTACAAGAACGGCGAGATAGTGCTTTCGGAGGGCGAATTGCTGAAGAACATCCATCAGATACAGACACAGAACAACATCCACCTCAGCAATGAGGTGATAAAGCGCCTTGGAGCCTGCCAGCTCGATATAGAAATGGAGACCGGTACTGGTAAGACCTACGTCTATATCAAGACAATGTTCGAGCTGAACAAGCGTTACGGTTGGACAAAGTTTATCGTCGTTGTGCCAAGCATTGCCATACGCGAAGGAGTGAAGAAGAGTTTCGACATAACGCAGGATCACTTCATGGAGCTGTATGGCAAGAAGGCACGCTACTTCGTTTATAATTCGGACAACCTCAATCAGATAGACACCTACTCGCAGAGTGCCGACATCTCTGTGATGATCATCAACACTCAAGCGTTCAACACTTCAATGAAAGAAGGCGCCAAAAACAAGTATGCCCGTATCATATACGACAAGCGCGATGAGTTCGGCTCACGTAAACCAATTGACGTGATAGCTGCCAACCGCCCAATCATCATCTTGGACGAACCTCAGAAGATGGGCGGTGCAGCCACGCAGACAGCGCTGGCACGCTTCAACCCATTGTTCACGCTCAATTATTCAGCCACACACCGAGAGACCCACAACCCCGTGTATGTGCTTGATGCGTTGGATGCCTACAACCAGAAGTTGGTGAAGAAGATAGAGGTGGTGGGCTTCGAGCTTCGCAACCTCAAAGGCACGGAAAGCTACATCTATTTCGATAGTATCGTCCTGTCGAAGAACGAGCCTCCGATGGTGCGTTTAGAGATAGACGTGCAGAGCAAGAGCGGAAATATCAAACGTGCCTACAAGAACGTAGGTGAAGGCGACGACCTCTATTATCTTTCCGGAGAAATGGAACAGTATCGTGGCTATATGTTGACAGAGATAGACCCTTTGCGTGGCAAGGCGATATTCGGCAATGGCGTAACGCTAAACGTGAAGGATATTCAAGGAAATATCACTGCCGACCATAAGGCACGCATACAGATACGCGAAACCATCAAGGCACACTTCCGCAAGGAGTCTGCCCTGTTCAAGCGTGGCATAAAGTGCCTTTCGCTGTTCTTCGTGGATGAAGTGGCAAACTACCGCCAGTATGATGAAGACGGCAACCAGCAGTTGGGACGATACGGTGAGATATTCGAGCAGGAGTATATGGCGGAGCTGAACAATAATCAGAACATGTTCGACCCTGATTATATGTCTTATCTTGGAAGCATATCAGCCCACGCCACCCATGCAGGATATTTCTCTATAGACAAGAAAGGCCATGCAATAAACAGCACATTGAAGCGTGGCAGCGACCAGAGCGATGACATCTCCGCTTACGACCTTATCTTAAAGAACAAGGAACGGCTGCTCAGCCTCGACGAGCCTGTGCGCTTCATCTTCTCACATTCGGCTCTTCGTGAGGGTTGGGACAATCCGAACGTGTTCCAGATATGTTCGCTGCGCCAGTCGAACAGCGTTTCACAGAAGCGTCAGGAGGTGGGTCGTGGCTTGCGCTTGTGTGTAGACAGGCATGGTGTACGCCAAGACAACGACGCCCTTCCGGAAGAAGTGCATAAGGTAAACCGACTTACTGTAATAGCCAGCGAGGGCTATGCAACCTTTGTGGCAGATTTGCAGCATGACATCAGACAAGACCTCTACGACCGTCCGACAAAGGCAGATGTCGACTTCTTCACCGGCAAGCTTGTTACCTGCGATGACGGAGCTAAGTACACAATAACAAAGAATGACGCACAGGAAATTTATTTCCATTTGCGTATGAATAACTATATCACTAAAGACGGTGAAGTAACCGAAACATTCCGTAAGGCATGTGCAGAAGAAACCTTGTTGCCTTTAGCCGACGAGTTGCAGCCAAAGAGCAATTCGGTGATGAAGTTGGTTCAGAGCATCTATGACCCGAGCGTATTGAAGGGCATGATTGACGATGCCAGCAAGACCACAACGCCCGACAACAAGCTCAACGACAACTTTATGAAGAAGGAGTTTCAGGAGCTTTGGCGCCGTATCAATCATAAGTATGCCTATACCGTCAGCTTTGACAGCGAGGAACTTATTGAAAAAGCGGTAGGCGCAATAAACAAAGAGCTGGAGGTAACCCAGCTGAGCTATGTAGTGACACGAGGTGAGCAAAAGGACAATGCTACACTGGATGACATGAAGCATGGCGATATGATGCGCCAGAAAGAAAGTGCAACAGAGAAGCTGAAAACGGATATAGTAAGCAATGTGCGTTATGACTTGTTGGGCAAGATAAGCAGCGCGACACGTTTGACCCGAAAAACAGTGGCAACAATACTTTCAAAGATACGTCCGCAGAAGTTCTGCATGTATAAGGCAAACCCTGAAGAATTCATACGTAAGGTGACACGTTTGATTCTGGAGCAGAAAGCCACAATCATTGTTGAGCATATCAGCTACAACAGAGTAGAAGGTAAGTTCGATAGCGATATTTTCACGCAGGAGAAACACGGAACGATAGACCGTGCCTTCGAAGGAAAGAAAAGCATCGTGGATTATGTGTTTACTGATAGCGAGGGAGAACGAAAGTTTGTTGGTAAAATTGACACGGCAAAGGAAGTTGCTGTATATGCCAAGTTGCCAAAGGGATTCCATATCCCGACACCTGTAGGCAACTACTCTCCGGACTGGGCTATAGCGTTTCAAGAAGGCGAGGTGAAGCACATATATTTTGTGGCAGAGACAAAAGGATCCATGTCGAGCATGGACCTGCGCGAAATAGAAAAGGGCAAGATAGCTTGTGCTGAAAAACTCTTTGCTCAAATATCTACATCCAACGTGAAGTATGGTAAAGTGGATAGCTTTGAGACACTGATGGATATTGTGAAATAAGAAGTAAAAACAGAAGTACCATTTTCATAGAAAGTGTTTTTGTTGTATCGGAGACACCATAAAATGCAATTAGGGCTTCCTTACTCTCCAAATGTAGTTACTTTTGGAGAGTAAAGAAGCCCTTAATTATTCGCTCATCAGCAACTTCTTGAAGTCGCTGAACTCCTTCGACATGGCTATGCTCTTCTTCTCGCCCTTCATAAATGCTGCAAGACGTTCGGGTATTGCAACCTCGGCGTTGATAGCCGATTCTACAGTGTCCTTGAACTTGGCTGGATGAGCTGTCTCGCCAAACACGCCCACTTCACCGTCGAGCAGAAGGTCTTTCAATGCCTGATAGCCGCATGCTCCGTGTGGGTCGAGGATGTAGTGGTTCTGGTCGTAGCACTGGCGCATGGTTTGGCGTATCTGCTCGTCGCTGTATGTAGCACCGCTCATCAGACTTGAAATCTTTTTCCAGTCGCCCTTGAAGAGGTCGTTGATGCGTGCGAAGTTGCTCGGGTCGCCTACGTCCATGGCATTAGCAATGGTCTGAATGCTTGGGCGTGGATTGTACTCGCCAGTCTGCAGATACTTGTAAACGATGTCGTTGGCATTGTTGGCAGCGATGAAACGCTTTACGGGCAATCCCATTTCTCTGCCGAATATAGCTGCTGTGATGTTGCCGAAGTTGCCGCTCGGCACACATATCACGTAGCCGTGCTCCTTGCCAATGCGCTTCAGCTGTGCGTAGGCGTAGAAATAGTAGAATGCCTGCGGAAGGAAACGTGCAACGTTGATGGAGTTGGCAGAGGTAAGCTTCATGTGCTTGTTAAGCTCGTCGTCCATGAACGCTTGCTTTACAAGAGCCTGGCAGTCGTCAAACACACCGTCAACCTCAATGGCTGTGATGTTCTGTCCGAGTGTGGTGAACTGGCTCTCCTGAATCTTGCTAACCTTGCCCTTTGGATAGAGCACGTATACATGGATGCCCTCTACACCAAGGAAACCATTGGCTACAGCCGAACCAGTGTCGCCACTTGTAGCTACAAGTACATTGACATTCTTGGTTCCCTCTTCGCGTATGAAGTATTGCAGCATACGCGCCATGAAGCGTGCGCCTACATCCTTAAATGCAAGTGTTGGTCCGTGGAAGAGTTCGAGCGAGTAGATATTCTGTTCAACTTCCTTTATGGGGCAGTCGAACGCCAAGGTGTCGTATACGATGCGCTTTAGGTCGTCTGCCTTGATGTCTTCGCCGAAGAAGGCATCTGCCACCTTGTATGCTATCTCCTGAAACGAGAGCTTATCGATGTTTTCAAAAAAGTCCTTAGGCAGTTTCTTTATGTGTTCTGGCATATAGAGACCGCGGTCAGGTGCAAGTCCTTTTACTACTGCCTCGTGCAGAGAGGCGAGGGGTGCTGTATGGTTGGTGCTGTAATATTTCATAGAATTTTAATGTTAAGTGTTAATTGTTAAGTGTTAAATTGCAGGAACGTCTATGCCCATAAACATGTCCATGAACTCTGTAAGGTGCAGCATGCCGTAGCTACCGTTTACGCAACTCACTTCGCTGTATGTCTTAACGTTGTCAGGTTCTATTCCGGGATACCATACGGCGAAAGGCACAGGCTCTTTCATGTGCGTGCGTATCTCCACCGGAGTGGGATGGTCGGGCATTAAGGCTATGCATACAGGCTCGTCCCACTTTGACACCTCATTATATATAGGGCCTACCATACGGCTGTCGAGGTTTTCGATGGTGCGAAGCTTCAGTTCCAGATCACCGTCATGTCCTGCTTCGTCGCTTGCTTCTACGTGTACAAATACGAAGTCGTCATTGCGCAGAGCGTCGATAGCGGCTTGTGCCTTTCCTTCATAATTGGTATCGGCAAGTCCGGTAGCGCCTGGTACGATGATGTTGTGCAGTCCTGCATAGTGGCCGATGCCACGTATCAGGTCGACAGCCGAAATCACGTCGCCTTGCTTTATCTGTGGATACATCTCCTGAAGCGTCTTCATCTGCGGACGATATCCGCCTCCCCAAGGCCATATGCAGTCAGCCTCGTCTTTGCCTTCGGCACGTCTTGCTATGTTGAACGGAGCATTGGCAAGCACTTCCTGCGATTTCAGAATCAGGTCGTTCAGCAGGTCGGCGGTCTGTTGTGCCGTCATTCTGTCGGATGATTTGTCTTCGTTGAATTTCTCGCCATTGTCCTCATATCCCGGTTCGGGAGTGATGAGCAGTTCGCGCCACGGTTCGTTGGGATGGTCGTGGGGTGGGGCGCATGTTATATGCTTGTTGCCACCTCTTATTATAAGCAAGTGTCGGTATTGTATACCCTTGATAAACTCCACACGGTCGTTGCCCAGCTTCTCGTTAAGTATGTCGATGAGTTGCTGGCTGTCGTCGGTAGTAAGGTGTCCGCCATGATGATTCTTTATCTTGCCATCGGCAATACAGATGATATTGCAGCGCAATGCGAAGTCGTCGGGGCGCATGTCGTAGCCTATTGAAGCAGCTTCCAATGGTCCGCGACCTTCATATACCTTGTTCATGTCATAGCCAAGGATAGTGGCATTAGCCACTTCGCTGCCTGGCAGAAAACCGTCGGGCACGGTGATGAGACGGCCCGTTCGTCCTATGCGAGCCAGATTGTCCATGTTTGGAGTGTTGGCATACTCAAGGAGGGTTTTGCC
>ERZ1034691.1840-NODE-1840-length-12772-cov-19.529685_pt1 | contig 12772 bp, 10 predicted proteins | sample MGYA00520638_ERZ1034691 | MGnify/ENA primary metagenome ERZ1034691 (study PRJEB33766, sample SAMN09781763) | gut metagenome | biome: gut microbiome | host: Homo sapiens | place: Madagascar | study: EMG produced TPA metagenomics assembly of the PRJNA485056 data...
CCTTCTTTTTCTTTAAGGTTGCTTGTAAATTTGGATATGCATTTATTAATCTTCTATTTAATATAGATTTGTTTCTTAAAATTTCCTTAACTTTAGCTGTAATTTCCTCTGTATTATCCATTGTCTTGCCTTCTTTATTTAGGCTTGTTGATGTCGTTCTAACATTAGATACTATTTTTAAAGAAATTGCCCCATCTATAGTAAATATTATAAATAGTACAATAGCTATTATATTTAAAACATTTTGAGGTACTTTTTCTAATATGCTCAAAATAAATGGATTTGTAATGTACATAATAGTTAATCCAAGAATACCAAATGGTATTAATGTTTCTAAGCAAACTCTTCCATTTATATTATATTTTCTTCTGCTGTAATCCCACCATCTTGCATGAAAAAGTTTTTCCATAACATAGCTAGTTGCATATTCCAATATTCCACATGTTATTATTGACATAAATAGCAGTACAATCCAGTCATCTATATATCTCTTAAGTAATATCGTAATTGCAAGTGCTCCCCATCCATATATTGGGCAATATGGTCCTATCATAAAACCTCTATTAATAATTTTTTTAGCTTCAATTGATTTGCATGTTACTTCCATAATCCATCCCATGATTGAATAAATCATAAATAGTAGAAAGTATGTTGAGATTTGATATATCATAATTATTTTTTATTCCAATCCTCTTTATTTATTTGACGTTGTCTTGCTATTGCTAATGCATCTGATGGTACATCATCTGTTATAGTAGAACCCGCAGCAACAAAAGTATTGTCTCCTAGTGTAACTGGTGCAACTAAATTAGTATTTGATCCTATAAATGAATGATTTCCAATTATTGTTTTACTTTTATGGAATCCATCATAGTTACATGTAATTGTTCCACAACCAATGTTACACTTTTCACCAATTTCACAATCTCCCATATATGATAAGTGTGGTACTTTTGTTCCTTCTCCGATTATTGCCTTTTTTATTTCAACAAAGCTTCCTATTTTAACTTTGTTTGAAAGTTCACATCCTTCACGTATATATGAATTAGGCCCAATCTCACAGTCCTCTCCAATAGTTACTCCTGATTTTATTGTTGTGTTTGGATGAATTACAGTATCCATTCCAATGTTTACATCGTCATATATATATGTAGTATTTATATCTTCTATAGTTACTCCCTTTTTCATATGCTCTGTATTAATACGCATTTGTAAAACTTTTGTTAATAATTCTAATTGAACTCTATCATTTACGCCTAAGATTTCTGTATTGTCTTCTACAATTACTGCTCCTGTTTTTAAACCTTTTGAGTTCATTATTTTAATTACATCTGTTAGGTAATATTCTCCTTGTGCATTATTTGGCTTAATTTCTTTTAATGCTTCTAATAGAGACTCAATATCAAAGCAATAAATTCCTGCATTTATTTCTTTAATTTCTTTTTGTTCGTCTGTTGTATCTTTTTCTTCTACTATAGCTTGAATATTTCCGCCTTCGTCTCTTACTATACGACCATACCCTGTTGGATTATCGTAAATAGCTGTTAATAGTGTAGCACATTCTTTATTTTCTATACTTTTATTTAGTAGTTTATTTAATGTTTCTGGTCTTAGTATTGGAACGTCTCCATTTAATACCAATACTTTTCCTTTTTTTCCTTCTAAGTATTTAGCAGCTTGCATAACAGCATGACCTGTTCCTAGCATTTCTTCTTGTACAGCATATTTTACAGTATCTCCTAATACTCCCATTACTTGTTCCTTCATATAACCAACTACTGCAACTATATTGTGAATTCCCGCTTTTTGTGCATTTTCTACAGCTCTTTTAACTATTTCTTTTCCATATATTTTTTGAACTAGCTTTGAATTTTTTGACTTCATTCTCGTTCCTTTTCCTGCTGCCATTACTATTGCCATCATATCATTTTCCATTTTTATACTTCCTTTCAACTAATTAAATTTCTTAATATTTATCTTGTAGCTATACTATTAATATTCTGTATAAAATCAAATTGTTATAATTTTATCATATAGAAAAAAAAATAGCAATTATTTTATAAAATTAGTCATAAGGATTGAATATATCTAATATACATTAAATAAAGTTTAGTACAAACATTTTTTAAGGGGGTTAATTAGTTAATATGGATGAAAATTTAAAATTATATCAAGATATAGCTAATCGTACGCAAGGAGATATTTACGTTGGTGTAGTTGGTCCTGTTCGTACACGGAAAATCAACTTTCATAAAAAAATTTATGGATTTACTTGTTATTCCAAATATTGACAATGAATATAAAAGGGAAAGAGCTAAGGATGAGTTGCCTCAAAGTGCTGCTGGAAGAACAATTATGACAACAGAACCAAAATTTATACCTAATGAAGCAGTTGAAATCACCGTTGGTGCTAATTTAAAATTAAAAACACGTTTAGTCGATTGTGTTGGATATCTAGTAAATAATGCAATTGGATATTTAGAAGATGATATGCCAAGAATGGTAAAAACACCTTGGTTTGAGGATGAAATTCCTTTTGAACAAGCAGCAGAAATTGGAACGAAAAAGGTTATTCAAGAACATTCTACTATTGGAATACTTGTTACAACAGATGGTAGTATTACTGATATTCCAAGAGAAGATTACATAGATGCCGAAGAAAGAGTTGTAAAAGAATTAAAGGAACTAAATAAGCCTTTTGTAATTGTTTTAAATTCTGATGATCCTTTTTCTGATTACACAAAGTCTCTTGCACAAAAACTTGAAGACAAATATTGTACTCCTGTTATTCCAACTAACTGTTCAAGCCTAGATATGGAAGACATTAATGATATCTTTAGCAAGATACTTTATGAATTTCCAATAGAAAGAGTAAATCTTAACTTTCCAAAATGGATAGATGGTTTGTCTGACTCTCATTGGCTAAAAGAAGAATTATTTAAAGAAATACAAGATGCATTCAAAGACGTTAAAATTTTAAAACAAGTTGACAGTAGTGTTGCTAAATTACAACATACACAAATAATAACTAAAACTACAGTTGATGAAATTAAACTTGGTGATGGTAGTGTTAATATTTCTATTAATTTAATGGATGACTTATTCTATAAAGTACTTTCAGAAATTTCTGGTGTTAACATTACGAACGAGGGTGACTTATTTTCTACTATAACTACATTTGCAGATACAAAACGTGAATATGATAAAATTTCTTGTGCTTTAGAACAAGTAAAAACAACCGGATATGGAATTGTTACTCCTTCTATCGATGAATTAATTTTGGAAGAACCAGAAATAGTAAAACAAGGCTCTCGTTTCGGTGTAAAATTAAAAGCTAAGGCTCCATCTATTCATCTAATAAGAGCAGAAATTGAGACAGAAGTATCTCCTCTTGTTGGTAGTGAAAAACAATCTGAAGAACTTGTTAATTATTTACTTTCTGAATTTGAAAACAATCCAGAAAAAATTTGGGAATCTAACATATTTGGAAAAAGTCTACACGAACTTGTTAACGAAGGATTACAAAATAAACTATCAAGAATGCCAGAAGATGCTCAGGCTAAACTTCAAGAAACTCTTGAAAGAATTGTAAATGAAGGTAGCGGCGGATTAATTTGTATAATATTATAATTAATTAGGATCATGGTATAAAACCATGATCCTTTACTTCATAAGTAAAACACAGTAAGGAAAATCCTTACTGTGTTTATACATTTTTATTTTATTATTAAAACTATTTTAATTTATTTCCACATTTTGAACAGAATTTAGCATCTCCGTCTACTTTTTCTCCACATTCTGTACAGAATTTTGCTTTACTTGCTTCTTGTTGTTGCTCTTGCACTTGTTCTTCTTGTTTTGCTTCTGGTGCTGGTTGTTCTTGAACTGGTTGTGCAGGTTGAGTAGGTTGTTGATTATTTTGATTTTGCCATGGTCCTTGTGCTACTCCTCCCATCATTCCTCCTGTTGCCATATTCATCATTCCAATTCCCATAAAGCCTTGTGCTGCTCCATTGCTATTATTTGCTGCACCTTTAACTGCATCAGCATATGCACCAACAAGTCTTCCTTGTTGCATATATGAATTTGAGCTTAATTCATAATCATCTATTTTCTTTTCTGACTCTTCATCTAATGTTACTGGTTCAACTGCGAATCCTACTAAAGTAATTCCTCTCTCTCTTATTTTTTCGTCAAATACTCTTTCATCCATTATTTCTTTTATTTCATCTGTTTGACTTGATAATTCTAGAACTGGCACTTTATGTTCAGAGTTTCCTAACTCATTTAGCACATTTTGGAATGATGCAATAACCTCTGTTCTAATTTGTTCAATTACAAGGTCTTTTTTATATATATCAGCTGTTCCAGCCATAGTATTCATAAACAATGCTGGGTTTGATATTCTAAATGTATACTTTCCAAAACATCTAACATTTACTCTTAAAGGAGTAACTGTTCCTGTCATTTGGTTTGGTATTGGATGTGACCAATCTTGATAAGGGATTGGTACAGGTGTACCAAATCTGTTATCTACTATTTCTTTTGTGTTAAAGAAAAATACTGCTTGTTGTTTTGCTGTTGCTCCATTGTATGTAAATCTTTGCCACATTTCTTTAAATACTGCTCCAAATTGTCCTGCAAAGAAAGATGGTGTTGAAGAACTATCAAAAGTATATGTTCCTTCTTCAGCTGTTGCATCTATAACTCTACCATTATCATATATAATAGCGCATTGTCCTGGTGCTACTATAATGGTACTTCCATTTGAAATAACTCCATTTGGTGTTGTCTTTTTAACCATTAATACATCATTTGGCATATTTTCACATCTTATTGCTTCTTTCCATTGATCTTGCATAGTGCTTCCTATTGCACCAACTGCTGCTTTAATTAATCCCATAATAAAACCTCCATATTTTATTTATAATCTTCTTTATATGATGACATTTTCTATAATTTTAAATTTATTGGTTCAAAATGTGATGAGCAATATGTACATTCTCCACCATTTAATCCACTTAATGGTGCACCACAATTTGGACAATTAACAACAATTATGTCTTTATTCTTTAATTCAACTTTTTGTTCATCATATATATATACAAATTGACTTGTATATCTTGTTTGTCTTTTAATATTATCCCATAAATCGTCTTTTTTGTCACTATTTTTGTAATAATATTCTAAAGTTGTTGATATTTCGACTGTTGCCATTCCTAGTTTTTTTGTATAACTTTTTATTGCATTTTCGTGAAATAGAATATCATCATATTTTATTTCTACATTTCTTTCTTTTAAATCTATAATTTTCTCTTTTAATTTTGGTAACAATAATATTAGATCATCATCTTTTTCAATTCCAGCTAAAGACTTATTTTCAATAGCAGAAAATATCTTTCTTAAATTACTTTCTACTATTGAATATAATAAATCTTTATTAAAGTCTGGAAAATCTCTTAAAATTTCAGGTTCAAGTAACTTAGTAATTCCACTAACATTTTTTTGTCTATATGCATCTTCTTTAGCTATTTGTTTTGCATTTTTAGCAGCTCCAATTAAAGTTTTCATTTCATTAATTCCTACCATTTTGCCGACACTTTTTAATATTACTAGTACAATTACTATTATTACTAAAGCTATTCCTAATATTGCACCTAAAAATCCTAATAAAAATTCCATATTACATTCCACGCGTTCCTTCAAGTCCTGAAAGTACCCAATCATGTTCGCCAGTTGTTATAATGCTTCCACAATATTCACATTTTCCTGAACTTGTAATCTTAGTTGGTGCACCGCAGTTTGGACAGTTTGTTGTATTTGTGTCTGCTGTACCTTCTTTTGTCTTCACTCCAGCTTTTCTCATAAATGTTAATGTATAAACCATATAAATATCTTCATTTGGATTTCCTTGAACAACCTTCTTAGTATCTTCTTCTATTGTATAATCTCTCATAGCTGCTTTTAATGTCATAACTATAATTTCTTTATCCCCATCACGTCTGTAGCTATTTAAGTGTGTATGTCTTACACATATTTTTTCCATCATGTTTATTTGTTTATGATCTATTAAATATTGTAGTTGTCCTCTATGTTGTTCAAATAACTCACTGCTTTCAAGTGGTCTGATATCTTCCCACTTTCTATCCATCCATGCATTTTGTAGTTTTATGAATACCTCTCTACTCCATGCCATAAAGTTTTCTGCTGAGAACATTGGATCGACAGCCCTTACTTGTGCTTCTACATTGTTTGTATTGTCAGGACTCTGGTGTGTTGTGTATACTACATTATTATTAGTATTTGGTTTTTTAATATTGCTTATTATAAGCATGATTGCTACTATAACAATAAAACCAATTACTCCAGCAAAACCTCCTCCTGATGAATCGCTACTTGATGATGAACTGTATGATGATCCTGAAGAACTATGTGACGATGAGCTATGTGATGATGAACTATGTGATGATGAACTATGTGATGATGAACTCCCTCCACTATAACTTGAATGATATCCAACATCTGCTGTAGTTGGTCTTTCTAAAATCACACAGACAGTTATAACTAAGGCAAGTAATAGTAATATTTTAGTTAAATTTTTAATAATTTTTTTCATTTTTATTCCCCTTCGTTTTATTTTTTGTAAATGTTATTATTGTTCACCTCCTACGTACATTTAAAAAATTTGCTTCATATTATTCATATTAACATTGTTGTAATAAAAAAATCAAGTAATTTACAAAAATTTCGACAAATATTTTTTGATATTTTGTCAATTTATACATTAATTAATTTTTATAATCCCACAATACATAATTTAAAATATTTTGGAAAAAATATATCAAAATACACATAAAAAGGAAGCATAATTAAATTATGAATATAAAACAAATAATTAAAGATATTTTATTTTTAAATCCTCCTGACAAGTATGATTTTTCTTTACCTGATGATAGTCTGGACTTTGGAACAAGCAATACAACAGATGATAATATATCATCTGTAAATTCTATTCAAGATGTTAAAAATATATATCCTAGTATTGATGTAAATTTAGAATATGTGAAGGTAAAGTATAATGCAATGATTAGTAATGATGTTATTATACGAGAATTTGATTTGACTGCACGAAATCGCCAATATAAAGCTTTTTTACTTTTTATTGATGGAATGGTTGATACTGACCTCATAAACAATTATGTATTAAAACCTCTAATGATGAAAAATACTTCAAATTCATTTGATGGTAATCAAACTCACATTTTATCTGAGGCCGTTACTAATAATATCACTGTTCGAAAAGTAAAAAAATTTGATATTGTAAGTTATATATCTAACTGTTTACTCCCTCAAAATAGCTTAAAAAAAGAAAGTGAATTTAACAATATTTTTGCAGGTGTAAATTCAGGAAATTGTGCTTTATTTATTGATACATTAGATATTGCATTTAATATTGATGTAAAAGGTTTTAGACAGCGTAGTATAGATTCACCAAATAATGAAATTGTAATCAAAGGTCCTCAAGAAGCTTTCGTTGAAAACATAAGAACAAATACTTCTTTATTGCGAAGAGGAGTTAATACTGAAAACCTTGTTATAGAGAATATCCCTGTTGGGAAAATAAGCAAAACAAATTGCTCTGTTTGTTATATTGCCAATATTGCTAATAGCGATCTAGTTGCTGAAGTTAAATATAGAATTAATAATTTGGGAATTGATTCTTTGCTTTCATCTGGACAATTAGAACAACTAATAGAGGAAACCAATAAATATAGTATTCCACAAATATTATCTACTGAACGTCCAGATAAAGCATGTAAATATTTGTTTGAAGGTAGAGTTATAGTTTTAGTAAATGGTAACCCATATTGTCTTGTTATGCCTGCCACTCTTATAGACTTTGTTTCTTCTCCCGAAGATACTAATTTAAAATTTCAATTTGCAAACTTTCTTAAATTTTTAAGACTAATTGCAATGTTTATAACATTGCTTCTTCCTGCTTTTTATATTGCAATAACTAATTTTCATCAAGAACTAATTCCAACAGAATTGCTTTTTTCCATTTTAGCGTCAAGAGAAAATGTGCCTTTTCCAATTATATTTGAAGTACTTGTTATGGAGATTTCTTTTGAGTTAATTAGAGAAGCAGGTTTGAGGGTTCCATCACCTATTGGTCCAACTATTGGAATTGTAGGTGCATTAGTATTAGGTCAAGCTGCAGTTAGTGCAAATATTGTTAGTCCCATACTTATTATAATAGTTGCTATTACTGGTATAGCCTCTTTTGCAATTCCAGATTTTTCTTTTGGATTTCATTTACGAATAATGAGATTTGTATTTCTAATACTATCTTTCTTTTCAGGATTTCTTGGTATTGGAATTTGTATATTCGTATATACAACTGTTTTGTGTAGCTTAAAGTCTTTTGGAGTCCCATACATGGTACCATTTGTTTCCAAAACAAAGGTTAATGGTAATGGTTATTTTATCTCTCCAATTTGGAAACGTGAAAAGCGCCCAAATTATTTGAATACAAAGAAAGTTAATTCACAAAATCACATTAGTATGGAGTGGAGATACAGAAAGGAGTAATTATGTCATCTACAGATAAGATCGGTAACATAGAAGCAATATTTTTAATTCTTACTATTATGATTAATCATATAATATTAAACCTTCCTAAAAGTCTTATTTCTTTTTCAGGATCTGCTACCATTTTAAACATTCTTTTTATGATAATTATTATTTTACTACTCACTTATTTAGTTTGTAGTTTGTTAAAACACTTCCCTGGATTGGATATACTTGACATTTCAGATTTTTTAGGTGGTAAAAAGCTTAAATATACTATTGGAGCATTATTTATGATTTACTTCTTATTTACTGGTGGAATATTTCTTAGGAGCTTTTGTGAAAGTGTAAAGATAATCTATTTTCAAGAAACTCCTGTTATATATTTAATTTTATTGCTTATTATTGGAATTATTCTATGTAATAAATTAGGAACAAAAGCTATTATTAAGGCCAACTTCATATTTATGCCAATTATTTTATTTAGTATTTTTTTTATATTCTTTGCAAATATAGAAAATCTTAATATTCAACAGATTTTTCCAATTCTAGGTAATGGAATTAGTCCTACTTTCTTCAGTGGTATAAGTAATCTGTTTTCCTTTAGTGGATTTGCATTGTTGTACTTTCTTCCACCTAACTTAAAAGATTTAAAGCAATTTCACAAAGTTGCATTCACATCAATGGTTCTTTCTGGAATTTGGTTATTATTTAGTATTGCTACATTACTCTTTTTATTTCCTTCTGTTGCTATAACGGAAGAAATTGTACCATTATACCTTGCTGCACGATTTATTGAATTTGGAAGATTTTTTCAGCGTTTAGATACTATTTTTTTGTTAATTTGGATTATTTCGATGGTATCATATTTAAGTATTATAGTTGCATTTATATCAAATATATTTAAAAAGCTAACAAATTTTAAATATCAATACATTACAATATATGCTTTTTCAGCTCTACTTTTTATAACTAGTTTAATTCCTAAAAATTCAGCTGAAATTCATTTTTTAGAAACAACTGTATATAAATACATTGTTCTGTTCTTTGTATTTGGTATTAGTCTGTTAGTATTAATATTCGCTACTATAAAATATCGCAAACAGTGCAAACTGAAAGGAGATGTTTTAATTGACTAAAAAATATATTAAATATATCATTATCCTTGTATTAATGTTAGTAATATTTATTCCTTTTAATGGTTCATATAGAGTACAAAGTATTGATGATTTAGCGTATTTAGTTGCAATTGGAATTGATGTTGGAGAAACAAATGAACTGAAGGTAACCTTTGAATTTACAATGCCAAATTCAAGTGGTGAAAGTACTTCTTCTGAAATTGCACCTACTATTGTAAATTCTATTGAAGCCAGTTCATTAGATTCTGCTATTAATCTTATGAATACTTATATGAGTAAAGAAATAAATCTTTCACATTGCAAGGCAATTGTACTTTCTGAAACATTTGCTTCTACAGGTGTATCTAAATTATTATATAGTATAATTAATAAAGTACAAATTAGACCAGATTCTTATATAATTATTAGCAAATGTAATGCTGAAGACTTTATCCAAAATATACATCCTTCTTTAGAAAATCTTGTTGCTAAATATTATGAAATTATTCCAATTTCTAGCAAGTATACGGGTTATACAGTTAATGCTAAAATTGGTGATTTTTTTAATCAACTTTCTTCACAAACCTCAGAGCCAGTTGCAATGCTTCGGAGATATAGGTGACTCTTCATCTGAACTTATCGGAGTTTCCGTCTTTAAGTCAGATCGCCTTATAGGTGAATTATCAGCCAAAGAGACTTTGTGCTATAATCTAATTCAAGATGATGTAGATAGTTTTAACATTTCTATTCCAAATCCAGAAAATGAGAAAGAATCAATAGATTTGTACTTATATACTAAATCTAAGCCAAAGATAAATGTAAAATTAATAAATGGCTCTCCTTATATTAGTGTAAAACTAAAATTAGAGGCCAAAATATTATCTCTAGATGAAAGTTCAAATTATATAACGGAGCTTAGACTAAATGATATATCTAATTCTGCTAATCAGTATATAACAAATCTTATTTCTGATTATTTATATAAAACCTCAAAAGAATTTGAGTCTGATATTAATCAATTTGGAAAGTATACTCTTAAACTTTTTAGCACTACGAATGATTTTGAAAATTATAATTGGTTAGAAAATTATAAAAATTCGTTTTTTGACGTAAATATTGACACCAACGTTCAATCTGCTTTTTTATTAAGTGGAAAATAAGCTTATATGTATTTTTTTAAAAACAAGTGATTATCTTTTTAAAAAATAATCACTTGTTTTTATTTTAATCTTCTTTGTTATCTCCTTGTCCTTCTTCTATAGTTTCTTCTATTACTTCTTCTTGCACTTTTTTAAAATCAATTTGCCTTGTTTGTTTATCAGCTCTTGTTACTTGTACTTTTATTTTGTCGCCTATTTTATATATTGTTTTTGTTTGTTCCCCTAATAACGTTTTTCTGTCTTCATCATAGATAAAATATTCGTCTCCTAAATCTTCAAATCGTATAAGTCCTTCTACTGTATTTTCTAATTCAACAAACATTCCAAATGATGTAATACTAGACACTATTCCATTATATTCGTTTCCAATTTTATCTTGCATATATTCAGCCATTTTAATATCAACACTATCACGCTCTACCTTTTGTGCTATTTTTTCTCTATCTGATGATTGTTTTGCATATTTTTCTGCCTGTCCTTTATACTTTTCTATATCTTCTTCTGATATATTATATCCTTCTTCAAGATATTTTGAAATGATTCTATGAATAAATAAATCTGGATATCTTCTTATCGGAGAAGTAAAATGGCAATAATATTTACTTGCAATTCCAAAATGTCCTAAATTTTCTGCATCATATCTAGCCACTTTTAAAGTTCTAAGTACTAGGTTAGATACTATTCTCTCTTCTGGAGTTCCTTTTACTTTTTCCAACACCTCTTCAAAAGCAGTTGAATGTACACTTTCCTTATTACATTTAACTTTATATCCAAAATTAAATAAAAATTTATTAAGTTCACTCACTTTTTCTAGATCTGGTTCTTCATGAACTCTGTATATAAATGGAGCTTCAAGCCAGAAGAACTTTTCAGCAACAGTTTCATTTGCTGTTAACATGAATTGTTCTATAATTTCATTTGCAAAAACTAATTCATATTTTGTAATATCTACTGCATAACCATTTTTATCTAATATCACTTTTGTTTCTGGTATATCTAGGTTTAAGCTACCTGCTTTTTCTCTTCTAGCCTTCAATATGTGTGCTAATTCTTCCATCATTTTAAAATGTTCTTGATATTCTTTATATTTTCTTAGCGTCTCTGCTATCTCATCGTCTACTATATCTTTTTCATCCTTATCAAAATTATCTAAAACAGTTTGTACAGCTTTATAGCTCATTCTTTTAGTAACTCTTATAACGCTTTTCTTTATATCTGAAGAAATAACTTGTCCATTTTTATCGATTTCCATTATTACAGAAAGTGCTAATCGATCTTCTCCCTCATTTAAGCTACAAATACCATTAGATAATTCAACTGGTAACATTGGTATTACTCTATCTAGCATATATACGCTTGTACCTCTAATGATAGCTTCCCTATCTAGGAAACTATCTTCTTTAACATAATTACTAACATCAGCAATATGTACTCCCAACATATATGTTCCACTATTCGTTTTCCTAACATTTACTGCATCATCTAAATCTTTTGCGTCTTCTCCATCTATTGTAAAAATTTCCTCATTTCTTAGGTCTAGTCTTCCATTTATTTTAGTTTTATCTACTTTTTGATTTATGCTTTTTGCTTCATTTAAAACAGCTTCCGGAAATTCATATGGCAAATCGTATTCTCTTATTAATGACATCATATCAATTCCGGCCTGATTTACACTTCCTAAAACTTCTATGATTTTTCCTTCTGCTTTTCTTCCCTCTTTAGGTAATTTTGTAATTTGTACAACAACTTTTTGATTGTTTTTTGCTTTTCCAAAATCCTTTTTAGAAATAAATATATCTGTACCAATTACTTTTTTATCATCAGGAATTACAAAACCAAAATTTCTACTATTCTTAAAAACTCCTACTAAAGTATCATTTTCAATTTTAAAGTCTTCTTTTTGATATTTAATTAGATTAATAG
>ERZ1034691.1842-NODE-1842-length-12763-cov-6.321530_pt1 | contig 12763 bp, 9 predicted proteins | sample MGYA00520638_ERZ1034691 | MGnify/ENA primary metagenome ERZ1034691 (study PRJEB33766, sample SAMN09781763) | gut metagenome | biome: gut microbiome | host: Homo sapiens | place: Madagascar | study: EMG produced TPA metagenomics assembly of the PRJNA485056 data...
GCCACCACAACCTGTACGCCATCGCCAACTCCTGCGGTATGAACGGCGTCGGCGCGGACACCACCATCAAGGTGCAGGAGCTGCCTTTGGTAAGCCTGCTCAAGAACATTGCCCGCATCTCCGCGGTGCTGTTCGTTGTCTTTGCTGTGCTGTGGGTGCTGGGCGGCAAGAAGTTCCGCAAGACCGAAGAATACAAGGCTTATAAAGATTTCAAAAAATCCCTGAAAGCCGCTAAGAAAGCCTAACCACCCCTACAGGATCTCGCAAGCTCCCCGCCGGCCCCGGCGGGGACTTTTGAGTAAATTCTCCCCCTATAACAAGGAGCAGCCCATGAGTGAAAATGCAAAGGCAGCGGGTGTCAACCGCGCCAAACTCTATCAGCTGGTGCTTTTCCCGCTGAACAACGGTGCCACCAACGTATACTATGTACTGGTGCTTTCCTACATTGCCACCTTTGGCAGCAATGTACTGGCGCTGGGTACACTGTTTGCTTCGGTCATGGTCACGGCCATGCGCCTGTGCGATGCCATCACCGACCCCATCATCGGTGCGTTGATGGACCGCACCAACGGCAGGTTCGGCAAGTTCCGCCCGTTTATGGCCATCGGCAACGCCATTATGGCAATCAGTATCCTGATTTTGTACGGCATCACCCCCATGATCCCCGATACCATGATGTGGGCACGCTATGCCGCCTTTGTAGGGCTGTACTTTGTGTGGGTCATCGGCTACACCTTTCAGACCAGCTGCACCCGTTCCGGCCAGACGGTGCTGACCAACGACCCCAAGCAGCGCCCGCTGTTCACCATCTTCAACACCGTCGGTTCTCTGCTGGGCATGGGTGTCATGCAGTTCTTTGCTCCCATCCTGGCCAAGAATTTTGAGGGCGGCTACTCCTCCGCCGGGTTCTTCCGCACCCTGGCCCCGGTGGGCATCGTGATGTCCATCGTGCTGACCATCCTGGCCATCATCGGCATCTGGGAGAAGGACCAGCCCAAGTACTTTGGCATCGGCGGCGAAAAGACCGAGAAGGTCAAAGTCTCCGAGTATCTCCAGATCATCAAAGAGAACAAGCCCATGCAGCGCCTGATGGTCGCCGGCGCCGGCACCAAGCTGGCCCTGTCCATCGCCAACAACACCACCGTGCTGTGCATGCTGTATGGCTGCATGATGGGCGCTTACGATGGGCTGTACCTGCCCATGATGGTGCTGGGCTATGTATTCAGCGTGCCGTTCTTCCTGCTGTCGGTCCGTACCAGCCAGAAAAAGGGCCAGAAAGCCAGCCTGACCAAGTATGTCAGCGTGGCGCTGGTCTGCTATGTCGGCGTATTTGTGCTGCTGGCGCTGTGGGGCCGCGGCGATGCGTTCCACCTGTCCCTGATGGGGGAGAACGGCCTGTCCATCAACCTGTACACGGTGCTGTTCATCCTCTTCTTCGGCATCGGCTACGGCGCCTACTACGCCACCGCCGATATGCCCATCCCCATGGTGGCCGACTGCTCGGACTACGAGACCTACCGCTCCGGCAAGTACATCCCCGGCATCATGGGTACGCTGTTCAGCCTGGTGGATAAGCTGGTTTCCAGCCTGTCCGCTACGGTCGTCGGCATTGCTGTCACCTTCATCGGCCTGAACACCCTGCCCACCCAGTACGATCCGTACACCCCGGGCATGAACGTGGTGGTCATCGTGCTGTTCTGCGTCATCCCGATGGTCGCCTGGGCCGCAACGCTGATCGCCATGAAGGGCTACAGCCTGACCGGCGAAAAGATGAAAGAAATCCAGGCCGTCAACGCCTGCCGCCGCGATGCTGTTGCGGGCGGCATGAAGCTGGAAGATGCCATGGCCAAGTGGCAGACCGTCGACCAGCTGCCTGCTGAGTACAAGGCCAACTAACTTCGCTGTATCCTATAAAATACCCCCGCCAGGTCCCTCAACCTGACGGGGGTATATTTTTATGTCTGCGGTTTACCGATTTTTTTCTTCCGTTCCCAGGCCATCCAACCGAGTGCCGCCGCCAGCGCGGCCAGGCTGGCTGCAGCGCCCGGCACCACGCCGGGGTGGGTGTAGCGCAGGGTAACGGTGCAATCGCCCTGGGGCAGCGATACGCCGAGTAACCCGCCAAACAGCGCCGAGGGCTGCACCTCCTCACCGTTGACGGTGACGACCCAGTTGTCATCGTAGGCAAAGCTCAGCGCCAGCAAGTCGTTGTCACCGCTGACGGTGCAGTGCACATCGATGCGCCCGCCCTCCCGGATGTTGGCATCCACATCCTGCACCTGCTGCCGGGCGGTGGCCAGGGCGGCGCTGTCCAGCTGGTAGATTTGGGTGTTGGTATGGAAAATTTCGTCGTCGGCAATGCCCAGCACCATTGTCACGTGCTGCCCGGCGGTAAAGCTGGGCAGGCAGATGACACCGCCCAGGCTTTCCGGCTCAAAATATTGGGCGTAGAGTTCGCCGTCCACCACTACGTCGATGGGCAGCTGCTCCTCGGTGCCGGGGATGGCCATGTAGGCAGGCCCGGTGAGGGGCGCGGTAAAGTCCACCTGCACGGTGCCTTTGTCGGTCACGCTAAAGGTCGGCTCCACGCTGACCAGCGCAGTGTCCGTGCAGCCTGTCAGGCTTTGCAGCATGGCGTTCTGCATGGTAAAGGTATTGTCGGCTAGTGCATCCACGTTCACGGACAGGGCATCCTGCCGGGCCAGGTAGGCCAGCGGGAAGGCCGCGTCATTCTTATATAAAGTGTAGGCAGAGTCGCAGCCAACAGACTGCCAGTGCCCGGCCACCGGGCGGCTGCCATCGCTGTACAGCCAGCGGATGCCCAGCAGGCTGTCGGCCACGCCGGTGCTGCCCCAGCCGTAGGTGGAGTAACCCACGTAGCCCAGCTGCTCCAGCAACTCCTTGGCGGTGCTGGCTTTGGTGCTGGAATAGTGGCTGATGCCCCAATAGCCCAGCAGGAAAGGGTCGTTCAGCGTGTGCAGAAAGTTCTTCTCGATGCGGCAATCGCCGTCGGTCTCGGCCTTGGCAGTGGCCACGGCAGCGGCGGCGTTATCGTAAAAGGCGGTAAAGTCGGCCAGGTCGAACTGCTCAAACTTGCGCAGGGCCAAAACCGTGTTGGCGCCCAGGTCGGCAGCGGTCAGCAGGGCCGCCGTACCGCAGAGCAGCCGCCGCTTGTTTACAGGCAAAGCGGGCTTTTCAATCAGTAGCCACGCCAGAATCAGAGATAACGTACACAGCCCCGCCGCGGCAACCAGTTTGGTCTTGCTGAACAGCTCCGCCCCGGCGGCCAGGGGATACCCCGCCAGCCAGACCAGCGTCAGCCCGGCGGCCAGCCCCCAGGCGCGGCGGCGCTGGGGCCCTGCCGTCAGCACCCGCGCGGCCAGCAGAATGACCACCGCGCTGAACAAAAAGCTGTACCGGTAGGGGAACCACACCGGCTGCTTCATGCCGTGCCAGATTTGGTCTACACCTTTTACCCAAAAGCTGCCCGCCAGCGCCGCCAGCAGCGCGGCAAAGCCCAGCTTTTCCCGGCGGGGCGCATTGCCGCAAAAGTACAGCAGCACCAGCGGCACCAGCACCACGCCGCAGTAAATATTGGGCAGACCGTTGGTGACATCGTTCCAGAAAAAGTTGCCGAAGAACAGCCGGTAGGGGAGTTGTAATAAATTAAACTGGGGCGTCAGGCTGAAGGTGAAGTCAAACAGTCCGCCTTTGCTTTCCTGCACTTCCAAAAGCACCGGCAGCAAAAAGAAGAAACTCAGCCCCGCCGCCAGCACGCCGCTGGCCGCAAAGGCGGCGAAGCGGCGGCCAAACCGTCCCTGCCCCCGGCTGGGCCACAGGCACAAAAAGTACAGGATGCTGAACAGACACACCGGCCAGGCAATATAAAAGTTGAGCAAAATGCAAAGGAAGACCAGCACCGTAAAGCCCCAGTGGTGGCCCTGGCGCATCAGGTCGTCCAGTGCAGCCAGCACCAGCGGCAGCAGCCAGACCACATCCATCCAGATGATGTTCTGGTTGTACACGATGCAGAACGCGCAGAAGGCATAGCACTGCCCCAGCACTGCGAACAATGGGTCTGCCTTGGCAAAGTGCCGCTGCAAGTACCAGCAGAACGCCGCCGCGGTAACGCCGGTGCGCAATAAAAAGATAAGCCCTGCCGCCTGCGGCACCATGCGGGTGGGCAGCAGCAGAAACAGCAGGTTAAAGGGACTGTTCATGTAGTAGGCGAACAGCCCCAGGGTGCTGCCGCCCGCCAGCTTGCCGAAACTGTAAAAGAAGCCGCCCTGTTTGACCCGCGCCCACATATCGGTGATGTAGTTTACGTACAGCCCGCGCAGGTCGCCGGTAAGCACGGTGCCGGTGCCAAAGGGCCACCAGCCCAGACAAAAATAGACCGCCGCCATCAACAGGCAGCCGCCCCCAAATGCCGCCAAAGTCAGCGGCCAGTATTTTTTCTTTTCCACGGTGTATCCTCTACTATAAAAATATCGCAGCTTGCAATGGCCCCCTCTGGGGGGCTCCCGCGAAGCGGGTGGGGGAGAAAACTTAATCCAAGGCTCTCTCCCTCCCAGAGGGAGACTTTCGCGGCATCCCGTATTTAACCTACCGATTATAGCACGTCCCGCACTGCAAAACATGAAATATTGGTGAACACCCTGTAAAAAATGCGGATGACCTTGGTTGAAACCAGGTGAAAATTATGCTATACTGCTATCATAGTGTGCCCTGGTTTAGGGGCGTTTTGGGTTGTAGATAGGGAAAGGAATCATCGATGAAAATAGGATTTGACAACAACAAATACCTTACCATGCAGTCGGCGCATATCCGGGAGCGGATCGCCCAGTTTGACAACAAGCTCTACCTGGAGTTTGGCGGCAAGCTGTTTGACGACTACCACGCTTCCCGCGTGCTGCCGGGCTTTCAGCCGGACTCCAAGCTGCAGATGCTGCTGCAATTGAAAGACCAGGCCGAGATCGTCGTCGTCATCAGCGCCGAGGACATCGTGAACAACAAAGTCCGCGGTGACTACGGCATCACCTACGATATGGACGTGCTGCGCCTGATCGACGCCTTCCAGGGTGTGGGACTGTTTGTGGGCAGCGTTTGCGTGACGATGTACACCGCCCACCCCGATGTGGAAAACTTCGAGGCCAAGCTCAACAGCCTGGGCATCCGCACCTTCCGCCACTACAAGATCGCCGGTTATCCCAACGATGTAGCCCATATCGTCAGCGACGACGGCTACGGCAAAAACGATTACATCGAGACCCAGCGCCCGCTGGTGGTCATCACCGCGCCTGGCCCCGGCTCCGGCAAGATGGCGGTCTGCCTGTCCCAGCTGTACCACGAGTACAAGCGCGGCGTGCGGGCCGGTTACGCCAAGTTCGAGACCTTCCCCATCTGGAACCTGCCCCTCAAGCACCCGGTCAACCTTGCGTATGAGGCCGCAACCGCCGACCTGAACGACGTGAACATGATCGACCCGTTCCATCTGGAAGCCTACGGCGAGACCACCGTCAACTACAACCGCGATATTGAAATTTTCCCGGTGGTCAACGCCATGTTTGAGCTGATCGCCGGCAAAAGCCCCTACCGTTCGCCCACAGATATGGGCGTGAATATGGCGGGCAACTGCATCATCGACGATGAAGTCTGCCGTGAAGCCTCGCTGAAAGAGATCGTCCGCCGCTACTACAAATGTATGTGCGACCAGAAAGTCAGCGGCGTGGTCAAGCAGGACCGCTTCAAGCTGGAACTGCTGATGAACCAGGCGGGCATCGCCCCCGGCGACCGCGAGGTGGAGAAAAAAGCCGCCGCCTGTTCCGAGGCCATCGACGGTGCCCCGGCGGCTGCCATTGAGCTGGCCGACGGCAGCATCGTCACCGGCAAAACCGGCCCGCTGCTGGGCGCGGCATCCTCGGCCCTGCTGAATGCGCTGAAGCGGCTGGCAGGCATCGACCAGGAGATCGACCTGGTATCCTCCAAGGCTATCGAGCCCATCCAGCAGTTGAAGACCACTTACCTGGGCAGCAAGAACCCCCGCCTGCACACGGACGAGATTTTGATCGCCCTGTCCAGCTCGGCCTACGAGAACCCCATCGCCGCCGCGGCTATGCGGGAACTGCCCAAACTGCGCGGCTGTGACATCCACACCACGGTCATCTTGTCCGGCGTGGATATCGACACGCTGAAAAAGTTAGGGCTGAACCTGACAAGCACCCCCCATTACGAGGAAGAGGACCGCATGTATCATAAGCGGTAAGAGAAAAGGCTCCCTTTGAGGGGAGCTGTCACCGAAGGTGACTGAGGGGTGGCTCTCGTGCCGCTCGTGGCTAAAGTAACCACCCCTCACCCGCTGCGCGGGAGCGCTCCCCTTCTGGCACTTCGTGCCACCTCCCCCGTATCGGGGGAGTCTGTCCTCGAAGGGGAGCCTTTTGCAGTTATCATTATTACTATTATCACCATCCTATTCATTATATTCATCCTATTCATTACATTCATCCTATTCATTACATCACAGTGGCAACGAATATAACGAATATAACGAATATAACGAATATAACGAATATAATGAATAAGATGAATAGGATGGTAAATTTACATTAGGATAATATCTACATCTTCATTACATTCATCCTATTCATTACATCACAGCGGCAACGAATATAATGAATATAATGAATAAGATGAATAGGATAGTAAATTTACATTAGGATAATAGCTACATCCAACCCCCTCCCCACGAGGGGGCTGTTTTTATCGTAACTTTATTTCACTTACCTGTTTTGCGGCTGAAAATCTGAATGTTCTTTGTGCAAAAAAGCAAAAAAACATAAGTAAAACCGTCATTTTGCCGTTTTATCTAAAATTTTGTTTCAAACACTTGACGTTTTCATGAAAAAAGAGTACAATCCAAAACATAAGATCACCGGCGAGGAAACGGTGACCACAAAACCACAAAATCGAAGGGAGAACACAACACATGAAAAAGCTTGTTGCACTTACCATGGCTACGGCCATGACCCTCTCACTGGCAGCATGCGGCGGCGCATCTTCCAGCAGCGCAGCGGCATCCACCGCCACGACGGACACGGCATCCTCTGCCGCCGAATCCACGGCCTCTGAAGCCGAGGACACCATCACCGTTATGGTGCCCCCCGTCACCGGCGACTATCTGGATAAGATGACCGAGTGGGCAGACGAGTTCCACGAGCAGTACCCCAACCTGACCATGGAAGTCATCGGCACCTCCTGGGACGACCACACCACCAAGCTGTCCACCATGGCCCAGGCCGGCGAAGCCCCGGACATCTCTGAAATCTCCTACGCAGGCCTGGCAACCTACGTCGAAAACGGCACCGCCCTGAACCTGAGCGAGTACATGGACAAAGATCAGCTGGCTGACTTTGACCAGAACGCCCTTGACTACATGACCGTCGAGAACAACGTCTACGGCCTGCCCCTCTACATCACCATCCAGGCATTGGGCGCCAACAAGGATATGCTGGAAGCCGCCGGTGTGGATGTTGCCAAGGTGCAGGAGAGCGGCTGGACTTACGATGAGTTCATGGAAGCCATCAAGAACGGCACCAAGGACGACACCTTCGGCTTCGTCTTCGCTAACTCCGGCGCAACCGCTTCTGACTTCCTGAACATCTTCGGTGTCAGCGCCGGCCTGAACAACGCTTTCAACTCCGACCTGAAGTATGAGTACACCAGCACCAAGATGCTGAACCTGCTGACCGCCGTTGAGGAAATGACCAAGTCCAGCTACATGCCCAACTACGGTGTCGAGGCTTCCCAGCGTATGGTCATGTGCGAGACCGGCAATGCCATGATCTTCGGCAAGGCCATGCCTCTGTTCGAGAACAACATCAACAAGAACAACGCCGCGATCGAGGCGAACGACGGCACCGCTGTTGAGAACTCTATCCCCGTTACCTACGCGTTCCTGCCGGTTCCCACCATGGACGGCGTGGAGGAAAGCTGCTACGGCACCGTCGACGGTCTGGTCGCTTTCCGCAACAGCAACTCCACCGATGAGCACATCCAGAACGTTATGAAGGCCCTGTACTTCCTGTCCTCCGGCGAACGTGCCGCTTACGTTGATGCTACCACCTGCCTGGACGGCGTCTGCGCTTCCGCCCGTGAGGCTCTCGCTTCCATGGATACCGGCGACCGTGACCAGGGCAACATCGACTGCGCTGCCCGCCTGATCAAGACCGTTGTCGCTCCTCCGACCGGCATCACCGCTGAGCAGACCGCAAGCGCCAAGCAGCTGATGGACGAGGTCATCGTGCCCAAGTTCCAGGCTCTGATCGCTGGCGAGACCACCGCACAGGCCATGTACGACGAGATCGTCAAGCAGGCTACCGCCGTCTTTGGCGAGGAAGGCTGCGACCTGACCTGATTTTGCCGCTGCCCCAATTGAATCCGCACTGAATGGGAGTTGCGCATAGCCCCCGTTCAGCTATGGCGGCTCACCCCGGCTTACTGGTGGCGAGCCGCCATTTCTATAGGATATTATAGCGCAAAAACAACGTTGGCACGCTGTGTATCCAGAACACCGCAGGAGGTTCCCGAATGTCGAAATCCACCCAACCGGCGGCCGTAAAGCCGCGCAAAAAGCCCTTTTTCACCAACGATGATCTGTGGGGCTATGCGTTCATCGGCGTTGCCGTCATCTTCTTTTTGATGTTTACCATCTACCCGCTGATCTCGGCTGTCATCACCAGCTTGGAGGATTACAAACCCTTCGGCTCTGACTTTGTCGGCCTGAAGAACTACCAGACCACCTTCACCAACGCTCTGTTCTGGAAGTCCCTCAAAAATACGCTGGTCTACACCGCCGTGGTCGTGCCGCTTTCGCTGCTGATCTCCTTCGCGGTGGCCATCCTTATCATGCCCTTTAAAAAGAAGCTGCAGTCTGTCTTTAAGGCCATGTACTACCTGCCCGCCGTTGCCTCCGGCATCGCGCTTTCGGTGGTGTGGCTGTGGATCTACGATTCCTCGCCCTCCGGCCTGTTCAACCAGCTGCTCACCTTCTTCCATCTGCCCATCCAGAACTGGCTGGGTTCCAGCAAGACCTCGATGCTGTCCCTGATGATCATGGCGCTGCTTTCCGGCCAGGGCCAGAACATCATCATCTACACCGCCGCCCTGCTGGGTATCGATAACACCTACTTCGAGGCGGCCGAGCTGGACGGCGCGACCTTCATGCAGAAGGTCACCCGCATCGTATTCCCGCTGGTCAAGCCCACCACCCTGTTCCTGCTGGTTACCGGCGTCATCGGCTCCTTCCAGGTGTTCATGAACGCTTACATGATGACCGGCGGCGGCCCGGACAACGCCACCACGATGATCGGCCTGCTGATCTACAACAACGCCTTTACCTATAATAAGTACGGTCTGGCGTGCGCACAGGCGGTCATCCTTACCATCGTCATTGCGGCTATCTCGTTCCTGCAGTTCAAGATGGCCGGCAGCGATGTCGAATACTGAGAAAGGGGGAGAGATAAATGGCAAGTGGTCTGTATTCCCAGCATGTCAACAACAAAAAGATGCTGTATCTGCGCAACACCATCATCATTCTGGTGCTGGTCACCCTGGCAGTGTGCTGCCTGTTCCCGCTGTTTTACATGATCGTCAACTCCTTCGGCCCTGCGGTCGAGGCTGCCTCCTCCAACCGCTCGGTGTTCCCGACGTCCTGGAGTCTGGATTCCTACAAGGCGTTCTTCTCTTTCAGTGCGTACAGTGTCAAATGGCTGGCCAACACCTTTGTGGTGTCCGCCTGCCAGGTGCTGGGCAATGTTGTGTTCGCCAGTCTGGCCGGTTATGCCTTTGCCAAGCTGAAGTTCAAGGGCAAGAACTTCCTGTTCAACCTGATTCTGATCGGCATGATGATCCCGTACCAGGTCACCCAGGTGCCCCTGTACATCCTGATCGTCAACAAGTTCCATCTGTCCAACTCCTACGCGGCGCTGGTGCTGCCGGGCCTGGTCACGTCGTATAACATCTTCCTGACCAAGCAGTTCTTCTCCAGCATCCCGACCTCGCTGCTGGAGAGCGCCAAGTTGGACGGCTGCAGCCAGCCCAAGATCTTTACCCATATCGTGCTGCCCCTGTCCAAGACCATTCTGGCGGTGCTGTCCATCAACACCTTCCTTTCCAGCTGGAACAACTTCTTCTGGCCCTTCCTGGTCACCTCCAAAGAGGCGATGTATACCATTCAGGTCGGCCTGAAGCAGTTCAAGTTTGCCAACACCACCCTGTTTGGCCCCATGATGGCCGGTGCCACCATCTCCGCTCTGCCCATGTTCATCCTGTTCTTCTGCCTGCAGAAGTACTTCCTCGAGGGCGTTACGGTCGGTGCCGTCAAGGGCTGATACCATGATACGTAATGCTGCCCCGGCGGACCACGCTGTCCTGTTGGCCCTGTGGCAGGCAAACGCGCCCCGGCAGGGGTATGCGTCCCGCCCGGACGCTGAAGTGGACCGGCTGCTGTTCCGCCACCCGTATTTTTCCTATGAATATACCTTTGTAAGGGCAGAACAGGGGAGAGCGGTCGCCTTTATCTGCGGCTGTGTGGGAAACGACATCCCCCATGGGCGCGAGCGCGGCTGCTTCACCTGCCTTGCGGCAGACCCCGCCTGGGATACGCCCGAAACCACGGTGCAGTTGTTGGATGCGCTGGAAGAAGCTTTCCGTGCCGCGGGCAAAACCGCCAGCGCCGTGACCTTCTTCAACCCCATGCACCTGCCCTGGGTCATTCCCGGCTCGCCGGGGCATGAACACAACAACATGCCCGGCATTGCCACCGACCTGCCCCTGCATGAAAGAATGCTGGCTCACGGTTACACCGAAACCACCCAGGAAACTGCGATGTACCGAACTTTGACGAGCTTTGCGATTCCGCCGGAGGTCCGCGCACTGGAACACCGCACAGCCGCCGAAGGCTGCACCCTCGTCCTGTATGACCCCAACCGCCACCACGGGCTGGACGCCATGCTGCAAGCGCTGGATAACCCGGACTGGACGGTCCGGGTCACAGCCGCCGCCCGCGACGGCCTCTGCCTGCCGGTGGCTTTGGCAGGGAACACGGTGGCCGGTTTCGCAGGCCCGGTTTACCCGGAGCCTACCGGCCGGGGCTTCTTTGCGGGCATCGGCATCGCGCCGCAGTACCAGCACCGCCACCTGGGCAAGCTGCTTTTCTTTCGCCTGTGTGCGGAGGAAAAGCGCGCCGGGGCAGTCTATATGTCGCTGTTCACCGGCGTGGCCAACCCGGCACGTCGCATCTATGAAAGCGCTGGTTTTACCTCGGTGCGTACCTTTGGCGTACTGCTAAAAACGCTATGATGTACACAAACAAACAGCTTTTACAGCTTACGCTCCCGCTTTTTGCGGAGCAATTCCTCATCGTCTTTGTCGGTGTGGCCGATACCTTTATGGTGTCCTACGCGGGCGAGGCCGCCGTCTCCGGCGTGGCGCTGGTGGATACCATCAGCTTCCTGATCACTGCCGTGCTGGGTGCTTTGTGCACCGGCGGCGCGGTGGTGGCCAGCCAGTACCTTGGCAGCGGCGACCGGCAAAAGGTCGCGCTGACAGGCCGCTTATTGCTGGGTGGTGCCCTGCTCATCGGACTTGTTATCTTAGCAGGTGTTGAGTTGCTGGGTGCCCCGGCCCTGCGGCTGATCTTCGGCAATGTGGAGGCGGACGTCATGCAAAGTGCCCGCGACTACTTCCGCATCGTGGGGTTCAGCTACCCGTTTTTGGCGGTGTACAGCGCTATTACCGCGCTCTACCGCAGCCAGGGCAACAGCATGATCTCGATGGTCTCCAGCCTGGTCGTCAACCTCATCAATGTGGCGGGCAACTTCTGGTTCATCCGCATTATGGGGCTGGGTGCAGGCGGTGCAGCGCTGGCAACGGCGCTCTCCCGCGGGGTGGTGTGTTTGCTGCTCTGCGCGCTGGTGGCCCACAGCGGCATGCTGCACGACCCCGGCACCGTAACGCTGGCGGATTGCCGCAGCCTGACCGGCAAGATGCTGCGTATCGGTGTGCCCACAGGCGTCGAAAGCTCGCTGTTCAGTTTGGGCAAGCTGCTGGTCCAGCAGCTCTACGCCTCGCTGGGCACAGTGGCGCTGGCGGCCAATGCCGCCGCAGGGGCGCTCTCCTGTATTGCCACGCTGCCGGGCGGTGCTATCAGTCTGGCCATGCTGCCCGTCATCGGGCAGGCCATCGGCGCGGGCAAGCCTGACGAAGCCCGCCGCTTGGGCCGCAAGCTGCTGGCCATCGCCTACGTGCTGATGCTGGGCACCAACCTTCTCGTTTACATCTTCCTGCCGCAGCTTTCGGGTCTGTATGGCCTGACCGCCGAGACCACCGCCGTGGTCCACGACCTGCTGCTGTGGCACTGCATTTTTGCCTCGCTGTTCTACCCGGCCGGGTTCTGCATCCCTGCGGCGCTGCGCGCTGCCGGAGATGTGCGCTACCCCATGGTCATCAGCGTGGCGTCGATGCTGGTCTTTCGCGTCGGGCTAAGCTTCGTCTTTGTGCGGGGCTTCGGCCTGGGCGTGGTCAGCATCTGGATGGCGATCTTCGTGGATTGGGGCTTTAGGGCCGTGCTGTTCGGCCTGCGCTTCCACTCCAATATCTGGCAAAAGAAAAAACTACTATAGGGCAACATCACACAATTCCCGCCCTTCGGGCTTAAGCACCGCTCCGGCGGATCTCCGCGCCAAGAGCCGCCGCAAGCGGCGGT
>ERZ1034691.1846-NODE-1846-length-12742-cov-7.685978_pt1 | contig 12742 bp, 19 predicted proteins | sample MGYA00520638_ERZ1034691 | MGnify/ENA primary metagenome ERZ1034691 (study PRJEB33766, sample SAMN09781763) | gut metagenome | biome: gut microbiome | host: Homo sapiens | place: Madagascar | study: EMG produced TPA metagenomics assembly of the PRJNA485056 data...
GGAGACTATCGTACCATAGAACCTACATTAAAAAATAAAATCCATATGAAAATTATGAGCCGATGCACGCATTCGCTTTAAGTGCAGCGTAGAGCGAAATCCGCGTGAAAGACGCTTGGCGAATAAATGACCAAAAGCTGTCAACATGGCAGCTTTTTTTACTTTTTCTGCCAAGCGCTTCGCCCAGCTTTGCTGGGCTTCTAGCGTCACGGGCACCTGACTCACGTCAGTTTGCAGTGCGCTAGAATGGTGAGAAGCAAGCCATGTTTTTGGTGCCCAAAAACTCCCCTGCACCCTGCGCTTCGCTTGTGTTGGTGGTGCTTGGCAAGGCTCCGCCCTGCACCCTTTGTGGCCCATGGCCACAAGCTCACTGGAGTTCGCTATGGAAGCTGAAATCGTCAACATTGAGGCCAAGCCAAAGAGGCGTGGCGGTCGCCCGCGCAAGGCACCAGCAGCCCTGCGCAGCAAGCGCCTAAATATTCGATTCACTGAATCTGAATATTCCGCACTTTGCGAGAAAGCCGCAGCCGCGAATCTCAAGCCAACCGATTACGCTCATGCCGAGCTAATTGGGGCCGATATGCCGAAGTTCGTACCGCTAGTAAATCGAGAGATTTACGCCAAGCTTTTACCGCTGACCACTAACCTGAATCAGCTCGCAAAAATGGGGCAGGCCGGAGGTAATGTTGTTGTCGATCTGAAGGCACTGAAAGCGATCTATGCAGAAGTAGTTGCTCTGCGTAAATCTTTGATCGGAGCTGCCAAATGATCGGGAAAATCGTCAAAGGCCGAGGGTTTCGCGGTGTCCTCGAATATGCGCTGCAAAAAGAAAAAGGGAAGCTCATATGGACGAACATGGCTTCCCGTGAGCCTCGGGGGTTAGCGAAAGAATTCGGAGCTATCAGGCAGCTAAAGCCACGATTCAAAAACGCGGTTTTTCATGCCGCTCTGTCTGTTCCTAAGAACGAAAAAATTAGCAATTCAAAGTGGGTCAATATTGGGCAGCAATATCTCAAGAGCATGGGCTTCGTTAGCTCTCAAATGGTGCTTGTTAGGCACTCAGACACAGACCACGATCACATTCACATAATTGCCAACCGCATCGGTTTAGACGGGAAAGTGGTCAGCGATTCAAAAGATTTTGAGAAGCAAGAGAAAGCCCTGAGAGCGATAGAAAAGCAGTTTGGCCTTGTACCCCTTGATGCACCTAGAAAAACCGCTGTAAAGGCTCCTACGCAGGGCGAGAGAGGCAAGACAGAGCGCACCGGAGAACTCTCAAGCCGGATGCTGATTCAAGGCTTCTGTGCCTCAGCAATGGAGCTTGCAAGCACCTTGGAAGAGTACGTAAAGCTGTTGAAGCAATGGGGCGTGAAAACCACCCTTTTCACCCGCGACAACAAGCAGACGTTGAAGGGCATCGTGTACGAGTTCGATGGCTTCAAGATCGCATCGGGCAAGTTGGGTCGAGACTTCATGCCAGATGGCCTTGCCGAGCGCGGCCTTGTGTACGCGCTCCAAGCACCAGCACCAGTGCCGCCACGGCAGCAGGAACTACCCGACGAGCTGGTGCAGTACATGCGCGATGCATTGGACAGCTACACCCGTTTGAAAGACCTAGACCCTGTTGCGCAGGAACTGGCGTGGCGTGCGTGGCTGATGCGAGATCCACATGCAGCCGTTGCTTGGTGCGCGGCGTGGCGTGAAGGCGAAGATGCAGGGCCGATTCCAGTTGACCAGGCACAGTATCCAGAGCTGACGCAAGACGACAAAGAATGGCTCGATATGCCAAGCCCAGACCCCGATCAACCCGCTGTGGACGATGACCCAAGCCCTGAATTTGGGCGATAGGAGTCGTTGTGCGCTACTTGGGAACGCTTTGACAATTTGCCTACGAAGTTGCCCATGTCTGAATACATATGAATTGTTGCCAGTTAGCAACAACTCATACCTCATAGAATGAACACACGGTTCTGTTCGCACACTCCCCATTTTTGGGGCGCGTTGAAAGGGAACCGTACTGGCAAGTGTAAAAAGAAAAAGCTCAGTGGGGACTGAGCTTTTTCAAGCAAGCCGTGGGGACGGCGTTGCATTTGCTGAGGGGGGTCAGCACTTTGATTATGGGGCACATGCGTGCTCATTCATAGATGCTGACGTTTTTAACCGTTGTCTATGGAAGGAGTCGTATGAAGCCTGCAATTCTGTTGCTGCTCTCAATCGCGCTGTGTGTCATTGCATGGAAGGTGTGATCTTGGGAAGAAGCCTGGCCTGGAGCAAGGGCCAGCACATTTGTGAGCGACTATGAAGCGCTATTTCAATCCATTGCCTACTAAGCTACCTCTGAAATCTCAGACACGTGGAAAGCTTTTGTGTGAGTTGAAAGAGCTGCCACAGCAATGCTTTCCAACGATCGAATGGACGCTTGCTCAGCAACAGCGCATTGCAGCCATCAAATGTTTACTAGACGCTGATCTGAAAGCTCAGCGTGAACGGTCTGTCGCTGCTGAGGTGATTTCAGATGGGAGCAATGCCGAGACATTTATCGATGATTTTTTGTTGGATGCACCCACTGAATTTCCTGGTCCTTGGGCTGCTTGGCAGGAAGCAAAGAGCGCTTACTACAGCTACTTAACGCTGTATCCACCGGCAGAGCGAACTGCTGCACAACAGGCAGAAATTAACAGATTGAAGCAAGTGATGAACGATCGCGAGTACGCCGCGAGATGCTTGTTCTACGGAAATTTCGGATGATGAAATTTTTTTACCCATATTCCATCTGGAATATTGACCATGGGTAAAGTCGCCGAGGGGCTTTCAGGGCGGGCAAGCAGCATAGATCCCGATAAATCTTGCTTATCGATGCCAACTTTGAGGCACAAAAAAATGCCACTCACGAGGGACTTTTTAAATTAGGAAGATCAAACTTCCATCATGCTGTGATTGGCTGGGAACGTAGCTTTGTACTGTTCCGAGCCACGGCCATTGACACCAAAAATGATTTCTGAAGGAAGGCTATTGCTCCAGATGTAATAGCTCTGTGTAGGCGTGCTTTGGTTGCCTGCGGTCATAAGCCACATACTGTTATCTTGACTGGGCCCTTCCCCGCAATTCATGAGCATCCCTGAATCTGTGGGTACATCTCGTGGACCAATCATGATTGAAGGCTTCAATGCATCTTTCTCAGTCAATGGAACAGCCGCAATAAAGGGTGCCCAAACACCAGCTCGAGGTCTAACTTCTATTGCAAAGCGAGATGCTTTCTGGTGCACCTTCAAATAGAAGGGAGTGACGGGATGACGATTGGAAACATGCTGGCGCCCTTCTACAGCGGCATTTATGCGTTCTTTCCAGTCTGGATCTGTAGCGCTTACGTGGAGACGCGTACGAATTCCAGCTGGAATCAGTGCAGCATCAACCTGATCGAGGAACAGAGCAATTATCGGGAAGTGTGTTCCGCGAGAAGTGAGTGCACGATCGAGTGCGTATGCGAACTCTTCTCTGCATGGTTCACTGGCCAAACTGTTTTGAGTAGCAACAAGAATCCAAGCATCACTTTCAAGTGGGCTGGAAATGAAATTTTCGATTTGTTCCCATAGGCGACTACCTGCTGAGATGTTCCAGCGATCGAGCTTTATTTGAAGACCTGTTTGTTCTAGCTCTTGGGCTAAAAAATCTACGTCCTGTTGCTTGTTATCGGTCCAAGCATAACTAAGCCAAACTTTTTTCCCCATTCCATCCTCCTTTTATGCGTTTCTAAATTATTAGACCACGGTAGCTCCGACTTATCGGAGCGTCAGGTGTTGGCCGATAGCTGCCCTGCAATTCTCCTACTTATCGAGACCAAAAAAAGCGCCTCTTGAGGCGCTTTTTCTACGGATGATCCTGGCACATTCCGTGCTGATCTAGGGTTCCGGGAACATAAAGCGGCTTGAATTCCTGATCGTCGATGCTCACCATCGTCGAATCAAAATTCTCACAGCAGCTACAGATTTCACCTTCTCCGACGCTCTCAAGTTGATCAGCGCATCTAGAGCAGTAGACGAAAAAAGCTTCATAGACACGGTTCCCATGAGGGTCCGTGGACTCTGCATGCTCATTGCAGAAAGAATGGGTTGCAAGGCTAGTGCAATTTTTGCATTGGGTCATGTACTCCTCCATCTTTTGTGATTTTTCCACGTGAGGCTGGAAAAGTTGATTTCAAGGAGGAGGCCCTCGCCCCTTTAGCAATACCTATGAGCACTGCGATCACAGCGATTACGCAGAGCACACCGATCACACAGAGCACCATAAATAACGTTACAAGTATTTGTTTCTTCAGTATTTTTTGATTTTTAACACGGCAAAATCAACAACTGAGAAACTCAGTTGTGAGAAAAAATGTAAACTGATATTTTGTAAAGTTGTATTTTTCGCAATTAATTTCTTGCTTGTGGAAATGTAAGTTATTGATTTTAAAGTGATTTGTGGCAAAGTTTAGGCATTAAAAACGATACTTCATAAGCTCTGCAGAACAGGATTGAAAGATGTCTGAAAAAGAAATAACTAAAGTTAAAGCTCTGCGTAGAGGTAGCGCAAAAGTGTCTCCTTCGCTATCTGATAGGGGAGCTAAGACACGGTTGTCGAAGGCTCAAAAAGCATCTCTGGCTATGCGAGAACAGCTTTGGCCAAACATCACTGATGAGGATCTATGGCTTAGGTCATCACGAGATGGATTCACCACTATTCCTAGAACGATGCCTCTGTTTATGGAGCTGATTTCCGATGCATCAAAGCAAGTGACCAAAGGGAAGTCTGTCCCTGCAGGAAAGGCCTATCTTGTCCTGTGGTGCCGAGTGTTTGATGAGGGAATGGTGAAGATCGATGTCGAGTCTGTTGCTGCGATGGAAGCTGGATATAGCGGTGAACGGAATGTTTCGACTTGGAGAGAGCACCTCCGGGTTCTTAAGGAGCTTGGGTTTATCGACTACGCAGAAGGGCCTGCAGGGCCTTGCCAATATGTGCTGCTATTGAATCCATACCATGCCCTTCAAGCGTTAAAGGCCAAAGGCTGGGTTCAGAAGCTAACTTACATAGCAATCTTCCAAAGAGCGCAAGAAATAGGAGCAAAGGACTTCAAAAAAATAGAGGCCATAAAGGCCAACAACTAGGAGGGAAGAGCCATGATCGAATGGGTGTGGGTCAATTTGCTAATCCCTGTAGTCATTCCTATAACTTGCTTGGCATTCTTCAAGCTAGTAAAGCCGGAAATATCGATAAAAAAGACGATTCGAGATGGTCAGCTGGGTTGGGTTGCTGTTTGCTTTGCTGCTTCTTCAAAGTATGAGCTTGGACTGTTGAAGCCGGCTCCAGAGTGGAAGGTCATGGCGGATTGGATCGCGATAATTTTCATTTTGCTCACGTCAATTCTGACTGTCGCCGCTACGATCCATCCCTTTGATGATGAGAAGGAACAGTACAAAAGCTGGTATAAAAAGTACAGGGTTATGCTTGCTACTGGATGTGCCACCGTCACTTGTGGGATCATGTATGGACTGGTTCACTACATGCAGGTGTAGCGAAAGGGTTTGACACATGACTTTTAGAGAATTCGTGAAACAACATCTTGATGACCTCATCTTTAAGGGGATACCTGGTGCGATGCTCTTGCTTCTTGCTGCACTGGTAGCTGTCATTGTTCGCTCATAGTTCTTGAGACTCTCAATGCTCAAAAAAGCGCCTTTAGAGGCGCTTTTTTGGTGGGTGGACTGTGACCAAAACAAGGGGCTGAGAGCACTCCAGCGATCCCTTTTCTTCTCACGTAGTCCAGAGCCCATACCGTCCGCGGCGACGAGGATGAGCGACCTGTTGCACCAGGGCTAAGACTGGGAAGCTCCCGCTTATCGATGGCAACAACAAAGGCGCTTTTAGCGCCTTTGTTGTTGGGTAAATCGCTTTATCCAGCGGATAACTGTGGGCCGATATTCATCTGTAGTCCGAGGGCGTGCATTACCTTCATGACGGTAGACAGGCTTGGGTTACCTTGCTCACCAAGCGACTTGTAGAGACCTTCACGGGTGAGTCCCGTGTCTTTGGCCAGCTGCATCATGCCGCGGGCGCGAGCGATGTCGCCAAGGGCCTTGGCAAACAACGCAGCGTTGTTTGGTTCTTGTTCCAGACAGGCTTGCAGGTACGCAGCACAGTCTTCGTCAGACTGCAGGTACTCTGCAGCATCGAACGCCTTGATTCCCAATTTTTCAAAAGCAGCAGAGTTCATATCGTCATCCTTTGAGCTCTTGCACCATGGCTTGAGCTTTTTCTATGTCGCGTTGCTGGGTCGATTTGTTGCCACCGCCCAGGGCAATCACCACGATTTCGCCGCTGCGCCAGCAGTAGACACGGTACCCAGGGCCAGTGTCTATGCGCAGCTCTGTGACTTCGCCGCCTACGGGCTTGCAGTCGCCCCAGTTACCCAAGCTCAGACGCGTGAGCCTGGCTAGGATTTGTTTCTTAGCCACTTGATCACGCAGGCCTTGGAGCCACGCATCAAAAGCAGCGGTGCGAAGAACTTGAATCATGTGTGAACTATAGTTTACACAAATCCTGCTTTGGGAGGCATTCAATACGATAGGTCACGGTAATCTTGGCTTATCGAGACCAAAAAAAAGCGCCTCTTAAGGCGCTTTTTTTATGAGAATTAGCACAGAGGAGGGTTCTTTCGTGGAGCTATTTGTGAGACTCGACCGGATGTCAAACCATGCGCTTGTGCGACAACTTTTGTTGGAACACCTCGATCGATAGCTGCTTTGATGGATCTGTTGCGGAGGTCTTGTACGCTTTGCTCCATTGTTGCGATGTCTTGAGCTTGAGCTTGGACAATCTTTTCAAGCCGGCTGATGCGTGAATCATGCGCAGCAATTTCACTAGCCTGTTCAGTCATTGCCTCTTGGATGGCGGCAAGTGCACGAGTGGTTTTTTGGCCCATATCTTTCTTTCGTTGATGGATGAGATGGCGAATGTTTAGTTTAATAAATTAAACATCAGGGCGTCAATTAAAAATTTGGAACTGACCGGCAATAGCGGCTTGGTTGGACTGCTGTGATCTCTGTAACATGCAGCAACGAATACTTTTCTGGAGACCACATGCCCTTTTCGTCATTGATGAAGGACCCTATCGAAGTTCATAAGCAGACAGGGGAGATCATAAAAAATCTGCGAGGTAGTGTTCAAAGAAACAAGATTTTCATGGACGCCGGCAAAATTTTTGTTGAAGCCGGCGATGAGATCGTTCGCACTACTTCGGTTGGCCATGTAGAGCGGTATGAAGTCCTTGATCCGGGGTTCTACGAAGGGTTCGGTGGTATTCCAGCCAATTACCAGATGAAGGTGCGGAATGTGGCGGAACGGCCGCAATCAACTTCAAGCAGTCCAGTCCAGGTCACTAACAACTACAACGTAAGCGGGGCTAATGCTCGCATTACGCATGGCTCCGATCACTCGACAAATTACGTTTCTCAGATCTCTACGGAGATCACCTCTCATCTGATTGAGCTAAGGGAGGCCGTGCAAGCCGCGCCGGGTCTAACAGCCGATCAAGTAAGAGAAGCGTTGGAAATCGTGGATGAGGTCAGCGAGCACTGCAAATCCAAATCACCAAAACGCTCTGTCGTACAAGCAATGATTTCAGCACTACCTGCTGTTGCGAGCATTGCAAAAGCAGGTGGTGCTCTACTCGCATTACTCGCCTAAACGAGTTCAACCAGAAGCTACTTTTTAGTAGCTTTTTTTGCGACCGCAGTTTTTGACCTGGTCGGCGCAGGCTTGGCCAGTCGCTTCTCACCCGAGGTTGCAGGAGGAGGTCGTTCCCGAGCGGTTCCTGGTCGTGAGGCAGGCATAGCTCTCGGCGCGCGGCCGTCTAGGCGGAACTTTTTGCTGCCAAACAACATCTCAATGGAGAAGGAATGATCTGTTGTAGAATGATTTCAAGTCACAAGCAATAGCTCGTGATAGGTGTTTCGCAGCCTCAATTGCGAGCAAAAATTAGGTGTTTCGCAACCTCAAGTGCGAGCAAAAATTAGGTGTTTCGCAACCTCAATTGCGAGCAAAAATTAGGTGTTTCGCAGCCTCAATTGCGAGCAAAAATTAGGTTTCCGGCGCCTTAAGACGGATGAAAAGTGGCTTCGGCCACTTTTTTTTTAAGAAAAAAAGTGGGACATATGAAAATCTATCGCATTGACAGTGCGTACTTAGATCACTTGCGACAAGTTGAGCCTAAGGTTCCAAATAGCGCAGGAGAAAACTACACACAACCCAAACCCTATGTCGGTGTTGTGTTGAACGTTTCTGGGAATGATTTTCTAGCTCCACTTTCATCCCCCAAGCCATGGCATAAAAACGGGCCTGGTGTGTTCATGCTGCATGCGCGGAATGATGAGACTGATGCGCTGGGAATCATTGCACTCAAATTTATGGTGCCGGCCCCTGCACGAGTGATCACAGAAATTGACTTTAGTCAGCAGGATACTGACTATGCAGTTCTTCTTGAAAAGCAGTATCAGTACATCAAGACGAAGTGGGGAAAGATCCAGCTCAAAGCACAAAAGCTCTATGACGATGTCGTCGTTGCTCCGAAGCCGCACCTTCAAGGCGCGACATGTGACTTTCAAGCATTGATTCAGCAGTCTCTTACTTACCCTTGATTACGAGCTCGAGGAGCTAGCCAGACGAGCATAGCTCCCGATAACTCCGACTTATCGCTGCCAAAAAAAAGCGCCCTATCAGGCGCTTTTTTGTTGTCCGATCTCTTTGACTTCATGACCGCATCTTGGGCATACACACGTACTGTCCACCTTCTCAAAATCGGCGTTCAGCACGTCCATATCCTCGGTTTGGTCAAGCGTACCTTCCCAGTCGCAAGACGTGCAGGCCACTGGGAGCTGCTCTTTCTCTAAGTCGTAGTGCATGGCGATCCCTGGGTGTGAATGTCCAAATGATGCTAGCATGAGATACATGTATTGCAAATTGGAGTGAAGATGTCTGTTTCCCTTCGCTTACCTGCAGAGCTGAACCAGCGGCTGAGTCATCTGGCTGAACAAACTGGCCGTTCTAAGACCTTCTACATGCTTGAAGCAATCAAGCAACACTTGGATGACTTGGAAGACCTGTATCTGGCTGAGCAACGCTTGCTGGACGTGCGTGCAGGCCGTTCTACGACCCATTCTTTGGACGATGTGGAGCGCAGCCTTGGCTTGGCGGATTGAATTCGAAGACGCAGCGCTCAAAGAGCTGTCCAAGCTGGACAAGCCCGTGGCCAAGCGCATCTTGGTGTTCTTGCGCGAGCGTGTGGCGGTGCTTGATGACCCTCGCAGCATTGGTGAGGCGCTCAAGGGCTCCAAGCTGGGGGAGCTTTGGAAGTACCGCGTTGGTGACTACCGCATCATCGCTGACATCGAGGACGGTGTGATGCGGGTTTTGGTGTTGAAGGTGGGCAACCGTCGTGAGGTTTATCGCGGTTAAGTAAATGATCTTTTACTCAGGTGAGTAAAAGATCATTTGAGGTGTGACTCCATAGCCTGCTGAATCAGCTCTTTGAGCGACAAGCCACGCTTGATTGCTTCCATACGCCAGTGCTGGCGTGTCTCTTTTTCAACTTCAAGATTCACGCGCACCAGCTCTGCTTGAGAAGGCTTGGCAACCTCTTTCACGGGGACGCTCTCGCGTACTTTGTTCAATGGTTTGACAGTTAAAGCCATTTTGCTTCCTTGAGTTCTTGAACGACTGCCTGCACCTCTTCTTTGGCTTTGGCATCGCTGTAGTCGAGCACGGATAGCCCATCGGTCATTGCGGTCGCAAACACCGCTCGGTTACCGATAGACGTTTCCAGCTTTTCAATTCCTTCGTAGGTGTTCCATTCACCGCTTTTGACCAGCTTGGAAAGCTTCGTGGCTCCGCTGGTTCGGTTGACCAGGAATGCCGCGTCAATTTCTCCACCCATTTCTCTTTTGGCCTGAATGAGCTTGACGGCTGCACCGCTGGCCCAGAGATCAGCCCCTGATGGCTGGATCACAAGCAGGGCAACATGCGATGCCCGAACAATCGCTGCGCTCATAGACTCCGCTTTGGCCGGACTATCGATGATGGCAATTTCTGCGTTGATGCCATTGAGTGAAGAGGCCAGCATCTGAGGTCGATCGACGCCTAGCACTGGAGGAAGGTCAGCGTCATCGGGGCTGGCATCTCGCCAATCGCGTGCTGTACCTTGTGGGTCACAGTCCAAGAGCACCACACGCTTGCCCTCTCGGTGTAAAGCGGTTGCCAAGTTGGTAGCCACCGTACTTTTGCCTGTCCCACCCTTTTCATTGAGCACAGAGATGATCTTCATGATTTCAAGTGAGTAGATGAATAGCTAATCATATACTTCAATACTCATTTGAGCTAAGTATCATATGAAGTGATGCTGCTCGGCACAACGCAACAGGCACAAAAAAAGCACCGCGTAGGGTGCTTGGGATGTGCTGTCTGTTGGTGTCCCTGTGACATGTGGGTAAACTGAGCGCACAAAAGAAAACACCTCCCTGAGCTTTGGTCGGCAGCGGGAGGTGTGCAGCCAGTCAGGCCGTTGAAGCTAAGTATAGCTGCGCGGCTGGAAAGTCACCATGCTTGCGAATAATGAACAGCTAAATTTAGATCTATTTGAGGATGCCCATCGGTGGCCGCGTAAACCGTATTGCAGCGCTGACAAGACAGCGAGCAGCATTCGCACGCTGCAGCACGCTCTCAAACACCCCTACATCCAAGCCAATCCCCCGCACTTGCGGGTGTGGTCTATTTTTGACGTAGACCAGCCCGCAGCCGCTTTGGCGTGGGAAAAAGGCAACCTTCCGCCGCCCACCTGGGCTGCAGTCGATCGCCAAAGCACCAAAGGGCATCTGGTATGGGGCCTGTCTGTTCCCGTGCTGGTAGACAGTCCAGACATGCGGCAGGAGCCTATGCGCTACCTGTGCGCTGTAGAAGAAGCATTCAGGGCCAAGCTAGAGGCCGATAGCGGTTATGCAGGCTTGATGACCAAAAACCCCGCCCATCCCCTTTGGCGTGTGCTGCGTGGCCCAAGATTGGCCTACGAGCTTGGAGAGCTGGCGGAGTGGGTTGATCTTCCCAAGCACTTACCCAAACGCAAGCCAGAGGAAATAGGTCTAGGCCGGAATGTCACCGTGTTTGAGTGGCTCAGGCAGTACGCGTACCGCAATATCCGGCACTATAAGCACAACGTGCGCAACTTCGTACTGTGGCAATCTCACCTCAACGGCAAAGCGCTAGAGCGCAATGGTGATTTGCTGGTGCCGTTGGCAGGCAATGAGGTTTGGCACATAGCCAAGAGCGTGAGCAAGTGGACGTGGCGTACGTTTGACCTTGAGGCCAGCGACAAGCGATTTAGTGAGCTACAGGCTCACCGTGGCCGCATGGGAGGCTTGGCAAAGGGCCGTGCGTACGAGGACAAGCAGGCCAGCGCAAGAATGATGGCTGCTACGGGCTTGAGCTTGAGAGCAATTGCTGCTGAACTTGGAGTGAGTAAGTCCGTGGTTGGCAAGTGGCTCAAGTAGGTGTCCATATAGCCATAATCAGATAGCAGCCCGTAAGGGGGTTGTTCGGCTGTTTTACACGGGATTTGTTCTTGGAAATTTTTTAGTCTGCTGTTAGGTGGGCTGTCGGTCACTACGCAGCAGGCTGCTGTGGTCAGCGTGGGTGCGCCGTGTGTAGTTGTGGTCAGCTTGCTGTCCACAAATGCACACAAGCCCTTAGCTGTCCACAGCTTAGAACAGGCATGTGGGTTGCCTTGGCTGCTTCCAGAGGCTTCTAGAGCGGCACCGATATGGGTGGGAGTGGGCAACCTGAAAGGTTGTCCGCGACCCCCTCCACCGCGGCTGTTTGGTGGCGGTGGAGGGGAGGGAATACCGGTTTTCAAGGCACGCAGCAAACAGGGTGTGTGAACCAGTTACATGCCAACGCGGCAAGCCCTATGAGAGGTCGGAGGTCGCTGGAATCCCGTCGCGCTTCGCTTCGTGGGGGTTATACCCCCACCCCCCCTTTAGCCACTTTTTTGTGCTTTTCTTGTTTTCATCCTGATTTTTATATTGGCATATATGAACATTCATAAGATTATAAAAAATACTGAAGCTAAGAAAAGTAGAGAAGCTAAACCTCTTGGTGCGTTTATGGATTTATATAACGCGACTAATTCTGCATTATTAGAAGTTTCTGAACTTGGCGCGAGTAAATCGACGAAAGAGGCATTGCTGAAGGGACATATAATAAACACTGTTACTGCCGTTGAAGTTTATTATCGTGATATGCTTGATTTGGTCTTTAAGTTGTGTGAACCGAAAGCATATAATGAAAATTTAAGAAGGCTACACGATAAAAACTATAAAATTGATGAGATAATTGAACTCTATATAAATAAGGTTAATCCTTTGGAGCTTATTTCTAGTAGTTTAAGTTTCCAAAACATCGAAAGTATAGATAAGGTTTTCTCAATTTTAACTGGAAATCAATTTTTCAAGCAAGCTAAGCAACTTAAATGGCGGCTGGCTGAGAAGCCAGAAAATGAATTCCAGATTAATAATGAAGATTTAAAAGCACTTCAAGAAATATTCGACGAGAGGCACCAGTTAATACATAACCCTAGTAGAAATTTTACTGTATCTGAAGAAATAATAATTAGTAAAATTGATTCTATTTTTGGGGTCATTATGGCATCAAACATAATAAT
>ERZ1034691.1847-NODE-1847-length-12730-cov-15.056331_pt1 | contig 12730 bp, 10 predicted proteins | sample MGYA00520638_ERZ1034691 | MGnify/ENA primary metagenome ERZ1034691 (study PRJEB33766, sample SAMN09781763) | gut metagenome | biome: gut microbiome | host: Homo sapiens | place: Madagascar | study: EMG produced TPA metagenomics assembly of the PRJNA485056 data...
ACACCTCTCTCACCCACGCTTTCGAGACCGGCGGCGGCTATCTCTACCGCAGTGAACTGGTCGGTGTGTTAAAGGGACTGGGCTTTACCGAGGATGAATTCTCCAAGCCGGTTGCCACACTCTCCGGCGGCCAGAAGACCCGCGTGGCGTTAGGACGGCTTCTGTTGCAGAACCCTGATCTCATTATCTTAGACGAGCCTACGAACCACCTGGATATGAACTCCATCGCCTGGCTGGAGACTTATCTGTTGAATTACAAGGGAGCCGTTCTCATCGTCTCCCACGACCGGTATTTTCTGGACCGGATCGCCGGAAAAGTCATCGAGATCGATCAGTCCAAGGCTACGACCTTTATGGGTAATTACACCGATTATGCCGTAAAAAAGGAACAGCTGCGCGTCGCTGCCTGGAATGCCTATATGAACCAGCAGCGTGAGATCAAGCATCAGGAAGAAGTCATCGAAAAATTAAAGTCCTTCAACCGGGAAAAATCCATCAAACGGGCGGAAAGCCGGGAGAAAATGCTGGACAAGATCGAGGTCATCGAAAAGCCCTCCGAGGTCCGCACGGATATGAAGCTGACTCTGACGCCCCGGATCTTAAGCGGCAATGATGTGCTGACTGTGGAGCATCTGGCAAAAAGCTTTGACTCCCATAAGCTTTTTACCGATGTCAATTTCGAGATCAAGCGCGGTGAACACGTGGCGATCATCGGTGATAATGGCAGCGGCAAGACCACTCTGCTTAAGATCTTAAACGGGCTCGTTCCCGCAGATCAGGGCACCTTCCGCTTAGGTTCCAATGTAGAGATTGGCTATTACGATCAGGAGCATCATGTACTCCACAGCGAGAAGACATTGTTTGAAGAGATCTCCGATGATTATCCTTACCTGAACAATACCCAGATCCGCAATGTATTGGCGGCTTTCCTCTTCACCGGGGAGGATGTGTTCAAACGCATCAGTGATCTGAGCGGCGGTGAGCGCGGACGCGTGTCTCTTGCCAAGCTGGTACTCTCCAACGCGAACTTCCTCATCCTGGATGAGCCTACGAACCACTTAGATATCATGTCCAAGGAGATTCTGGAGGATGCCCTGAACGGTTACGAGGGAACGATATTGTATGTCTCCCACGACCGTTACTTCATCAACCGTACCGCCCACAGAATTCTGGATCTGACGGAAGGACAATTCGTAAGTTATGTCGGAAATTATGACTACTATCTGGAAAAGCACGACACGGTGATGGCTGCCATAGAGGCTAATGCACCGCAGAATGCGGATGCAGATAGTGCTGTTGCTGCTAAGGCTGCAGAATCCGAAGTCAAATTGGACTGGAAAGCCCAGAAAGAAGAACAGGCAAGACTCCGCAAGAAAGAAAACGACCTGAAAAAATGCGAAGAAAAGATTGCCGAGCTGGAAGCCCGCATCTCCGAGATCGACACCGAAATGTCCGATCCCTCCATCGGCACCCAGGTAGCAAAATTGCAGGAGCTGACTAAAGAGCAGGCAGCCTGCCAGGAACAATTGGAAAAATTATATGAACAATGGGAAGAACTGGCAGAGTAAATATTTTTAAGGGAAGGGCACAGCAACGATAAAGTCGTTGGCTATGCCCTTCTTTTGCTACAACGCTGGAATATATAGGTTTAAATCGTAATAGACTTACTGAGGCAAAACCAGATTTAAGTTCGCACCTCTTATGAGCTTTACAAAGCCCTTTTTCCAAAACAGCTGCCGGTGCAACGATTGGTACTATGCCAATAATATTTATTGCATCACTATATTTCTTCTCCCTGACATAATTTGACAGTTCTCGGCACATCCAATATATGTCATCGTCAACACCATACTCCTTGGTATAATATGCCGGTGAATTAATATTTAAGTCCATCTGATCTCCTTCTTTCTGCTATTATAACCTGTACATCGTTCCTGCAAAATGCATATTTTAATCACTCAAGATCACTAATCACTTCATCATAAGTGTATCTTACCTTTTTAATATTATGAGTGGCTTCCATTTCAGCCCGGAAATATGCCTCCGTCAACCGATCATACTGATCTTGTGTAACCCGAAAATAATAAAAGCCGGTGTCTTTTACATAATATGCCTGATCATGCATCATTCTCCATTTTTCTTCGGAATCTATATTTCCCTCATAGCATGGCATTGAAACTATATATGCCGTTTCCCCTGTTTGAGTTTCTTTATTGAGGAATTCTTTTTCCATAAATCCTGTCATTCTGAGTAATTCACCATTTGGATCAAACTCATAATAAATCTGATTTATTCCTTCCCGATCCCACCTGACCGCACATGTACCATTTAGTTTGATCCATGTGGAATCAAATCCATTCCACAATGTCAGTCTTTTCTTTTCCTCATCATAACTTATTACATAAACAAACTCTCTCTCATCCGATATACACAAATCAGTAATTCCGTCACCCGTCATATCAAATAAGTAATAATATAGATCTTTCATATCTTTTGTACAATATTTCGTTACAAAATGTCCAGTTTCATCAATATAAACTTCTTTTTCTTCGAATATTTCATGAAAATTAATATCATTTTTTAAAAGCCCTAAAAAATAATTTTTGTATTTACATTCGCCTACCGGGAAGCGGTATTCGAATGAAATATCCTTATACTCGTTTAGCAACATCTCCACGGTGTTTTCCTGTGCGTAGACCATTTCAGAAAATGGTAACTCCCAATATCCTTCATACACTCTATCTTCACTTTTTTTACCCTTCTCATAATTTGGTTGCTCACCTTCTTGCCACAAATTTTTCGTTTGTTCTCTTGTTTTTAACTTTTGAAAATTTTTTATTCTAGCGCAAATGCAGTAGCTACTCAAACATAAGATTATAAACGAACCAACTAGTAATATAATTTTCATTTTTATTTTCATGATCTTACCCATGTCCAATTCTACAATATATTTTCCAATAGCTTTCAACAATTTATAAGTATGAAAAAGGTACTCACGAAAATTTAATTTTTCGTGAGTATCCTATTCATATCCTATTCTACAACATATAAATTTTTTAACCTATAATCTGTACTCTCAAAGTCAAGAGCATGACCTGCAAACTCTATAACTGTCCCACTCATATATTCTTCAGAAAAGGCATAACTCTTCTTTGCATTACTTGAATTTGGATATGCTATACCTGTTTGGATCAATCCATTTTCTACATCCAAAAAAGCCGTTTCATTAATTTGATAAGGCTGTCCATCAGGATACTTGTTGTACGAATTAACTCCTACTGGTTTTTTCCATATTCTACCTAAAATTCCATTTCCACTTTGATGTGTATATTTAATACTTAAATTGTTTATTGTGTTATCCTTATGTTCCGTGGCTTTTTCAAACACCTCATTTCCGCTCGGATCCGTATAATTCAGATAGCTGCTCACGCAGTAATTATACCGGTTAAGCGTCAGCGGTTCTGTCTGGTTGCCGAGGTAGCTGTCTTCGGTGAGGAAGGTCGCCGTTACCACACAGTAGTACCTTGCTCTCAGATACTGACTCTCGATATTCGGATTGTAGGATTCTCCGTTGTAGGTGTATTCGTTCTCATACTGCGGAGCCCCGAAGGTGATCTCACCGGTGACGCTGTAGCGGTAGGACTGGCAGACCTGCCCCTCTTCATTGGTGATGCCGGAGACGCTTCCTCTGGCATCATAGAGGTAGTAGCCGGTGCTGCCATCGAAGCGATCAAGGGAGATCCGGTCGAATCCGCCGTTTATCTCCGCTCCGTAGATATAAGAGGTATCCGTCCTGCCATTGATGTTCTGCTCGACCAGTACCTCGGCATGCTCACGGTTGACATCGTTTAAGTACTCAGTCAGTTCGTAGTTTTTTCCCTTGCCTTTTTACATCAGTATCAATTATTTCCAATTTATAATTCCTGACATTTCATCCCATGAAAATATTAAGGGTTCAAAATACTTTGCCTCAGGAAGTACAATAAAGCCATCATCCGACATGTAAAAAGATATATTTCCATACAGCCATGTCACAGAATCTATCTGCCCGTCATCATCCTCCGGATATTCTCCCTGCATGGTTCTGCTGTCAACTATCATTTCCGCTTCCGTCATTGATCCATAATGCAATATCCTCTCAGGATCTCCCTCTAATATAAACATTCGGGGTTCCCGCTCATCTCCATCAAAGTAGTGAAGCAACATATTTTTAAATTTGTCTGTATTACCTATCATATCGCTTAGGAGCACTCTTTCCCCTGTAAGCATATTCACTACAATAGCATACATAACCTTCCCAGGCAAACGCCGATCCTCCGTTCCTTCGTAAACAACAGAAAGATACTGTTTATACTGATATATTCCCGCAATCGTATAAGGGTCATCGTCATCCCAAATGACATATATATGTATATCTAATTGTGCGCAGTCAAATAACCAGCAGGCATCTTTCCACAAGGTGTGATTAATTTTCCACTGCAGCCTCTTATCCGGACATCCTTGAATCTGGACATATGGGATATGATAGCTCTCTCCGTTATCTATCGAAAAATTAAATGTCTTTTGTTGAATCTCATATTCATAACATGACAACAACTGAGGTTCTTGCGCATCGTCAACCTCTATTGTTGTTTCTTCCGCCTCAGTTTCATATGTATTAATGGTTTCCGATTCCTGACTTTCCTCATAAATCTCAGATTCGTTCGATGAACATCCTATTATCGATACTGCAATACATAAGCTCAACACAAGTATAGCCACAAACTTATTTACCAAATATCTCGTAAGCTTTGTCATACTTTTCACTTCGATCCCTCCAATTCTTTGGTAATGGATTGCTGTTGTTTCCAACTATCAGCTGATCATTTTTAATTTTATACTCCCCTCCTAATCTTATTGTTGCTAAATCTTTATCTGTTGCAGTAAATCCATTAACATAATACTGTGTAATGAGGAATATAGCCTCCGAATTTCCATTAGCATTAACATAATCATTTAAACTGCCCATACCTGTTTTTACGACATTCGTAGTTGCCCAAAACCATGCAGCAGCCTCTAAGCTATAATATTTTGCAATATAATGAACTTTGTCCATTCCGAAGTTCACCATATCACAATCTCTACCAATGGCTTTTAAAAAATTTTCTTGCGTTTGTTTTCCAGTTAATTGAATATATCCTACACCTCTGTCATCAAATTCTAAGTTTGAGTTACCTGCAACATCTTTAATATAGCTTTTCCAATTATCTTTTGTTAACAATTCTTTTCCATTTTGCATTCCTTCAATATTGTCTTGTCCAAAATTGCTTTCATGCGCCATTGTTGCCATAAGCATTGTAATACTTGCCTTGCTTGTTATGCCATATTGATTCAAGGTACGGTTGAACTTTATGATATAATTTTGTTTATCTCCTGTTATAGCTTTCCATCCAAACTCCTCAAGTTGTTCTATTGATACATGAAAAATTTCACAGGCATAACTACTATTTTGTTTATATGCTTTTAACATAATGCTTTTTGCATATGGCATATCATGCTTATAGTCAAACGATAATACATAGTCAACAGATGCTTGTGGAGAGTTCAGTTCATGTAATGCACTCAAAAATGTTTTGGCAATATAAAAATCAATCTTCCTATTTTGTTTTTCATTTGCGGATGTCTGAATATATTTCACCCCAAATTCATTCTGTTCCTTTTCATATATCCATTTTCCGCTCGGATCCGTATAATTCAGATAGCTGCTCACGCAGTAATTATACCGGTTGAGCGTCAGCGGCTCCGTCAGGCTGCCCAGGTAGCTGTCTTCGGTGAGGAAGGTCGCTGTTACCACACAGTAGTACCTTGCCCTCAGATACTGGCTCTCGATATTCGGGTTGTAGGACTCCCCATTGTAGGTATATTCGTTTTCATACTGCGGAGCCCCGAAAGTGATCTCACCGGTGACGCTGTAGCGGTAGGACTGGTAGACCTGTCCCTCTTCATTGGTGACGCCGGAGACACTTCCTCTGGCATCGTAGAGGTAGTAGCCGATGCTGCCATTATTTCCCGAGTTTTCCTTTCATTCATCACCTATGCAGGGATATTTTACCTCGCCTCATCCAAATGCAGAAAAGGATAAAGCATACAGCAAACATTTTTTCCAGTAATCCCCCAACATCACCTGTCTGTGGTACCGTCACCATGTGATCCTTACTGTACACGATTTCCACCGGTTTGCTTGCATAGTCTGTTTCCTTCTCTCCGTTCACATTCTCTGCAATCAGATAAACATGATAATCGGTTCCGCATTCCTTATTCCTGTATTCCTCTGGAATCGAAAATACTGCTTTACCGTCCTGATCCACATTCGGAATATAAATTGCTTCCCCGGCATCATAATAACCGTCCGCTGTAAGGATGTCTTTCTTTGTGAACAGAACCGATACCCATGTTGCATTATCAATGTCCGCCCCTGTAAGTCTATAGGGTACTGTCACCTGCTCTTCTGACTGTGCACTTGTACTTTGCTCCGGCCGGATTTTCATAGCCGGATCGATCAATGTCAGTTTATATGCAGCCCCTGTCTGCCCAGCAGTTCCTTCCACAATAGAAACCATAAGAACATCCGACAGTCTGACATTTAATACAGGACTTACTCCACAATATTCATTAACAAAAAAACAAATTACTACCCTTCTTGATATAGCACCTGCACACATACCATCATTTTCTGGTAACGTAGGATGTTCTTCTTCGGAACGCAGCCACCAACTCCAGTTTTCTTGTCTTTGTATGCAAATTTTTTTCCGGTTGTCTCCACCCCACTGCTCATCACTGTATCCATAACTTTCGTTTCGGACTTCCCTTGCATCCAGCAAAAATATTTTATCTCCCGAAAGCGCTGTCCATCTCTGAGGTTGAATGTCGCAGACATCCCCATCACTTTCTGCTACATTTTCTTTTACGCTGTTTGCAATAGCAGCCTGCTCCTGTAATGAAAAAGATGATGTCAGAAAATCATTGTTCAAATATTCCCGCAAAATACTATTATTCCATTTGCTGTCATCCACGGCATAATTCAGTTCATGGAATATCATTCCCTTGTCACCGTCTGGCAGAAAGACATTATCACAGTCTAACAGCATCGTCTTTACCGTACTGTCATTTCCGCTAAAATCTGTAGTGCATTTGGAGAGCACACGATATTTCACAGGCTCTTTCTTCCCGTCATTGTCCATATCATACTCTCCAAAATACACATAATTCCCCTGCCATGCTTCATCGATTATAGGTTTTGATGGATTTTCAATTCCATAATTTCCTATCCCCGTGATTTCCTTCGCCATAGGTTCGTCCAACGCACGCCCTTTTGCCTGTACAGTAATACTCAAAAAAGCAATCATTACCAATATGCAATTCACAATAATTAATTCTTGAATGATTAATAATAGTTTTCGCATATACTGCTTTCCCCTCAATATTTCATTTCACTACTCCAACTATTGTGTATTCACCATTTTTATTGCCTGAGGAATTTTTTCCTACCTTATCCCACGTATATATTTTCGGTTATTGTATTGAGTTTCATTATCAAAATAACACAATATTACATCATAGTTGCATCATTTTCCGAATAAAAAGAATCAGCTGACATTTTATTGTCCGCCGATTCTTTCTATAATTTCTATGTACATTGACTTAAAGTTTATATCCAAATAATGTACAAAACTCATTATCTTCAATGGCTCTCCTTAGCCATATCTCTGCCAGACGGTCACTCTTTTTCCAGCATAAACCATCCTTCTTCAATGCGCATAATCATCTGATTCTCGTTCACCGGCACACAGATAATGTCCTCTCCATTCTGACATTTTATATTGCATACCAGAATCTCGTCATCATATATGCTCAGGCCGTCGTGGATATCCATTTTCTGTTCAAAATCTTCCCGCCGTATCTTTCCGGATTCCACCCCTGCCGTCTGGTAACCGGTCTCAGATATTCTGACTTCATTTTCTGAAACAGTCACACTTTTTCCCAGCCAGTCTTCTACGTTAAAATCTGTGCCCTTTAATGAACTTCTTGGTGCCTCCTTTTCTATTTCTTCATAGCTTCCTTCGTAGGAATTTTCATAGCTGTCCAAATATGCAATTTCCCATGTTCCATTCAAATCTTTTTCACTTACCGTTGGATCACAATATTGAAACGGCTCCAGCAAATAATAACCTCCAATATATCTAAATGCTAAATGTGTTTCATCCAAAATAACGAAGTAATCTATGCAGTAATAGCTTCCATCATACATTTTATCCAAATATCTGAGGTATCTCACCTGTTCCATGTCAGCAAACTTATCAATGCTCCAAAAGGTCCAATCTGTAAACCATTCATCCTCAGCAGAATAAGGAACCACTTCAGAATAATCAAATTGACTTTTTGACCATTCTAAGAGATCAGGCCATTCAAGAACACTTTTTTCTATTGAGTTTTCACTAATAATAATAGTTCTCCCCAAATAATGATGTGGGAAAAAATTGCTGGTTGCTCTGAAATACGTCGTGAGTTGATGTGTGACCTTCCATTTTCCATCGTAAGCTGCAACTGCTTCTTTCTTTTTGTAATCAATTATTTTTCCTAATATGAGCAATAACATAACTATAAATATTACTATAGATATTACTATACTTATTACCCTTTTTTTCACCTTGCACCTCCGATTTTATATGCATAGAAAATAATAAATTTCCGTTACAGTTACAATAGTTATTCCAGATATTTCAAATATTCTTCCAAATTATCAACCTCATATTTTATTAAGAAGTTCCTATATATTTCTATAACATCAGGATCACTATATAAATCATCATATTCGGTAAGATAATTATTTTCTAAAAACACTATTGCCTCTGCCGCACTTCTTTTAACTAATCCCCCCAGTCTTTCATCATTTTGCAATGAATATGTCATAAATTGTGATGCAATTTTCCTCCGTATTTCTTCGTCAAAATAATCCTTTTCTTTCAACACTTCTGTAAATTTAGGAGATCTCGCAGGCGTAAATTTTCCATTATTAAATCCAAGTGCAACCAACGCATCTAATTGATTCTGCGTTAACGTACCATGATTTTCAAGAATCACATTAACAATATCACTTGGAAAGCGATTTCTGATATCCTCCTCCAATTGCTTTCTTGCCTCTTCTTCTGTCATTGTATAAATGGGATCCATCCCTTTTTCTACTCGATGTCCATATCCAATGGTATAGCTTTTGTTTTTTTTCTCAGCCGCTGTTGCATAGTAAGGGGTTGCTCTAAATTCTTCAAATCTCATTAATAACTCCATCACATAGGAAATATCATAATTCTCCACCTTACACTGTGCTTCATTTAACAGAATGCAATCCTCAATATTAGATTTCCCTAGCGCCTCATTCTCCTGCGTTTGAATATAGCTGTCATCTTCCGAGTCATTTTGTATCGGTGCAGGCGTAACTATAGGAGTTCCTTCAACAGTAGGAATAGGAATATATTCCTCCGTCTTAAACAAATCTCTAATTGCCTCCAAAAAACCTACAATTTTCTCTACAATAGCCTTATTTCCGCTGGGATCCGTATAATTCAGATAGCTGCTCACGCAGTAATTATACCGGTTAAGCGTCAGCGGTTCTGTCTGGTTGCCGAGGTAGCTGTCTTCGGTGAGGAAGGTCGCTGTTACCACACAGTAGTACCTTGCTCTCAGATACTGGCTCTGAATATTCGGGTTGTAGGACTCCCCATTGTAGGTGTATTCGTTCTCATACTGCGGAGCACCGAAGGTGATCTCTCCGGTGACACTGTAACGGTAGGACTGGTAGACCTGTCCTTCTTCATTGGTGATGCCGGAGACACTTCCTCTGGCATCGTAGAGGTAGTAGCCGGTGCTGCCATCGAAGCGGTCAAGGGAGATCCGGTCGAATCCGCCGTTTATCTCCGCTCCGTAGATATAAGAGGTATCCGTCCTGCCATTGATGTTCTGCTCGACCAGTACCTCGGCATGCTCACGGTTGACGTCGTTTAAGTACTCGATCAGCTCATAGTTTTTTTCCTTACCGGTGGTCTTGATCCGGGCGATCAGATCTGCCTCTGTAGCGCTGACTTCCTCCTGTAGCGGGAAGAGGATGCCGCACTGGTTCTGGCTGTCGTTCTCCTCCGCATTGGTTGCATTGCCGTAGCCTGCATCATCCGTGCCTCCGGACTTGCTGTTCTTCTTATTGTTTCCCTTCCCCTTACCGTTGCCGTTTCCATTGCCGTTATTGCCGGAATTTCCTTTTCCGTTGTTTCCGCTGCCGGAATTGTCCTTGTTGTTCCCGTTGCCGGAATTACCCTTCCAGTCATCATCGGTATGGAGATTATAGTTCAATAAGAGTAACTTTTCCCTCTCTGTCGGTCACTTGGATGAGGTTGTCTGATTCTCTATATCCTCCCGAAGAATCTCCTGCCAAAGGAACATCCTCTGATCCAGTTTATTTTCTTCACAATAATATTTTATTTCATCAAACAGCCTTTTTTATTCCGTATCAAATCCATCTTCTTCCCCTTTCGCACGCTTTTATCGTTTGCCGATTCCTTTCCTTCTATTGTACCTGTATCCCCGATCCCCCGCAACTATTCTTCGCCAAAATGCCCAAAATTCTTCCAAGATAATTAATAAAAAATCCACGAAAAAAGTAGAGACGATATTAAAATCATCTCTGCCTCCAGCGTAAACATGGTACTGCTCCTTTGTATTTCGAGTAAAAAATATGGGAAGACTAAGCTTCCCACTCGTTAATGTTCATCTCTTTACGGATTGATTACCGAAGGTTAATGGAGACCTAAATACCCTTTTCCCTTTATCAGTTTTTCAGCCTCTTCACTGTTTTCCATCATTCCGGTTTCGATACATATCTTTCGGTCTGTCTGGATCAGAATTCTATACGCCCCTCTTCCAGCCGACTTATAACGCACCGATCTCACGTCTTCCCATGAGTATTTTTTCTCTTTTCCCCAAATGGAACGGTAAGTAATATCATCCCGCGTCATAGTAATTCTTTTGTTGCGCCAAAACAGGAGGAAATAGCTCCCTTCCATTCCACATAATATGAAAAAGATAATGCCTGCGCCTTTCACTCCCTGTGAAGTGCCTAAAATCAGTAATAAAAAAGTAACTCCTATTCCGATGATCCAGAACATTACTCCCATTATAAATGGAGCCGTCGTTTTTCCGGAACACACAACTTCTTTTTCATCATTCACTTCTGTAATCCTCCGGTAAGATCTTTGGGTGTACACCAAAAACGGATGCCCCCATTCCTACAGGGAAGCATCCGTTTCTTCCATTTTATTTTTACAGCAGGCTGTCCAGGGTCTCTCTGATCGCCTTGATGAAGTCCAGGCTGTTGAGAATCACAGGATGCTCACAGGTGGAGATCAGGGACAGGCTCTTGGTCATCTTGCCGTCCTCGATGGTCTTGATGCATGCCTGCTCCAGCTTGTCTGAGAAGTTACACAGTTCGGGGATCTGATCCAGCTCGCCGCGCTTTCTGAGAGCTCCGGTCCATGCGTAGATGGTAGCAATGGAGTTGGTGGAGGTCTCTTCACCCTTTAAGTGCTTGTAGTAATGACGCTGTACGGTTCCGTGAGCAGCCTCGTACTCATAGACACCGCTGGGAGATACCAGAACGGAGGTCATCATGGACAGATCGCCGTAAGCGGTAGCTACCATATCGGACATTACATCACCGTCATAATTCTTACATGCCCAGATAAATCCGCCCTCAGAACGGATGACACGGGCTACGGCATCATCGATCAGAGTGTAGAAATATTCGATGCCCAGTTCCTCAAATTTAGCCTTATACTCGTTATCATAGATCTCCTGAAAAATATCCTTGAAGGTATGATCGTATTTTTTGGAAATGGTGTCCTTGGTGGAGAACCACAGATCCTGCTTCGTATCTACCGCATAGCTGAAGCATGCTCTTGCAAAGCTCTCGATGGATTTATTGGTATTGTGGATACCCTGAATGATACCTGCTCCGTCGAAATTATGGATCAGTTCACGGATCTCGGTGCCGTCTGCTGCGGTAAATACCAACTCTGCCTTACCGGGTCCGGGCACCTTAATCTCTGTATTTTTATAGACATCACCATAAGCATGACGGGCGATGGTGATGGGCTTGGTCCAGTTCTTTACATAGGGAACGATGCCCTTTACCAGGATTGGTGCACGGAATACAGTACCATCCAAGATGGCACGGATGGTTCCGTTGGGACTCTTCCACATTTCCTTCAGGTTGTACTCTGTCATTCTGGCAGCGTTGGGAGTAATGGTAGCACATTTTACGGCAACACCGTATTTTAAGGTAGCATTGGCAGAATCCACGGTTACCTGATCGTCTGTCTCGTTACGATGTTCCAGTCCCAGATCATAGTACTCTGTCTTCAGATCGATATAGGGCAGTAACAGCTCATCCTTGATCATCTGCCAGAGGATTCTGGTCATTTCGTCTCCGTCCATCTCCACGAGAGGGGTTGTCATTTTGATCTTTTCCATAACGATTTCCTTTCCGGTATTAATTTTCGTTCTATTATATTTTAACGTAATTCGTTTCAACAGGCAACTTATTCCTGACTTCCAGCCTGCTGTGCATAAGCCTCATTCAGTCCGTTCTTTACCATGTTCTCATAGGCATTGATCATGTGCTGATGTGCCAGCTGCTCTGCCAGAT
>ERZ1034691.1848-NODE-1848-length-12727-cov-15.771859_pt1 | contig 12727 bp, 8 predicted proteins | sample MGYA00520638_ERZ1034691 | MGnify/ENA primary metagenome ERZ1034691 (study PRJEB33766, sample SAMN09781763) | gut metagenome | biome: gut microbiome | host: Homo sapiens | place: Madagascar | study: EMG produced TPA metagenomics assembly of the PRJNA485056 data...
AAGAGTATAGGCGAGTTTGCCGATGCTGTCGGACGCGTGTTAAATGAGATACTGACCTAGCATTTTAATTAAAAGTACAATAAATTTAAAGCAATGGAGATAACAAATGAAAGCAATATTATTTGATTTGGACGGAACGCTGATTGACTCATCAGAGGGCATCACAAAATCAGCCCAATATGCACTTTCACACTTTGGCATAGATGAGCCGGACAGAAATAGCCTGTTTTTCTTTATAGGACCGCCGCTCATAAACACGTTTATGGAGCATTACGGATTTACTAAGGAGAGGGCACTTGAAGCGGTCGAAAAGTACAGAGAGCGCTATAACAAAATAGGTATATTTGAATGTTCGCTTTTTCCGGGAGTAAAGGAATGCATAGAGGCGCTTAAAGCAGCCGGCTATAGGATAGGACTTGCATCATCGAAGCCGGAAAAATCGTGTGGGCGTATTTTGGAGCATTTTGGAATACTGGATATGTTTGATGAGGTGGTCGGAGCTACGTTTGACGGCAGAATAGATACAAAGGAAGAGGTGCTTAACGAGGTGATGCGCCGGTGGTCAGACATTCCAAGGAATGAGATGTGTTTAATCGGAGATACTATGTTTGATATCGAGGGAGCAAATCGTGTCGATGTGCCAAGCATAGCGGTAAGCTTTGGCTTCGGCGATGTTAACGAGATGGTGAGTGCAGGAGCAAAAGCTGTGATAGATGATTTAAGGCAGCTTCCGGATGTACTTTCCAAGCTTTTCGATTAGCTTTTATGAAAATGCAATGCATTGAGACCTGAGGTTATAAACAGTAGATAGGAATGGGATTTCATGAATAAGAATTTAAAATTAAGAGCGATAGTGTGGGAGATAATTGTCCCGATTGTGCTTTACTATATTGTTTTTCTGAGCGCAATGTACTTTATTTTTGCGTTTATCGGACACACAGCTTCGACATACATGATAGCGCAGATAATATCTGCGGTGGTTACAATACCATTTATGTATTTTGCAAGCTATAAGCCGACACAGCAGATGTTTGTTAAAAAACCAAAGATAGACAGGGCACTTTTTATAAATGTGCTCTGGGTGATTGTGATTACACTGTTCATTTCATTTGCGCTCAATAATATCATCACCATGTCACCGCTTATCGGGCTCTCAGAAGGATATGCCAGGGCGAATGAGAGCTTTTATGCAAGCACTCTTGTAATTGAGCTGATTGGTTCGGCAATTCTTTCTCCGATTATGGAGGAGCTCGTTTTCAGAGGCATTGTATTTGGAAATATGCGCAAAATAATGAATGTGCCACAGGCGGTATTTTTGTCGGCGCTTTTGTTTGGGCTCATTCATTTTAATATAGTGCAGTTTGTCTATGCGTTTTTACTTGGCCTTGTGCTTGCAGCTTTTATGTATAAGTCAGGGCATGTGTATGCGGCTATGATTGGTCATATTACCGCAAATGCGTTTGCTGTTATAAGGACAGAGACCGGTATTTTGAAGTGGACTGTTGATGGCAGTGTAATGGCATGGGTGGTATCTGTCATGTGCCTTGGTGTTGGTGCTGTGATATTTTATTATTATGCGAAGCACACAGAAGGAACTGTTTAGCAGGACCGAAACGGGGTGCAGACAAAATACGAGTATCGTGCAGTTTTTCGAATATGAGCAATGTGATTTAGGATAGTTACTGGATGTTTATAAAAATCAGCTATACAATAAAAAGTATAGCTGATTTTTTCAATATAAGACATGAAAAGCTATTGTAATACATACACAATTCAGACACAATTTGCTATCAGGACGTTTTTTAACATAAGTTATTGAAAAAAGTTTTGGAATTTTAAAAAGTAAATTGTGCGTATACCTTTATAAAAAAGATAAAAATACAATTATAGTCAGAAAAATAACTTTATAATATTAAGTTATCAAATAATCAGACAATATCAAGAAAAAAACTATTTACATTGAGCTTTCATAGTTGTAAAATCATAAACAGGAAATGATTCACTTCTTAATAAGTTATCCGTTAACAAATTTACACTAGGAAAGGAAGAACCTATGAGTAAACAATGGAATGAAAGCACAGCCACAGCCAAGGGATTGTATGATCCTCGCTACGAGCATGATAACTGTGGAATTGGTGCAGTAGTAAATATCAAAGGTATCAAAACACATGAGACAGTCGAGAATGCTTTAAAGATTGTTGAGAACTTAAAGCACAGAGCCGGAAAAGACGCTGATGGTAAGACGGGAGACGGTGTCGGCATCCTGCTTCAGATTTCTCATAAGTTTTTTAAGAAGGTTACAAAGCCTCTTGGAATAGAGCTTGGAGATGAGAGAGATTACGGTGTGGGAATGTTTTTCTTCCCTAATGATGAGTTCAAGACGATTCAGGCAAAGAAGATGCTTGAGGTTATCGTGGAGAAGGAAGGCCTTGAATTTCTCGGATGGAGAGAAGTGCCTACAGAGCCTGATAAGCTTTCTAAAAAAGCCAGAGACTGTATGCCTTGCATCATGCAGTGCTTTGTAAAAAGACCTGAGGATGTTGAGAGAGGACTTGAGTTTGACAGAAAGCTGTATGTTGCAAGACGTGTTTTCGAGCAGTCAAACGACAATACATATGTGGTTTCCTTCTCAAGCAGAACAATCGTATATAAGGGAATGTTCCTTGTAGAGCAGCTCAGACAGTTCTTCATGGATTTACAGGATCCTGATTATGAGTCAGCAATCGCCACAGTACATTCAAGATTCTCTACAAATACAAATCCAAGCTGGGAGAGATCTCATCCAAACAGATTTATCGTACACAATGGTGAGATTAACACTATTCTTGGAAACTCTGACAAGATGTCAGCACGTGAGGAGAACATGGAGTCTCCTAAGCTTAAAAAAGAGTTCCAGAAGGTTTTGCCGGTTATCAATGCGGCAGGATCTGACTCAGCAATGCTTGATAATGCGCTTGAATTCCTGGTAATGAGTGGTATGGAGCTTCCACTTGCCGTTATGATAATGATTCCTGAGCCATGGGCAAACAATTCAATCATGACTCAGAAGAAGAAGGATTTCTACCAGTATTACGCTACAATGATGGAGCCATGGGATGGTCCGGCTTCAATCGTATTCTCAGATGGTGATTTAGTCGGAGCAGTGCTTGACAGAAACGGACTTCGTCCATCACGTTACTATGTGACAGATGATGATTATCTTATCCTTTCATCTGAGGTCGGAGTACTTGAGATTGACCCTACAAAGATTGTGAAAAAGGATCGTCTCCGTCCGGGAAAGATGCTCCTTGTGGATACTGTCGCAGGAAAAATCATAGATGATGATGAGCTCAAGGAGAGATATGCAGACAAGCAGCCTTATGGTGAGTGGATTGACAGATACATGGTAAATCTTAAGGATTTAAAGATTCCTAACCAGAGAGTACCTGAGTATACAAAGGAAGAGCGCCAGAGAATGCAGAGAGCCTTCGGTTACACATATGAGTCACTCAAGGATTCAATCCTTCCGATGGCTAAAAATGGTGTTGAGGGCACAGCAGCAATGGGTACTGATACACCGCTTGCAGCTTTATCCGGTAACAGGGAGCCGTTATTCAACTATTTTAAGCAGCGTTTCGCACAGGTAACAAACCCGCCTATCGATTCAATCCGTGAGGAGGTTGTCACATCAACCACACTCTATATCGGTGAGGCCGGAAACGTGCTTGAGGAGAAGCCGGAAAACTGCCGTGTACTTAAGATTAACAACCCAATCCTTACAAACACCGACCTTATGAAGATTAAGAATTTAAAGGCCGATGGCTTTAAGGTAGAGGTTTTACCTATTATATATTACAAGAACACAAGTCTTGAGAAAGCTGTAGACAGACTTTATATAGAGGCTGACCGTGCATACAGGGACGGAGCCAATATTATTATCCTCTCAGACAGGGGTGTTGATGAGAACCACGTTGCAATTCCTTCACTGCTTGCAGTTGCTGCATTGCAGCAGTATCTTGTAAAGACAAAAAAGAGAACATCTCTTTCTCTCATTCTTGAGTCAGGAGAGCCGAGAGAGGTTCATCATTTTGCTACACTGCTTGGCTTTGGTGCAAGTGCAATCAACCCTTATCTGGCACAGGATACAGTTAAGCAGCTTGTTGACGAGCATATGCTTGACAAGGATTATTATGCAGCAATCGATGATTACAACCATGCAATCATCACAGGTATCGTAAAAATTGCAGCAAAGATGGGTATTTCAACCATCCAGTCATATCAGGGCTCAAAGATTTTTGAGGCGATCGGTATTGACAAGAGTGTTATTGACAAGTATTTCACAAATACAGTAAGCCGTATCGGTGGAATTACATTACAGGATATCGAGAACGATGTGGATGAGCTTCACTCTGCAGCCTACGATCCGCTCGGGCTTGAGACAGATGTTACACTTGACAGCAAGGGCAGACACAAGATGAGAAGCGGAGCTGATGACCATCTGTACAATCCGGCTACAATCCATCTTCTCCAGCAGTCGACACAGCGCGGTGACTACAATCTGTTCAAGCAGTACACAGCACTTGTGGACGAGGAAGAGAAAAATACAAACATCCGTGGACTTATGGATTTCAACTATCCTAAGAAGGGTGTCAAGCTCGAGGAAGTTGAGAGCGTTGACTCAATTGTGACACGTTTCAAGACAGGTGCTATGTCATACGGATCTATTTCCAAGGAAGCACATGAGACACTTGCAATTGCCATGAACCATCTGCACGGAAAATCAAATACCGGTGAGGGTGGAGAGGACAAGGATCGTCTCACAATCGGCAAAGACGGAAAGAACCGCTGTTCAGCAATCAAGCAGGTTGCTTCAGGACGTTTTGGTGTCACAAGCAGATACTTGACAAGCGCACAGGAGATTCAGATTAAGATGGCACAGGGTGCTAAGCCGGGTGAGGGCGGACACTTACCTGGAAAGAAGGTTTATCCTTGGATTGCAAAGACAAGACTTTCAACACCGGGTGTTGCACTCATCTCTCCACCACCACACCACGATATTTATTCTATCGAGGATTTGGAGCAGCTTATATTCGACTTAAAGAATGCAAACAGAGATGCAAGAATCTCAGTCAAGCTCGTTTCTGAGGCCGGTGTAGGAACTGTTGCGGCAGGCGTTGCAAAGGCCGGAGCACAGGTAGTGCTTATCTCAGGCTACGACGGAGGAACAGGAGCCGCACCTAGCAGCTCAATCCACAATGCGGGACTTCCATGGGAGCTTGGACTTGCAGAGACACACCAGACTCTTCTTATGAATGGGCTTAGAAATAAAGTAAGAATTGAGACAGACGGTAAGCTGATGAGTGGCCGTGATGTGGCAATAGCAGCGTGTCTTGGAGCCGAGGAATTCGGTTTTGCGACAGCTCCGCTTGTAACAATGGGCTGTGTAATGATGAGAGTATGTAACTTAGATACATGTCCGGCAGGAATTGCTACACAAAATCCTGAGCTTCGTAAGCGCTTTGCAGGAAAGCCGGAGTACGTTGAGAACTTTATGCGTTTCATCGCTGAAGAGCTTCGTGAGTACATGGCAAAGCTTGGCGTAAAGACAGTGGATGAGCTCGTTGGACGTGGAGATCTCTTAAAGAAGCGTGATAATCTAAGCGAGAAACAGTCAAAGATTGACCTTGACTGCATACTTAATAATCCGTTTGACGGCAAAAAGCAGAGTGTTATCTTCGATCCTAAGCAGGTATATGACTTTGAGCTTTCAAAGACAAAGGATATGACTGAGATCATGACACAGCTTAAGAGCGCACTTGAGAGCGGACAAAAGCGCGCGATTGAGATTGAGGTAACAAATACAAACAGATCTCTCGGAACAATATTTGGTTCTGAGATTACAAAGAAATATGACGATACGCTGGATGAAGACACATTTGTTATCAAGTGTAACGGTGCAGGCGGACAGAGCTTTGGAGCATTTATTCCTAAGGGACTTACACTTGAGCTTGTCGGAGATTCAAATGATTACTTCGGAAAGGGTCTTTCAGGTGGAAAGCTCATCGTATATCCACCTGCAGGAGTCAAGTTTGAGAAGGATGATAATATCATCATCGGAAACGTGGCACTTTACGGAGCTACAAGCGGTAAGGCCTTCATAAACGGTGTTGCCGGTGAGCGTTTCTGCGTAAGAAATTCCGGTGCAACAGCAGTAGTTGAGGGTGTCGGTGATCATGGCTGCGAGTACATGACAGGTGGCCGCGTAGTTATCCTTGGAAAGACCGGAAAAAACTTTGCAGCAGGTATGAGCGGTGGAATAGCATATGTGCTTGATGAGGACAATGACCTTTACATGAGAACCAACAAGCAGATGGTATTTACTGAGGAGGTCTCAAACAAGTACGATGTATTAGAGCTTAAGGAAATGATAAAAGAGCATGTAACACTTACAAACTCAGAAAAGGGTAAGGAAATCCTTGATCATTTCAGTGAGTATCTTCCTAAGTTCAAGAAGGTTATTCCTTACGATTACAACCGTATGCAGATGGCTATTGTACAGATGGAAGAAAAGGGTCTTAACGCAGAGCAGGCACAGATTGAGGCATTTTATGCCAGCACAAGAGGCTAAGGAGGACGCAGATAATGGGAAAACCAACAGGATTTATGGAATATGACAGATGCGAAGCAGCGTCTGTAGAGCCAAAGGAGCGTATTAAGAACTTTAACGAGTTCCATGTGTTCCTTTCAAAAGAAAATCAACAGAAACAGGCTGCCCGTTGTATGGACTGCGGAGTTCCTTTCTGCCAGTCGGGAATGACAATAGCAGGCATGACATCAGGCTGTCCTCTGCACAACCTGGTTCCGGAGTGGAACGACCTTGTATATACCGGCAACTGGGAGCAGGCATATAATCGTCTGCACAAGACCAATAATTTCCCTGAGTTTACATCAAGAGTCTGCCCGGCACTGTGCGAGAAGGCATGTACATGTGGACACTGGGGTAGTCCGGTATCAGTCAGGGACAATGAGCATGGTGTAATAGAGACTGCATATGCAAACGGATATGCAGCTGCTAAGCCACCAAAGGTCAGAACCGGCAAGAAGGTGGCAATCATTGGTTCGGGCCCTTCAGGACTTGCGGCAGCAGACCAGCTTAACCAGAGAGGCCATGAGGTTACAGTATATGAGAGAGAGGACCGCGTCGGCGGCCTGCTCATGTATGGTATTCCAAATATGAAGCTTGATAAGAGCATTATTGACAGAAAAGTTAATATAATGAAGGAAGAGGGCATTCATTTTGTCACAGGCTGTGATGTCGGAAAGGATATAAAGCCGGCAGAGCTTTACAAGAAGTATGACAGGGTAATCCTTTGCTGTGGTGCCAAAAATCCAAGAGACATAAAGGCAGACGGAAGAGATGCAAAGGGTATTTACTTTGCTGTTGATTACCTTACCCAGAATACAAAGAGCCTTTTAAATTCAAACCTGACAGATGGCAAGTTTGTATCTGCAAAGGGCAAAAATGTAGTCATTATCGGTGGCGGTGACACAGGAAACGACTGTGTCGGAACTGCAATCCGTCAGGGCGCCAAATCAGTCACACAGCTTGAGATGATGCCTTGTCCGCCTACAGAGCGTGCCGCAAACAATCCGTGGCCACAGTGGCCAAAGGTCTTAAAGACAGACTACGGCCAGGAGGAAGCCATTGCAGTATTCGGACATGATCCACGTATCTATAAGACAACCGTAAAAGAGTTCCACAAGGACAAAAACGGCAACCTAAAGGAGCTTACAATTGTAAGTCTTGAGAGTAAAAAGGACGAGAAGACAGGCAGATTCGTGATGGTTCCGGTAGAGGGATCAGAGAAAAAGCTTCCGGCAGAGCTTGTGCTTATAGCAGCAGGCTTCCTTGGAACAGAAAGCTATGTGGCAAAGGCATTTGGTGTAGAGCTCAATGCCAGAACAAACGTAAGTACACAGGAGGGACATTATGCTACAAACGTAAAAAACGTATACGTGGCAGGTGATAACCACCGTGGACAGTCCCTTGTAGTATGGGCTATCAGAGAGGGACGTGAGGCTGCCAGAGAGGTTGATGAGAGTCTCATGGGATATTCATATCTCTCAGTACAGTAACAAATTATTGTAGCAATTCTCCTTAATAAATTTTATTTCATACATTTTATAGCAAAATCCCGGTGCATTGCACCGGGATTTTTGACATACAAAATTACTGCTTTCTAAAGGTGTTGGTACTGTGGATAAACTGATTGAAATTTGACTTATAAGATGTTAAGATAGCAGTGTTTGACATGACAATAAAGATATTAGGAGCAGCAAATGAGTAAAACAGTATTTTTTGACATAGACGGAACGATATGGGACGATGACATGGTGATTCCTGAAAGCACAATAGAGGCTGTAGCAGCCCTCAAGGCAAGCGGACATCTGGCATTTATATGTACAGGACGTGCCAGAGCCAGTGTGAGGTCAGAGAAGCTATTAAATATGGGTTTTGATGGAATAATTGCGGCATGTGGCAACTATATTGAAATGGATGGCAAAGTAATATACGAAAATGACCTGAGCGCAGATATGGTACAAAAGGTCATAAGGGTGCTTTCTGAGTGTAAAATGCCTGTAGTGCTTGAGGGCTCCACAGACTACTGGATAGATGACGAGGGCTTTGAGGATGATCCGTATGTGGATTACCTTTTTGAGTCACTTGGTGAGCATGCACATATAATAAGAGGATATGACGGCGAGATAAGAATTAATAAATTCTCCGCTGACGTGATAGATGGTACTGATTATGAACGTGTGAAGGCCGAGTTTGCCGATGATTTTCTGATACTTGAGCATGTGGAAAATGTAGTGGAGTTCGTGCCGAAGGGGACCTCAAAGGCAACCGGTATCAAATGGCTGTGCAATCATCTGGATATCCCGCTTGATGAAACCTATGCGATAGGCGACAGTGTAAATGACCTTGAAATGCTTGAGAGTGTAGGACATGGAATCGCGATGGGCAACTCAATGCCACCGGTTAAGGAAATTGCGGAATATGTCACATCGGATATTTCAGATGATGGAGTGAAAAATGCGTTAAAGCATTACGGATTGATATAGAAAATGTAAAATAAATATTAAAATGAAATATCACTGTTGACATTGAAATGCAATAGTGATATTTTATTTACAGAAAGAAATTAGCACTCGAAAGAAATGAGTGCTAACAGAGATAAAAGGAGGCAATACAATGAAATTAGTTCCATTATCAGACAGAGTAGTATTAAAGCAGTTAGAAGCAGAGGAAACAACAAAATCGGGAATCATCCTTACAAGTTCAGCACAGGAGAAGCCACAGGAGGCTGAGGTTATCGCAGTAGGACCTGGCGGAATGGTTGACGGCAAGGAAGTTAAGATGCAGGTAACAGTCGGACAGAAGGTTATTTATTCTAAATACGCAGGCACAGAGGTTAAGCTTGACGGAGAAGAGTACATCATCGTTAGACAGAATGATATTCTTGCAGTAGTAGAGTAAGATTAATTTACGGATAGAAGCTAAAGATCCGGTACGTTTTACATATCCGGTCATAGCTGCTTACATTTTGGAATTAAATATCAAATATATAAATCAATAGAAAGGTCGTATAAATCATGGCAAAGGAAATTAAATATGGCTCAGAAGCCAGAGCAGCACTTGGAGCTGGAGTAGATAAATTAGCAAATACAGTCAGAGTAACACTTGGACCAAAAGGAAGAAACGTAGTACTTGACAAATCATACGGTGCACCACTCATCACAAACGATGGTGTTACAATCGCAAAAGAGATTGAGCTTGAGGATGCTTTCGAGAACATGGGAGCACAGCTTGTCAAGGAAGTTGCCACAAAGACAAATGATGTAGCAGGAGACGGAACAACAACAGCTACAGTTCTTACACAGGCAATGGTTCAGGAAGGAATGAAGAACCTTGAGGCAGGAGCAAATCCAATCGTGCTTCGTCGTGGTATGAAGAGGGCTACAGACAAGGCTGTTGAGGCACTTAAGGATATGAGCCAGAAGGTTAAGGGCAAAGAGCAGATCGCTAAGGTTGCAGCTATCTCAGCAGGAGATGAGGAAGTTGGTAATCTCGTAGCAGACGCTATGGAAAAGGTTACAAACGATGGTGTTATCACAATTGAAGAGTCAAAGACAATGCAGACAGAGCTTGACCTTGTAGAAGGTATGCAGTTCGACAGAGGATACCTCTCAGCATATATGTGCACAGATATGGATAAGATGGAAGCAGTACTTGATGATCCGTATATCCTTATTACTGACAAGAAGATTTCCAACATCCAGGATATTCTTCCATTACTTGAGAAGATTGTTCAGGCCGGTGCAAGACTTCTTATCATCGCTGAGGATGTTGAGGGCGAGGCTCTTACAACACTTATCGTTAATAAGCTTCGTGGTACATTCAATGTAGTAGCTGTAAAGGCTCCTGGATATGGTGACAGAAGAAAAGCAATGCTTGAGGATATTGCAATCCTTACAGGTGGTCAGGTAATCAGCTCAGATCTTGGACTTGAGCTCAAGGATACAACAATCGATATGCTTGGCCGTGCTAAGTCAGTTAAGGTTCAGAAAGAGAACACAGTCATCGTTGACGGTGCCGGAGACAAGGATGCTATCGCAGGCAGAGTAAGCCAGATTCGTGGTCAGATTGATGAGACAACATCTGAGTTTGATAAAGAAAAATTACAGGAGCGTCTTGCCAAGATGGCAGGCGGTGTAGCAGTTATCCGTGTAGGTGCTGCAACAGAGACAGAGATGAAAGAGGCTAAGCTTCGTATGGAGGATGCCCTTAACGCTACAAGAGCAGCAGTTGAAGAGGGAATCATCGCAGGTGGTGGATCAGCATATATCCATGCATCAAAGAAGGTTGCAGAGTTTGTTGATACACTCGAGGGAGATGAGAAGACAGGTGCAAAGGTTATCCTTAAAGCACTCGAGGCTCCACTTTACTATATCGCTGCAAACGCAGGACTTGAAGGTGCAGTAATCATCAACAAGGTAAAGGAGTCAGCTCCGGGAACAGGCTTCAACGCAGCTACAGAAGAGTATGTAGATATGGTTGATAACGGAATCCTTGATCCTGTAAAGGTTACAAGAAGTGCATTACAGAATGCAACATCAGTAGCTTCAACACTCCTTACAACAGAGTCAGCAGTAGCTACAATCAAAGAGGACACTCCAGCAATGCCAGCAGGTGCCGGCGCCGGAATGGGCATGATGTAATCGTAGACAATGAGGAAAATAAAAAATCAGAGGCAAGCTAGCTTGTCTCTGATTTTTTATTTGACGAATGTCCGGATATGAGCAAGTAGCACCTACTGTGCGGACCACGAATATACGGAGGCTGGAGAATCCAGCCGTGTCTACGATGTAGGCGGAATAATGCCGAAGTACACGTAAAGTATTATATTAAATGCATAAAGAGTTAATCCTTATGCATTCTACACCGCTCGCGGTAGAGTTAAGAAATTAACTCTATCGCGTTTTTTAGAAAAAGCGACAAATTATTCACCTCAACAGCTAGTGTGTATATTCCAAAGACGGAGTTCGCAGGAAGCAGTATTAAATGGTTTGATGACAGTAAGTTAATCAGAAAAAATAAGTAAAACTGTAAATCAGTTACGATTTTCAGAGAAAGGAGAACAGATTCAACAGCTTCAGCCAGCGTGACAATGATTATGGAGAGCTGGAGAGCCTGCTTCTCAATTCAACAATATAAATGGAAAACAGCCTGGGTCGGATGACGCAGGCCTCGTAAACGTTCACATAAACATGCACATTTTTATTTCAAAACGCATAAAATCCAAAAAATACTTCAAAAATGAATAAAAACATTTCCGGAAAGACCGGATGACATGCATGTCACGGCAGCCCTGCACATATCAGTCCAAAAATACGGATATATTTTTAAAGCAGTCCAAAAAAAGTGACATATATGTCATATGCCGGAAAACCAGTCCATAAATGCAGATATATATGGCATATACCAGTCCAAAAGAGTGCCGGCATCTGGTAAGCTCAAATGCAGTGTTTAGGGCATAAAGGGCATATATTAAAACGCTTTTATATACATTCTTATATCTTACCTTTTCTTTTACTGGAATTAATTCTTATCTTTTCCCATATATGGGACTTGCGGGAGCTGCGCTCCGGATTAAATGACGCATGTTATCATATAACCGGCTGAAACTCTTACAAGTCCCATTAATGAAAAAGAAAAATTAAAAGGGAAAAGACAAGCCTTAATAGTCAATGCGGCCAGTACCTGCATTACAGTCTTTCAATATCTGAGCCTGAGCTAAGAATAAATGTAAATGATGATATGTACATGTTTATTCTGGTATGTTAACAGAATGTTCATATGCGGCCAGAAAATACGAGATATGTATTTTTTGACCAGATAGCGAAGCAAAAAGTTTGCTGTTAATCTGATAAGCAGTTTAAGTATTATTGTTTTAATCATTTTGAATACACCTTCCTTCCTGTTCATAGAGAGTATGATTTTTATTTCTCTTTTTTTTATTTGAATAAAATATTTCTATAGAATTACATAGATAAATATGGATTCTGCAAAATAACGATAAAATTGTAAGAGTTTTTTGATTAGCAAATGTGCATTAAAAGTTACAAAATCATCATAAAATGTCTCATTTATGGGAGTTCAGAGATATTCCGGCCGACAAAAGAC
>ERZ1034691.1854-NODE-1854-length-12705-cov-6.661502_pt1 | contig 12705 bp, 11 predicted proteins | sample MGYA00520638_ERZ1034691 | MGnify/ENA primary metagenome ERZ1034691 (study PRJEB33766, sample SAMN09781763) | gut metagenome | biome: gut microbiome | host: Homo sapiens | place: Madagascar | study: EMG produced TPA metagenomics assembly of the PRJNA485056 data...
GTTTCAATCCAATGAAAAGTTATTTTGTATTAGTGGCATTCTTAATTTCACTTTCGTAATTAATGCTATTTACAGAATCTGTTGTCTTCCCCTTTACGATACCAACAACAACCGCTGTAATAATAGTAGCTGCCAAAATACCGGCCAAAGCGATAATAACTTTACCATAGTGTTCAATTATATCCTGCATGCTACATGCTCCTTTCTGTATATTCAAATAAAAAGTAACATTCAATCTACACGCATAAATTAATTTAATCGCTGATTATTATTATATTCTCATGTAAAAATATGTCAAGTAAAAAATAAAAATAAACGACAGATATTGACACGATAACCAGTTAAACTTATACTTAATATAAAGTTTGGCTGTGCAGTTCTATAATCTAATCTGACTAGAATCTTATTAAAATCCCCAGCCATTATGCGTGTAGATTGAACAATTAAATATAAAGGAGTGTAATATTATGTCTAATATCGTAGAGGTATATGGCGATGCAGTTATCGGCTGTATTATGTCAATGTCACTTATCAGCATATTTATGTATGCATTGATACACATATGTGCTTAATGCCAGAAAGAGGTGAAAATATATGCATGATTTAATAGAACAGTACAGTGATGTAATAATATACATAGCAGCCTTTCTGGCATTCAGTATCATGTTTGGTGTTGTAATTGTTATGTATAAAGACATTATCACAAGTGCTATATCAGCATTATTGTATAGATAAGGTGGTGTAAAACGTGAAATCAACAATAGAAACATCAATATATCTGCTTATCATAGCACTTGCCGCTGGTATATTTACCAGCTTTATAAGGCTTAACACAGATGTCAATAAAGTAAACGAAGTAACAAAGTATGTTCAGGATTATATGGACGTACATGGCACAAGCAGTAAATCAGGAACATCATACAATTTAGATAGTGCAACAGTAAATGCTATAAATAATTATGTCAGAAAGCACAATATGACAGCTGATATCAATTATGATACAGCAACTAATAATTATGTGTATTATAACGTGAAGATTAACTATAATCTTGATTTGGCATTGCCAAAGTTCCATACATCACATGATTACACAGCATTGGCAAGAACTGTAAAGCCAGAATAGGAGATTATATGAGAGCAATTATAACAAGCAGTAGTTTTTTAGTTGTCATTGCAATATGTGTTTTAATTCATTGTAGCATAATAAGCACTAATATGCGTGACAACGAGGTTGCCAACGGACTTGATAAAGCTGCTGATTATGCTATGGACGTAATGAGTGATGTATATTCTGACACATCTTACAATGCTTCTAACAGCGCACAGTATGTAGCAGCTCTTATGCAGACCTTCTGTGATGCTGTCAACGAAAAAATCGGGACGGACGGAGAGATAACTGTACAGGTGGTTGAAGCCAGTGTTGATACAGGCAGATTTGATATCATCATCACCGAAGATTACACTTATCCGTTTCGTGCACGCAAGGGGCGTTGTTCATGTGAAAAAGCATTAGCTTTTGAGGTGTAAACCGTTGCAGATAGCACGTAAATAAACTATAATCTACATTGGTAGAAATATTTTGCATTTTGGAGGACTACACAATGATAAAGAAAAATCTAATAAGATTTGCTTTGACAGCAACTATCATAGCAACACTTGCAGCAACAGCAGGCTGTGGCAAAAAGAAAAATACAAATGTAACTGTAAATACAGAGACACAGGCTACTGTATCAAGTGAAACAAACAGCCTTGCTAATAAAGAACTTACAAAGACTGGAATAGTATCATTTGATTATACAGATGCTGATGGTAACACTGTAAAGCTTGAAGGAAAAGCAGTTGCCAATGAAAAGGGAGAAGCTACTATTGAAGTAACAGATTCAGAGGGCAACAAAGCTGTATTTACCGGAAAAGCTACAACGGTTGATGGTAAGTTGTCTGTGAGCGACATATCTGTAAAGGATGGCGGAACACTTAAGAAATCAGATGGAACTGAAATCAAGGTATCAGCAGGAACTACAGTGGCAGATGCCAGTGAGACTGACGGCAGCACTGATTCTGATATATCGGTGTCAGATGATGTAAAGCAGGAAGTCGATACAGCAAAACAGGAAGAACAGAAAATTGAAGAAGCTCGTGAAGAGGTGAAAAAGACTGAGAGCAACGAAGTTGCTGACAACAAACCAGCAGAACCAGACCCAACACCATCTGAGCCAGAGAAAGAGCCTGAAACGGAAGCACCAGCACCACCAGTAGAACCAGACCCGACACCTGCACCAACTCCAGCTCCCGTAGAGCCAGATACACCAGCTCCAACAGAACCTGAGACAGAACCACAGAAGACAATAGATAGATGTTTACCATTTAAAATTGTTTTAAGCAATGGTGTTTCAGGTGAAGAGGGGACTGTAGGACAATGGCTATTCACAAGATATTTAAACAACGAATTATCTATTGAAGAAGTAAAGAGCCTTGTGCTTAACGGTCAATTGTGTGATTTTTATGTAGAATATGAAGATGGTTCTGTTGGAACTATTGAAAATAGAAAACCTACGGCTGTAGAGTTTGCAATGGCACGAACAAAACAGGAAATGTTAGACATAGAAGGTGAAAAGAGTTTAAGACGTCCCGGAAGAACATTCACAGAATATTCTAATATTGCTGAAGTTGAGAATGGTGCTATTTATTACATAATTATCTATTACAATCTTTAATCTATATTATACTTACGATTCAAACGAACATACTACGTATCATATTAACCCGCGTTATGCGGGTTAATTATTTTAAAAACATAAAACTATATATTCTATGAAAGGAGTATGTTTGTATGAATAAATCTAAAATTCTTAAGCGTGTTTTCGCAGGAATCCTTATATTTACAAGCTGTTTTGTAACACTTATGCACAATACACAGACGGCAAGTGCGTCTGTCAGATTTTCATATCAGAACTTATTAAACACACGTGGGAAACTGAAAAGTAATAGGAATGAAGGTTTGTCAAATGGGGATATCTTATTTGACAGCGAAAAGCGAAACGCATGCCCTGTGTATAAAATAACTTATAAATTAGATAATGACAGCCAGTTCAGAGATACATGCTTTACTGGCGCAAGCGTTGAGGGCGAAGGCGGTTTCGAAATCATGGTCAGAGATGATGAAGATGGACAGACACATTGGTATGGTAGTGCATCATACAAGAATAACGAAGCTATATCAGAAGAATTCTCGGATTCGTTTCATGGTATTAAATTAAGTAAACTCAATTTAATACCACACACAGATAAATTTGGAAGTACTGTACTTGAAGTGAAAATGACAGTCACAAACACAAACAGTTACTCTAAACAGTTTTCATTAGCAACATCTGGTGATATTCAGATAGCAGATGATGATAATGCCGCAATACAACGAATTGGTAACGGTTTTATCATGACTAATAAATGGTGTGAAACATCTACAAATTATCTTGGTGATGTTCCTGTTGCAACCCTTACTGTTGCTGCACAAAATGCACCTTATGTCACAGATGCAGATACTGTATTTACAGGGCATTATCATGACAGAGGCAAAAGCATGTGGGATAACAACACATTGGGTGATTCTACAACTATTAAGAATCAAACAAAACACGGTGGAGTAGCAGGTGCGAATGGTATGGAAGATACTGGTTTTGCAATATCATGGCAGGGAAGAACTTTAGCTGCTGGTGAATCGCAATCATTCAGTTACACTATAGGTATTGGAGAGTATAAGCCGACAAATTATATAGAATTTGATTCTATGAGTGATGATTTGAACTGGACAAATGTAACAAAACAGGTAACATTTAGTCAGACAAATAATAATACGCTCACATCAACACCAACACGTACAGGTTATGATTTTGCTGGATGGTGGACGACAACTGATAATTCAGGAGCAATGGTGTATGACGCGAATGGTAAGTGTAATAATAATTGTGTTTACTGGAAAAACGGAGCATGGAATGGCTATCAGGATATAACCGTATACGCTCATTGGACACCGAAAAAATACACAATAACATTCAATCAGGCTGGAGCAACAACAAAAGGAACAGCTAGTACAACTGTAGATTTTAGAGGACATACAGTCAATATAACACCGCCTAAACAGATATATAAAGTTAACTATCATGCTACATCTGCAAAAAATTCAGCAACATTTAAAACAGAGTTGCAGACAAACCAATTCAACGGTTATGTATATACAGGATACACAATATCTAATAAGGGTGGTGATGCGCAAGAGTTCACCGTTTCAGATGTGTACAATTCAAATAGTGGAATGGTAATGCATGAATCATCATCACAAAATAATGTGCATTATTTTCAATTTGAAATACATGATGATTTTGGTGACGATGATTCTTATATAAGCCTGAAACTTGATAAAAGCTACACAGGTCAATTACTAGCTACAGCAACAGGATTTGATGATGGCATTACTTTAGAAGTAGACAGTGATGGAGAATCCATTGTGGAGCTTGATAATTCAAACGATAAAGACTGGGGATACATCACAGATTCTAACGAATTGAGATTTTATGTACTTGGAAATAGTCACTCTGGAAATTATATAACTGTAAAATTTGTTATTTTAGCAGATGTCAGTATGACTAAAAACACAACCATATATGACGGCACAGGTAAGATGCAGTGCAACTATAACCTTAACAAAAATATAACATTACAGCCTGACTGGGATACATCTGACCTGAAAGTTTTATCGGAAGGCTATGGCGGAAATCCAGTAGAGTACTGGGTTGATGATGATGGTGTTGTATATAATCCGGGTGAATATAACGAATTTTCAAAAGATACAGACCTGTACCCTGTGTATAAAGAAAGTTATACAGTAGCGACCACAAAAACTACTGGTATATCTTCGACATCTGGTGATGGAACTTATCATGATGGTGATAAAGTATTAATCAATGCAGTTGTACAAGCTGGATATAATTTTGATGGCTGGTATCTGGATAACAGCAAAGTGACAGGCGATACATCTTATTCATTTACAATGACACCGGGCAACAAGACATTTACAGCTAAAGCAACAGCAAAGCAGTTCAATATCACGCTGATTGCAAGATTTGAACAGCCAGATGGTTCATTTAAAGAAGAGACAGTTATTGATAATAAATTATATGATTTTGGCTCAACAGTAAGCTGGAGTAGAGCAGAAGATAAAGAGTATAGAAAAGCTTCTATCAGCTGGATTGTAACAGGTAACGATATAAAATATGTAGATGTAAAACGCAGAACTTACAACCAGACCCTTACTGTACAGTATGAAAATGCAGACGGCAGCTTTACTAATCCTGAGACAGTAATTAACGCAGAGCCTTACAGATATGGCTCAATAGTAAGTTGGAGTAGAGCACAAGATGCAGTGTATCAGAAAGCAGAAATAAGCTGGACTGTAACAGGTGATGCTAAAGAAAATATAACAGTATATCGTAATAAATATACGATTACAGTTAACGGAGATTCTCATATAGAATCAACATCAGGCAGTGGAACATACCGCTATGGAACAAAGATTACGATATCAGCAACACCAAAGTATGGTTATAGGTTTGTAAACTGGAATAATGACAGCGGACTTACAGTTAATCCTATGAGTGGAACAGTTACGCATGATGCAGCATATACAGCTTACACCACAGCTAATAATTACACACTCACTTACAACAAAGGAGCAACAAATGTAGCAGCAAATAATTTCACAGAGACTTATCCTTATGGTAAATCAGTAAAAATTGCAGCAAATAAGTTTACAGGTCGCTCTTATAGCATCAGCTTTAATTCAAATGGTGGAAGCAGCGTTACATCCGTAACAGGTAATCTTGAATTTGATAAGTGGATTGACAGTAATAAAACATCGTGGCAGCCATCACAGAATTATACTGTAGAACGCGATACGACATTCACAGCCCAGTGGAAGAATAAGACTGTTACTTTCAATGCACCTACAAAAGAAGGTTACACATTTGCAGGCTGGTATGATGGTAATAATAAAATAGACAGTCTGACGATAACACAATCAGATACAGCTTATACAAAACAGCTTACAGCACACTGGCAGATTAACAAGTATCCTGTAATTGTAGAACATTACATAATGGATACAAACGGCAATTACAGCAGCAAGCCTGATAAGACTGTAAAAGGTGTTAATGGACAGGAAAAATACAATTATAATACAGAGATTTTATCAACAGCCTGTATTGATAAGAGTTTGCTTGTCACAGGTGGTATTGAATACGATTCTGATAAGACACCTGAAAAAACTACTGTGACTGCTGACAGTAACGGAACTGTAATCAGAATATATTACAAGCGTCTCAAGCACACTGTAACATTCAATGTAATTGAAAACGGCGGTTACTGGAAAGATAATGCCTCTAATACAAACCGCACAATATCTGTGTATTACGGAAATGCTTATAGTTCAAGCAGTTTCGACAATATAGCCGTGAAAGGCTCTAATTTCGATTTTAAGGGCTGGAACACCCAATATGACACAGTTGATAGTATGAAGTCTTTAAATGCGAAAATGGGCACAGGAGACATCACATATTATGCTATTTACTCAAAAGACATTACGACAACTTTCATAGATTGTCAGGGAGCAAGAACAGTTAATGTTACGATATGGAATAAAGACAGACAGGGTATAATCTCTGTTCCAGCTATCAGAGTTTATAACTGGAAAGATACAACAGGCTGTAAGCCAATAGGATATAACATCACATCTGACATAAATAAAGATGGTGCAATATCAGCACAGGTTGCTGATAACAGCAGTCTTACAGTATCAGATAACGCAACATATTATGCGGTTTACACAGCTAAAGCAACGCTTGTATATGATACGAAAGAGGGAACGTTAAAGGATTCTGCTGCACAGATATTAGTAGATGTATTCTGTAATGCAAATGACATTAATAATGTCAGGGGAGCACAGATAAAACTTGCATATTGCGACAGAAATCCAGTAAGCCATGATGGTTATAATCATACATATGATTTTGCAAACTGGGAGAGCAGTCTTGATGGCAAAACATATAATGCAGGCAAGACTTTCGCAGTAACAAAAAATATGATTATGACAGCTGTATGGAATGAAACAATAACACCTATAACATATACAATTCATTTTGAAAAAGTGCTTGGAGAAGCAGTAACAAATGTACCAGATGACATTACAGCAGTATACGATAAAGCAGTCACAATTCCAGACAATATACCTGTTCGTACAGGCTTTACATTTACAGGCTGGGCGCTTATTGAAAATGCCTCAGCTGATATAATAAGTCCCGGTTCAACAGTAAAGAATCTGACGACAACAGATGGAGCAGTTGTCAATCTTTATGCACAGTGGAAACAGCGTAAACTTGTAATCGTGAAAGCATCATCAACGATGTATAATGATACAATTATAAGGCGTACCGCTGGTGATGATGAATGGTATAATTCAGTAGGAAAACTTGGCATACAAGACCTTAAAAATTATCCAGATGATAAATGCGTACAGGTATGGAAGATTGATAAGAATGGCAACATTACACAGACCAAATAATACATGATTCAGACATAAAAAATTACTGGCTATCAGTTGCGATAGTCAGTAATTTTTTATGTTAAAAGTCGAATTCATAACCACGGCTCTTTTTCTTCTTTTCTTCGCGTTCCTGTGCAGCCATTAAACGCCAGAATCTGGAATTAAAATCGTCCATGCGGATACTGTTAACGTCAAGCCTTTGTGGTTCTTCTGACTGCTTTTTAACAGCCTTATCTGCCTCAGATTGAGCCTCTGTTTCAGGTGTAATACCTTTTGTCAGGTCAATACCCAAAAGAGGAGAATCAGGATTTTTACAGATGTGTTTATACTCTTTATCTACAGCTTCAACCTGCTGCTCAAATGTCTCTGTTTGTCCGTATGAATTATCATCATATGCAGATAAAAATTCCTCAAAATCTTTATCAGAATCCTGTACTGGTTCGTTAACTGGTTCAGGTTCTTTTGGCTTCTTACCAGCAGGTTTTTGAGTGTATTTTTTCTTCTTTGGTTTCTTGGGTTTTGGAGCAGGAATAACAGGCTTTTCATCATCAGATTTTATATTAAATTCATCAAGCGAAATCACTACGCCGTCATCATAATCTGGTTGTTTTGGTATGTCTGTCTGCTCTGGCGTGTAGGGCTGTTCTGGTATGTTTTTCTGGGGTGGTGACGGCTTTGGTTCTGGCTGATTCTGCTTATCTTCTTTAAGCTTATTATAGACATTTAAAGCAATATTATCTTCAAGTGCCCTGATACCAAATTCATCACCCAATTTGTATGATTTTGATTTAAGATTAGCAGGTATTTTTTCGTCCTCAAATTTGCTTGTATCTTTAAGCTCATATAAGAAATAATCGCCCTGTTTTTTAGAATGTTTTCGTGTGTAATCTACACCTAAATTATTAAGATTATTCTTGAATTCTTCTTCTGAGTAAGACATGAGCATACTGGCAAGAATCCTTGATTTAAGGTCGTCTTTCCATATATATTTTTGGTCGGAATTTGCATGATTATAATCCCTTAAACGGCGTTCATTCTGTGTCACTTTTTCTGGGAATTTTTCACCATAATCTAGTGTGATATACTGTGCTGCAACATCATCAAAATTCTTCTCTAAATAATAATATTTTGTCTGCTCATCTGAGAACCCTTTATGCGTAAATGCATTCACATTACACACAACACAGTGCACGTGCAGATTATGACCTACACCATCATTCTGCACGAAAATTGCAGCAGAAAAACCGGGGTAGGCACACTGCAAAGTTTCTTTTGCTATGTGCATCGCAGTGAGGGCACTGGCTGGGTCGTCAGGGTCTAATTCTTTCTTTGAAAATGATAATATAATACGTCTTACTTGGTTCTTATTTAAGTCAGAAGCCTTGTTCCAAAATGACTGCATCTGTTCTTCATATGACTGTACATCATCAGGCAGTAATCCGACTGAACCAACTGCAATATTTCGTATCACATTATTGTTATGACCTTTGTTATCAAAGCCACGTGCATACGCTAATGCAGCACGTCCATTTCTGGAAGATGTTATTCGAGAATACGGCATAATTCTTCACCAGCTTTCTTCGTTGCAACTTCATATCTTTGTAAGATATTTTCAAGTTCATCTTTATCTAAACTGCCGCCATTTTTTACGGCAATAATTTCTTTTCCCTGTTGTAAAACAGACTGGGAATCTGTACAATATTTGTATTTTTCTTTGATGTTTTTAATACGCACTTCCTGATTATAATTAACACCAATTCTGTTAAGTTCAAACTTAATATCATCAAGTTTAGATGATAAATTATACAGCTCTTTTTGTATATCATCACCCTGCTTTTCATCTATGTAATGCACATTGGAAAGATACCCGGTTAAGCGGTTTTCTACGAGCATGCGGACAAGCTGTGCGATAGATGTTTTATTTTTCTTGGCAACTGTACTGATAACCTCTAAAACACCAGCAGGGAAACGTATATTTATGGGTACTAATTTGTCCTGTGGGTTTTCTCGATTTTCTTTCATATTGTTAACACCTCTTATATTGATAACACGTTATTATGAGCGGTTACTTTGTATTATCTGGATATCCCGCAACAAAATAAATGCAAGTAATGGGTTGCGACCCTGACGTTGTCAGGTTCGCTGCCACGCACCACCCTTACTTGCAAGGGAAACAAGTTTCCCCTTGACCCCTTCTTTTTGTGAAAACCTATGGAGTTTCACTCCCTTTTTCACACTTTTGGCACCCTGATTTTTTAGATACCAAAGTTAGAATATACAGGCTTGCTTGCGGATGCATTTTTAGCTGCATTTACGCCTGTAATATCTGCCTTTACTGCTGGATTATAAGCAACTGTATTTGCTGTTGTATTAGCTGCACTTTCTGTTCGTGCAATTCTTGCAGCAGCAATTTCCTCAGCTGTTTTTGGCATAACGCCAGAGGTAGTATTAGCAGTTGGTCTGCGGACTGCATTTTCTGAATTATTTACACCTGAAATTGGTGCAGTATGATGTGAAGTTACATCAGAATCCGTGGCTGGTCTTGCAGGCATAGCAGGTACAGAAACTGGGCGTTCATTTCCGGCTGAAATTGATTCAACCACAGGTGCAACAGCAGGAGCTTTCTTGGCTTTAGATTCTGCCTTTGCTTTACTTATAAAATCGTCAATATTCTGTTCAATCTGCTTTGCGACTGACTTCAATTCCGGCTTAGATAAATCCATTAATTTATCTAACAATTTGTCCTTTTTAAGAAGAGTGCAAAGTGTATCAAAATTAGTAGTTTTTAATGCGTTCTGCTTTGCAATTAAAGCATCAATCTGGTTCTGTAAACTTTCGTAATTATCGTAATGTCTTGCCATAATAAAACCTCCTAAAAATTGATTAATTGTACATATAATTACTTGTTATGGTATTGTCTTTTGATTCATCATCTTTGGTATTATCATTAGTGTCATCAATGTCACTTGCATCCATAGCAGATAATCGAAGAATTCCTCGATACGATTCACGTAATGCCGGTATACATATCTTATCAGCATCGTTACCACGATACATAGGGTTCATCCAATCTGTCAAACCATACTTTACTATTAAGTACTCAGGTTCGCTCATATGTGTTCTAGTCCTGCGGTTCGTGTCACTGACAGACCATTTATCTGAATAATCTGTCTTTAATAACTGTTTTAATTCAAGCAGAAATGGATTCCTGCTTTGAACCTTTCCAGATGGAACATTTTTTGCAAACCATGCTTTGTATAAATCATACAAAAATGTATATGGAACTAAATCCCAATTGAAACAATCCGGCTCAAAGAAATCTGCTACAAACTGACGAATCGGGCTGTTGTTAACCTTGACTGTATCAAGCATATCTTTACAAGCTTGTGGTTCGTCAAATCTATAATAATCAGGCATGAGAGTTAAGACCTTATAAACTACATATTCAAGCACGTCTTTATTCTTCATATATTGGTCTTTTATGTAAGGTCTTTCTATACCTGTAAAGCACTTGTCAAATGGTACAAATAACTGTCTTCGATAAAGAGAATCAGTCTTATCAGAAAACTTTGGTAAATCGTTAAGACATTCGATAATAAGACCCTTAAAAATATACTGTACAGGATTCTGGTATTTGATATTAATATTGAGCATATCACCTGTTACAGCGGTCTTAAAATTTCTGTTAGATTTATTAAAGCTGTCAACGTCATTTTCATCTGCAATATTTGCAAGTGCTCCTATCAGCATACTAAGGCTGAATTCTTTCTGAAAATCATCAAGAGAGAGTGGTGCAACTTTACTGCAAAGTTCCCTGAGCATTACGCATAAAGTTCCTTTACCATTATTACCAACTGTGTTTGTAAAAAATATGGCTTTATTCCAGCTTACATTAGGGCGTAATATAGCACCTATAATCTGCCATAATAAATTTACAACTTCGGGATTATATGATAAATCTGCAACCCAGCTTTCTACGTCCCAATTTGTATTATCATCATCATTATGCAATACGATATTAGTTGCATTAGGATTGTAATTTACACTTGATTTTGCAACGAAAATAAGTTCAGGTGTAAACGGCATAAGCTGCTTTGATTTGTAATCAAAGATACCGTTGTTAAGCGGCACGTAATCTGGATTATTACATGGAGTTGCAAGCTCAGCAGTATCAGATAAATAACTGACAACTTCTGCAATATCTTTAGTTGTCATTTCTTTACTAAATTGTCTTATCAGGTTGTTTATGTATGCAGGGCGTTCTGGATACAAATAATAAATGCCATCTTCTGGATTATAAAATGCCAGAATTGCATTGCTTTTATTTGTTGTAAAATAAATGTTTTTTACATCATATAAAAACAACATAAACCTTGAGATAACATAATTTGATAGCTTTTTAGGCAATACATATGCACTCTTTTTAGAGCAGTAGTTGAGATTTGTAATAGTAATATATTGCTGGATAGTATCTAATGCCGTGTCTTTCATGGAATTAATGTCTGGGGTTGGTGTAGTGTTAGATATTTGACCGAATGCATCAAGAAGTGCACTATCAATTATAGAATCATATGTCATTGGTGAAACACGCTCCTTCTGTGAATTATTTTTTTATCCATATAACAAGAAATGTGAGTAGACGAATTTACGAGACAACAATATAAAATTTCCGCCAATTTTATACACATGTCTGTAAAAATACTATTGTTTAATTAAATGCTATTGGAAATAAATTGATGCAGTTCGTGAATAATCACAACCGCGGAACACGTAAACGATTATGCCTCAGCATAAAATATACATACACGTTACACTCAGTGGTGTAAGAATTAACGTACACATATGATATGTGTAGAAATAACGTTACGCATTAGAAGCGTAAGAATAAACTAAAATAATAATACACAAGCATCTGTGTATGTTATAAGATTAACACTTTCATTTTGCATTTGCAAGCATAAAAGGAAAAAATACAGAATTCAGGTCAAAGTGTGTCACCGAAATGTTAAATGTGTCACCACCCGGTGCCACAGCAAAACCCTTTAGTATCAATGGTTTTCGTTCAAAATAGGCGTTCGTTTCATCGTGTCACCGCATTTTTTAAACTTTTATAT
>ERZ1034691.1857-NODE-1857-length-12699-cov-4.269298_pt1 | contig 12699 bp, 9 predicted proteins | sample MGYA00520638_ERZ1034691 | MGnify/ENA primary metagenome ERZ1034691 (study PRJEB33766, sample SAMN09781763) | gut metagenome | biome: gut microbiome | host: Homo sapiens | place: Madagascar | study: EMG produced TPA metagenomics assembly of the PRJNA485056 data...
TACCGGATTCATTGCCAGTGTTCCGGTCTCTAACGCAACATATTCAGCAGGCTGATAAACCTTAAGGGCATTTTCCAAATTACTGATATTACGGTAAATAGTATGGGCTGACATTCCCACATTGTATACATAGCGGCTGCTTCCATCTTCGTCGTATTTCTCATTTAGCAAATAAGATACACAATCATCCTCGTTGACATACAGTCCTTCCGTCTGGGAAGAACCCATCATTAAAATAGCAGTCTTTCTTCCCTCAGAAGGATAACTGTTGTTATAACCATTGTTATCGGTAGTTCCCATGGCAAAACCTTCCGTTCCTCTCGCCCAGAACGTATCTGCCTGTCTTACATAGCTGGTCACTCCATTTCCACATGGTTCATGTACCGGAGGGTTGTAATAAAATACGCAAAAAAGCGCCAGAATTGCAAATGCTGTAATTCCGGCTCCTATTACCTTTCCGATAAAGCAGAATATTGTTTTTCCTGTTGTATTCCCTTTTTCCGATGTTCTTCCCGCCATGGAGAACCTCCTGTCATGATATAAGAAACAACTTTTCTGAACCCGTTTTTCCGTCTCTTTTTCGTCTCTTCCTTATTTCCTGCGAAAGAAAAGCTGTCCTTTTCCAGACAGCTTTTCTTATGAATATTTTTATTTATCTTTCTTTACTGTGTCTGGGTATCCGCCTCTGTGTCCTCTGCCGTAAACGGATTTGTATCCCTTACTGTATCCGAAGCAGTCTTTCCAGTCTCATTGATTACGGATTTACTGATATTCTTTACGGTCTGTGTTGTCTCATAATCTTCTACATCAAATAAATACTGATGCAGTAAATTTACATTGGTTTCCAGATCTGTAGGTACTACTACATCGCCAAGCTTTCCTCCCATACGCTCTGTGGTAAGCTGGAATGGCCATCCCTGTGTATCTGCCAGTTCGTAGTCTTTGATGCTTGCTGCCAGTCCCAATATTTCAGAACTGCTAAGACTTGTGGAAATATCCGGGAATAATTCATCAATCACCTTATTTAATGTTGGAAGACTGGCTGCCTTTGCCTTCTCGACTATTTTACTGATAACGGTTCTCTGACGCTCGGTACGGCCGTAGTCATCACCACCGCTGTAACGGTCACGACAATAAGCCAATGCCTGGATTCCGTTTACTGTCTGAAGTCCCGGTCCGGAAACTGCTGTTCCGTTGGTTCCCATTACCTCATTCATCTCATTGATATAAATTTTCATGGTTTCTGCTTCTTTGGAAGTAATATCAAGTTCAATTCCGCCCAGTGCATCTACCACTTCCATAACTGCATTAAAGTCCACGGCTACATATTCTTTAATATCCAGATCAAGATTCTTATTCAATGCTGCAACCGCACCGGTCGGACCGCCTTTTGCATATGCTGCATTGAGTTTTCTTAAATTGTCATCATCATCTACTGCCAGGAAAGAATCCCGGTAAACCGATATCAGTCTTACTTCCTTCGTATCATTATTAATACTTGCAATCATGATACAATCACTGTTTCCGGACTCATATTTACCGGTACTGCGGTTATCAATACCAAATAATGCAATATTCGTATAACCATCTAACAATTCCTGGGTTTTGGCATCAATATTAATATTCAGCTTATCTTCATCCAAATCACCGGTATTATTGAGTTTATTTAATTTAATAATTACAAATAATGCTGCCAGAAGAATTAAGATAACCAGTACTTCTACTATAAAAAGCATCAATTTTCTCTTTCTTCTCTGACGTCTGGTCATTTTCTTTCTTTTACGGTTTCTATTATTACTACTTGTACTCATAAGTCATCTCCATTATCTTATTTTCCTGATGTTAAACAGTTTCTATTCATTTTTTCAAAACAATTGAAACTAATATATAACAAAACACTTTTTGTGTCAATATTATCCATGATAGCTTAATATCCTTTTCAGAAAAATTAAGCGATTCTTAATCATTACACCCACGCTGTTATGGGAAAAATCAGATACATTTTTTTCATGCCGCCGGTAAAGAATCAATGGTTCCTTTAAAAATACCGTGCGGTGATATTTCAAATCACATTTCACACCAATCCACTGATCATGCATGGTAACATCCTTTGGAATCGGAAGTACTGCATCCAATACCTCTTTCCGGAATGCCATGCAGCAGCCCATATAGGTATTCTTAATAACATTTTTAATTGCACCTCTTCCACTGTGGCGGTAAGCAAAAAAGGACGGCATCAGTGTCTCTTTGCATGCAGCATCCGTCACTCTGGCATCATGTACCACAACCATGGCTTTCTTCTTCCGGAATACTTCCATGACCTTCTCTACTTTATCCGGCATCCAGACATCATCCTGGTCTGCAAGGAAAATATAATCGCCCCGGCACGCCCTAAGTCCTGCTTCCACATTGGCAATAACACCTTCACCCGGTCCTTCCATAACACGGATTCTGGCATCCTGTTCCTGATAGGACTTAAGGATTTCCCTCGTAGTATCCAGCGAACCATCATCCGATACCACCAGTTCATCACCCAGTCCGATATTTTTAAGTATGCTGTCTATCTGTTCTCTGATATAGGTTTCTCCGTTATAGGTTACTACTAAGACCGATATCATGTTCTCTCTTCCTCTCCTGTAAGAAACAGTGTTTCATACTGCTGTACAATTGCTTCCCAGCTATACCATTTCTTCATTCTGTCCTTCGCTTTCCGGCCAAGCTCTTCCCTCTCTGCTTCATCCATAGTATCCGCCTTCTGAATCAGAGTGGCAAGATTTCCGTTTTCCTTATTCCAGTACAGTGCGGCATCTTCCCCCACTTCTTTATTAAAGCCCACATCTAAAAGCAGGTTCAGTTTTGTGGTACTGAGTGCCTCAAGAAGGGATGGATTGGTTCCTCCCACCTCATGTCCATGGAAATATCCATAAGCAAAGTAGCGGATTTCTGCCAGCAATGCAGCATCATACACGGTTCCTGCAAATTTAATCCGCTTGTCATTTAAAAAGCCGGTTTTCTCTTTTAAACTTTCATAAAAAGCATTTTCTTCCACATTTGTGATGATTACAAGATCTTTTGTGGAATCAGATGCCATAAATTCCCGAATCATTGTCTCGTAATTATTTTCCGGGACAAATCTTCCGACGATAAGATAATAATTTTCCTTTCTGATATCAAACTTCTGATACCATACAAGTAAATCCTCTGTTGGTTCACCTGCTTTATAAGATAGTGTTCCATATGCGATAAATGTGGTCTTCGGCTGATATTTATGATATTCATCCCTGATATACTGTTCAATATTCTTTGAATCACAGACTAATAAATCTGCGTGCTTTACCATTCCCTTTTCCGAATATTTCCAGTATTTACGAATCCATTTATTCCATTTTGCCCGCATAAATTCATGTCCATCCGGGTTTACATAAAGTGTACCAGACAATCGGTGCAGCTGCCTTTTAAAGTGCCCCACAAATGGTCCGATTCTGCATGCCAGCACATAGACAACGGCATCCTCTATCTTTTCTTTTCTAATTTTCTGAATGCAGTAACGAAATGCTGCCAAATCATAATACACGGCTCTCGCTGGTCCGATATCCGGCACCTTCACCCGGAAGCATTTCGCATTATGATAAGTAAATTCTTCATTATGGTCGGACATACACGCCACATGGTACTGAATGTCTTCACTGACTGCCTGTCCGGTCAGATTCTCTACAAATGTCTCGAACCCGCCGTAAGCCGCCGGAATTCCTTTACTGCCTATAATAAATACATGTTTCATTTTCTATCCCTTATAAACTGCTGTAAGTTTTGCATCCAGCATAATCTGATATCCCACTTTTTTCAGACGTCCGGCAAAATCTATTGCCCGCTCTAACGGTTCTTTATCCAGAGCAATTCCGCCAGCCTTAAGATATGCTTCTTTCTTTATGATACACTGTTCCAGCGGAACGGCGCTGACATTCTGCGGAAGCACTGCCCGGTTGAAATATCCCTTGAAGCAGACCGGAAGTTTTTCAAAAAGATATCCCATCTTTCCATCCGGTAATACGCCAATGCCTGCCGAAACTAACTTCCGGTGCTTTTTAAACCGGACACCTGTCAGTCCCACTTTATTTAAGCAGGCATATTGTGCCAGTTCTTTTCGTTCTCTCTCCCCAAGCAATCTGGTGCGACGGCTGTCATAAATGAAAAGATATTCCCTTGTGCTGTTTTCTACCAGTTCATCTAAAGCATCTTTTTCCTTTATTTCCGCAAGATTAATAAGCTCCGGCTCCGGAACTTCCTGTTCATAAATCACTTCATAAGAATTATGCCCCTGGGCATCTTTAATCTCTGCCGGGATTTTCCGCCTCTGCACGTAAGCTTCCAATGCCCGCTTTCCCGCATCATAGGCATAATCCTTGGACAGGGAACTGCCTGCCGTGGAACCACTGTGTATTCTCCAATGATAAAGAATCTTTCGAATATGATAAATGGCATCCGTCTGCTCCGTCAGGCGGAGCACCAGTTCATAGTCCTGGGCACCATCATAGCAGGGATTGAAATCCCCCACCTTCTCTAACATGGTCTTCTTTACCACCAGAAAATGGCAGATATAATTATAATGCATCAGCAATTCCGGATTATAATCCGTCTTAAAATGTGGCCGGCTGTGTATCCCAGATTCTGCATCAATTTTATCTTCATCGGAATAAATCACCTGTGCATCCGGATGGGCATTTGACATCCGCACCACTTCATAAAGGGCATTGGCAGCCAGCACATCATCATGATCCAATAATCCGATATATTCACCCATTGCCATCGCAACTGCCTCATTGGTATTCTCTGAAATCCCACCATTTTCCAACAGTCTGCGGTAACGTATTCTTGCATCCTCTTTATAATTTTCTGCAAGAAAACGTTCGATTTTATCGGTAGGGCTTCCATCTGCAAGACACAGTTCCCAGTTTTCATAGGACTGTCCCAGCATGCCCTCTATCAGTTCCCGTAAGAAGCATTCCGGTGTCTCATATAATGGTACTACAACAGAAACCAGCGGCATATGTTCAAACAACGTATTCCGCTGCACCTTCCATTCTTCTTTTGTCACCATATAATTCTGCCAGTTTTTCGTATATTCATGGTCTATGGGCTCATATTTTGTTTCCATTACTTTAATCGCCAGTCCCCGGAGTCCATGCTTGCGTATCATTCCAACTGCATATGCAGCCTTTTTCGTTAATCCCATTGCTTACTTCGATCCTTTTCCTGTTACAACAACCTGAATGGTCTTAAACAAGATTTTAATATCCAATGCCAGTGACCAGTTTGTAATATAGTAGGTATCCAGCTGTACCACTTCTTCAAAATCCGTAATGTCACTTCTTCCACTGACCTGCCACATTCCGGTAAGCCCCGGCTTAATTCCGAGTCTTGCCCGGTGCCTTGCCTCATATCCGGCAAATTCTTCCTCCGTTGGCGGTCTTGTGCCTACCAGACTCATATCCCCTTTTAAAATATTCCAGAACTGTGGCAGTTCATCAATGGAAAACTTCCGCATGAACCTGCCAACCGGAAATACTCTCGGATCATCTTCCATCTTAAACATCAGCCCTGACATCTCATTCTGCCCCATCAGCTCTTTTTTCTGTTCTTCTGCATTTACATTCATGGAACGGAATTTATAAAACCGGAATTTCCTGCCATTTTTCCCCACACGAATCTGGGAAAAGAAAATCGGTCCCGGTGACTGCTTCTTAATAATCGGTGCAAAAATAATGGTAGCAATACCGGCAATCACCAATCCCACAAAACCGCCTACAATGTCCATCAGACGTTTAAAAAACAACTGACGTGGTGTTGCAATACACATACTGGAAGTTAAAACCATATAATTTCCACACTGCTCGATTACTTTATTCGGCATCAGCTTGGAAGCATGTACCAGATTAAAATGCACCGTAACGCCCATTTCCAGCAGATCATCTGCCAGTGCCTGGCTGCTGGCTATCGTATTGCCATTAATAAACACTTCATCTACCACATTATTTTTTACATATTCAAAGAAATCATCTGCATTTGCTACCACCGGAATGCCCCGGATAATTTCTCCCTTACGCATTGCATCCACTACAACAACTCCGTGCACGGCAAATTCCCGATATGGCAGATTTTCAAATTCCTTAAGACAGCTCTCCACCAGTTCATCTGTCGTTACCACTATCATGGCAGACAGATTTCTGTCATTCATCATCTTTTTCTTAATAAAATTCTTAAGTCCGGAACGGCCGACAAATTCAAAAATCATAGACAGTCCCCAGAACATCAGGAAAATCTGTCTGGAAAAGTCAGACTGTCTGGTCCAGTATCCATATACCATCATTCCAGCAACAATGATTGTTGTATGAATAACAACATGCTTAAATTCCTGCGTATTCTTTCTCCGCAGAATGCTCTTATAGGATTCGCCGAAAAATACCACACAGATATCAATCAAAATAAGGACTACCGCTAATCGCTGATATTCCTCATTTAAAAACTCATTTTTTCTTCCAAAACGCATAAAATAGGATAAGGCATATGCAAGTTCCAGACAGATAATATCCAGAATCGTAAAGTCAAGATGCTTCATCCAGCTTTTTCGTTCTTTTTTATACATAATCTATTCCCTCTTATGCAATACAAGCCATCTTTTTAGGAATATTATACCAGTCCTACCCTGTCAGGTACAACCGAATTCTTTCTTAATTTTCTGTGAAAAAAGTATGTTCTTCTGTCAAATGCTGTTTCTGTGAATATACAGCCAGCTTTCCGAATAGTCTTTCCGTTCTTTCTCACTCATCTTCCCATATTTCTCATAAGGAATCTTTGCCAGAACCATCTTTTCATTTCCACATTTAAAACATTCCACTTCATTTCTTCTTGAAACCGTCCGTATCCAGCCACATTTCGGACAAATATAAACTTTCATCATGTGTAACTCTACCTCCCTGTTACTTGTTTTTCTCTATACTCAGTTACAAAGTTACCACTTTCTTACAAATTCTGCAATGCCTTAGTGCTTTTGTCCCAGGGAATAATCTGTCCGGTAACGGGTCAGTCCGGGATGATAATAGGGATCTCCCTGCTTTAAAATATCAATCCAGCGGGTTCTCATATATTCAATCTCTTCCTGAAAACGGCGTACTTTCTCCTCTGTATCCTCCTGTCCTCTGGACTTTGATTCATAATGGTACGCTTCTACGGATGGTTCATATATAATAAGATAACCCTTCTTCCGGATTTTAAGACACAAATCCACATCATTAAATGCTACTGATAAAGCTTCGCAGAATCCGTCCACCTCACGGAACACCTTCGCCGGCACCATAAGAAATGCTGCTGTTGCTGCACTTAAATTCTGCCGCAGGCTGGCTCTATACATATACCCACTATCGTTGCGTACCTGTCCTACACACATATTGGCTGCAATTCCTCTGGCATGTCCACCGATGCCTATTACAATTCCGGCATGCTGTATCGTATCATCCGGGTAATAAAGCTTTGCTCCCACTGCTCCGGTATTTTTTTTTCCGCACAGGGTAAGCATCCGTTCCATGTAATCCTTTGTTATAATCTCAATATCATTGTTTAAGAACAAAAGATATTCACCCTTTGCATAGGATGCTCCATAGTTATTAATAGCTGAATAATTAAAAGTACCCGGTATTTCAGGTTTCCATTCTACCACACGGATATCCGGATACTGCATCTGCAGTTCTTTATAATAATCAAAGATTTCTTCGCTCTTACTGTTATTTTCTATAATGATAATCTCATAATTCCGGTAGCTGCCCCGCTGAATGGATGCAATGCATTTTTCCAAAGAAGCTTTTTCGTCTTTATTTGGTATCAGAATGGATACCAATGGCTGCTGCTTCTCTTCTGCTCCCTTTGTGTTAGCATCTGCTGCCATGGACTCTTTTGACGGTTCTGCCACCTCTGGTGCATGCTCCGCGTTGGTATGATAGAGCACTTTTGGTATATGGAAGATACTATCGGACTGCTTTGCTGCCCGGTGGATCAGTTCTTCTATTGCAGGATTTCCGTCATTTTCTTTCAGTGCCTGCAGGAATACCGTTTTTCTGATGCAGCATAAATGTCTGATATAGCAGTAGCTTTCCAGATAATCCGGGCTGAAGTCCGGCTTTAAAAGAGGTTCTGCTGTCTCTGTTGTCTTTGTTTCATCCGGACATCTGACATCTTCATCCGTATAAATCAAATCCGGCTTTCCGATTTCTTCCCAGTGAATTCCTGACTGCTTTGTCTCTTTTGGAAAAGCAATGGCATGGGCAAGCTCGTAGAAAGCATCCGGTTCTATGGTGTCACCCGCCTCAATAAGAGCTGCGTATTCCCCGGAAAGTTCTATTTCTTTTCCGGTACAGAGCTTATCGATACAGGTTAGATTCCAGTTGGTATAGCTCTGCTGTTCTAACATATCCAGCGCATCTTCTCTATTTTCTCCCATATAAACACAACTGATAAGCGGTCGATAGGGCCACTTATCAGATTCTTTTGTCTGTATCTTAAGTTGTGCTTCTGTTACCTTATGGCCTGCTGCATATTCCGCATAGGAAATCTGCTCCGGTTCTCCTTTTTCTTTCAGGCGGATAAAGAATTCCTTTAAGCCATAATTTTTTAAATATCGGAAACCTTTTCTGAGGTTATAAAGGCTCAGTTTCATCTTGTCTCCTTTTTCACTGCTCTAATCTCACTGCGCTAATCTCGCCATTCTAATCAGGCAGCTTTATTTTCTAAAATTAATCTCTGTCGTAAATATCTCTGGTATATACCTTATCCTGCACATCCTCTAAGTCTGCGCTGTTACGGTTTGATACGATAACATCGGACATCTTCTTGAATTCGTCCAAATTATGAATAACTCTGGAATTAAAGAAGCTGTCATCCTTTAAGGTCGGCTCATAAATCACTACTTCAATGCCCTTTGCTTTCAGACGTTTCATAACACCCTGAATGGAAGACTGACGGAAGTTATCGGAATTAGTCTTCATGGTCAGACGATAAACACCTACTACAGAAGGATTTCTGTCTAAAATCTGCTGTGCAATAAAATCTTTTCTTGTGGTATTGGCTGCAACGATGGCTCCGATAATATCATTTGGAACGTCCGCATAGTTTGCCAGTAACTGCTTGGTATCCTTTGGCAGGCAGTATCCGCCATATCCGAAGGATGGATTGTTATAGTAATTACCGATTCGCGGGTCTAAACCTACGCCTTCGATAATCTGTCTGGTATTTAATCCTCTTACCTCTGCATAGGTATCCAGCTCATTAAAATAGGAAACACGCAGTGCAAGATAAGTATTTGCAAATAATTTGATTGCTTCTGCTTCAGTGAGGTGTGCTAATAATACTGGAATATCCTCTTTGATAGCACCCTGTTTTAATAAGCCTGCAAACTCTTCTGCCTTTGCCCTTAAGCTTTCATCCTCTTTCGGATATCCCACTACGATACGGGATGGATAGAGATTATCATATAATGCTCTTCCTTCTCTTAAGAATTCCGGAGAGAAAATAATATTCTTGCTGCCAAACTGCGCTCTTACTTTCTCGGTATAGCCAACCGGAACTGTAGATTTGATAACCATAATTGCATCCGGTGCGTATTCCATAACCAGCTTGATTACAGCTTCAACAGATGATGTATCAAAGTAATTCTTCTTCTCATCATAGTTGGTCGGAGTGGAAATGATAATGAAATCTGCTCCTTCATATGCTGCCTTTGCATCTGTGGTAGCCCGCAGATTCAATGGTTTCTCTGCTAAATATTCTTCAATCTCCTTATCGACGATTGGAGATTTCTTATGATTAATCAGATCGACCTTCTCTTCAACAATGTCGACTGCCCATACCTCATTATTCTGTGCTAATAAAATGGAATTTGACAATCCCACATAACCGGTTCCTGCTACTGCAATTTTCATGTGTATCCTCCTTATTTTTCATTGTGTTTCAATTTTCCAAATATCATGCGTACTTCTTCACGCACCAGTTCATCCCCTAAGATTAAAAGCATAATGCCATAGGTTACTACTCCAATTATAATCATCAGGAACATATAAATCAAATAACTGCTGAAAGTTACCTTCTGAAGCAGTACATATGCAATGACCATCGGAACGGATGCGATGACATATCTCCAGATGCCCTGCATCATTCCCTTGAACGGTATCATCTTATGTCCTAAGATAATGCAGATTAACATTACCATTGCCTCTGCCAGTACAGTAGCAATTGCTGCTCCGTCATAGCTTAATACCGGAATCAGCAGGTAGTTAATGATAAGGTTACTGATTGCACCACCTAAGGTTGCCCAGAAAATAATCTTCTCTTTCTTCTTTGGCATAAATATCTGATATGCAATAAAGCCGTTAATCGGCGAGAAGAACAAATTGATGGCAAGAATTCTCGATGTTGTAACACTCGGGAAAAACTCGCTGTAATTCTTACCGGATATCAGATGAATGACTTCCGGTGAAATCAAAAGCATGCCCACCATACATGGTACGATTAACATCATCATAAAACGGAATGCCTGTTTTAATAACCGTTCAAAGTTATCCTTCTGGTCATTTTCAAGATAATATGCCATCCGGGGCATGATAACCGTACTCAAAGATTTAATCAGCGTACACAAAACCTGATTCATCTTCGATGCCGTTGTATAGATTCCCGCATCCTTATCTCCCTTCATCCATCCTAACATCGTAATGTCAGAATTCAGATAGATAACAGATGCAATCGAAACGCCAAACATATATACCATCGGCTTCATATGAACCTTGATATCTGCCCAGCGGACTCTTGTCTCAAATAAATGGATGTAATGTCTGCTGTGAATAAAATTCAGCACACCGGAGCCAACGGTAGATACCGCAGTCAGTGCCACATACCATGCCACATCGCCTTCATTCCGTACCAGCACAAATAGCATTACAAGTGCAACCACCTGGAAAATAACGGAACGAATCGTAATATATTCATACTCTTCCAGCAATTCATAAAGCCATTCCATACCAAGGGTGGTAAATAGAATCGTAGAACTGCTGATTAACAGCAGCATTTCATAGCCATCAAACTTTGGCAGGAACAATGCTCCCGCAAATCCGATATAGGCAAGCACCGTAAATACCAGATTGATAAAAAACATTTCTGAAGCAAATTTATTTAATTTTGCTTTATCATCACGTATTTTTGCACCCTCTGTAATAGCATAATTATTGACACCAAAGGATGCTACCAGCTGAAAATAGCTGACAATGGATGCTACATAGGCAGCCCGTCCCACTCCGGCAGAATTCAGTACCCGCGTTGCATACGGATAGGTAATCAGCGGGAATAATATCGTCATCAAAACCCGAATCAGATTCATTATAAAGTTAAATTTGATTGATTTTACTTCTTTCACAATATGTCCTCGCTGTTACTTCTGCATTGCCTCTAAATGTTTAATGAGAATTCCAAGTGATTTAATCTGATTCTCCAGATTAAAGATTTCTTTTTTGCGCTCGGTCTTATAAATATAATCCGTAGAAATATCCTCAAGATGAAGAATTCTTACCTCTGGACAGTATACCATCGGTATTCCCGCTTCTTTACATCTTAAATACAAAAGTTCCTCTTCCCGGAACATAAAGGTCTCCGGTACAAATGCATCTTTATATTTTGCAAGATATATCGGTGAGAAAATCAGACAGCAGCCATGCAGTACCAGCTCATCCTGATATTCTAGGGAGCCTTCTGTACAGTCTTCGTGTTTTTTTAATTCCGGCATCACATGAATCTTTCCAAGGAAGATGCGAAGCAGCAGCTTTGCTCTGTCCCAAAGATTCCAAAGCGGATAAATGGAAGAGGTAATGTGTTTTAATCTCGTTTCATATACATGGCGTTCTTTTTTCAAACCCTCAATGGATGCAATTTCATAATACATGGCATTTTCCCTGCCATCCTTTAATTCAATATGCGGTCCCATGACGGCAAACTGATGGGCTTCATAGGCAGTCTCTACCAGCTGTGCGAAGTTATCCTGCAATAAAATCACATCGTTATTCATCACGCAGATAAAATCACAGTGCAGCTCTTCTCTTGCATATACATAGCCAAGATTGTTGCCTTTGGCAAAGCCGAGATTTTCCTTACTCAAAAGAACACTTACATGCTCTGTATCTTTATAGCACTCTGCTAAATCTTTGCCGGTTCCGTTGCCGGATGCATTATCCACTACCACAATTTCATAATCGGCCTGTGCCATTTTCTCCCGAATGGCCGCAATACACTTCTTTGTCATATCAAGGGTACAATAATGCAATACCACAAAGCCAAATTTTTTCTTCTCACTCATCTTTGATTCCATCCATTCCAGATATCCTAATTGTGTAATAATAAACTGTCAATGAACAGCCATTTTACATGGCAGACAAAATACCAAAGCATTGCCTTCCGGTATAATTTTAATGCCTTTTTATCAGACATCTTTCCGGTCTTGCAATATTCTAACCACGCTTCGGATACTGTAAGTCCGTCTTTTTTTATTTTATCTTCATAGAAAGCCACCTTTTCTCCGGCCGGCTGTTCCTTGCAATTATGCATGAAACTCATATCCGCCCGGTGACGTACGAGACTGTAGCGGATAAATTCCGGTGCAATCTTCTGTTC
>ERZ1034691.1868-NODE-1868-length-12626-cov-10.563360_pt1 | contig 12626 bp, 11 predicted proteins | sample MGYA00520638_ERZ1034691 | MGnify/ENA primary metagenome ERZ1034691 (study PRJEB33766, sample SAMN09781763) | gut metagenome | biome: gut microbiome | host: Homo sapiens | place: Madagascar | study: EMG produced TPA metagenomics assembly of the PRJNA485056 data...
GATCCGCACACTGGCCCTGAAACCGGAGCTTCTCTTGCTTGACGAGCCGTTTTCCGCCCTGGATTATCAGACCCGCCTCAATGTCAGTGACGACATCGGTCGAATTTTAAAAAAAGAGGGAAAACCTGCGATTCTGGTCACACATGATATTTCCGAAGCCATCAGCATGGCAGACCGGGTAATCATCCTTACCGGACGGCCGGCAACTGTTGCGCGTATTGTGACCATAGACCTCGACCTTACCGACCGGACACCGCTTGCTTCCCGCAATGCCCCGCAATTCAAATTTTATTTTAATCTTATCTGGAAGGAGCTGAATCAATATGCCTGAGCATTCACCTGCACAGAAACAGTATCTTCTCCGCGTAAAACGTGAAAAAAATCTGATTCGCGTGTCCAGAACCCTTCTGTTTCTGGGCTTTCTGATTTTATGGGAGATTTCCGCCCGTTTGGGTTGGATCGATTCCTTTATTTTCAGCAGCCCGTCAGAAATCTGGCTGACTTTTCTCAGGATGCTGAAAGACCAGTCTCTGTTTACACATATCGGAATTACTCTTGCAGAAACACTGGTAAGTTTTGTATTTACGGTTCTTCTGGGTATCGGCACAGCTGTCCTTCTCTGGGCATGTCCCAGACTGTCACGTGTTCTTGAACCATATCTGGTCGTTCTGAATAGTCTTCCGAAATCCGCACTCGCCCCACTTCTCATCGTTTGGCTGGGCGCAAATATACGAACGATCATTGTTGCCGGAATCTCTGTTGCCATCTTTGGATCCATCATCAATCTTTATACAGGCTTCCGTGAAGTTGATCCCGAAAAGCTGAAACTCATCCAGACACTCGGTGGCAGCAAAAAAGACGAACTGACCAAAATTGTCCTTCCGTCTTCTGTGCCGCTTATTTTAAGTGTAATGAAAGTAAATATCGGCCTGTGCCTTGTCGGTGTGATCATCGGAGAATTTATCGGTGCCAGACAGGGACTCGGTTATCTGATCATTTACGGTTCACAGACATTTAAGCTCACCTGGGTGCTTATGTCCATCGTGATCCTGTGTGTGATTGCTATGGGACTGTATGCCACACTGGATCTCATCGAAAAACACGTCCGAAAAAGATAAATTGAAGTTCAGGTCATCCATTTTCATTACAGTGCTTCATTTGGTTGACCTGAATTGATTTTTTTACCACACCCTCATTCACATCCACCGCTGGCGGTATTTCCAGCCCCAGATCATCCTGAAAAGAATTGTCGTCAGTGTCATTCCTGCCGCCATACTTGCAGCAAAAAGAATTGTATAGGTTCCATCTGCACGGAACTTGTCCCACTCCTGCATCATCATCCAGTTCATTGTCCGATACAGGGCAGCTCCCGGAATCAGCGGAATCGTCGCCGAGACAAGAAAGACAGTAACCGGTGTCTTATGGATCCTTGCCATACATTCTGCATACAAAGTAATCACCACGGTCGACCAGAAGCCACAGATATACGGGCTGGCTGTCCATATACCGGTCACAAGATAAACCGCCCATGACAGACAGCCGCCAAGTGCCGCAAACCAGAGTTTTTTTCCATGTATATTAAACAATACCGCAAATCCAAGTGATCCTGTAAAAGAAACAAGAAGCTGTATTATCTCATGCATAATTTTCTCCTCTGCCTAAAACAAAAGATTCGCTGCAGTAAATCCAAGTCCTACAACAAATGCCAGCAACACTGACTCCATACAGCGTATCAGTCCCGTGATCGTATCGCCGGAAAACAGATCCCTCAGCGAATTCGTAAATGCAATTCCAGGTATCAGAAGCATAATATTTCCAATGCTGATCAGATCCGCACGATGTCCCAGACCAATACGGACTGCAAAATTAGCCAGAATGCCACCCATTCCACAACACAAAAAGACTGTGATCAGAGAATTCAGAGAACTGCGTTTCAAAAAAGATTCCAGAAGTTTCAACACGATTCCAATCAGCGCCGATGCGATCATGTCCCGAAGATCTCCTCCGAAAAATACAGAAAAGGATCCGGAAATGACAGCATAGATAAAAATCTGCATCTGAAAAGAATATACAGGTCTTTGCTCTATCGCACTCAGCCGCGTACGGATTTCCGAAGGTTCCGGTCTGTGTGCGCAGATATATCTTGACAGCTGATTCAGATCATCCAACTTACCCAGGTCATTTGCCATTCCCCGTACGCGCCTCGTCTGCGTACAGATGCCAAACTCACCGTACATCGTCGTCACAATACTGGACGTAATAGAAAATACATCCACCCTCTCTGCACCATATGCCAGACAAATGCGCCGTATAGTATCTTCTACACGACCAACCTCTGCACCACTGATCAGAAGCTGTTCGCCAATTGTCATTGCATAGTACAGATACTTTTCTGCTTCTTCACGGCTCATTTTGAGTTTTCTCCCTTCAGCATTACATCATTATATTTGCTCTGTTATTTTGCATTATACTCTTGTGGTATATTTCTCTGCAAGAAAAAGGACTTTCTACAGGATTTGTCTCATAGAAAGTCTCTTTCACACGTTACGATGATTTTACTTTATTCCAGAGATCACCGTATACCTGATCTGCCTCGATACCAAGATACTGGAATGTTTCCAGATTATCATACCTGGACAGATCCGGGAAGGCGATTTCACTGTTACGGATAGATTCATCCTCAATCAGCTCTCTTGCGGCCTCATTCGGTGTAGAATAAGTGATATATTCAAAGTTTTTGAGTGCAATGTCCGGTCTGCAGAGGAAATTGATGAATTTTTCCGCATTTTCCTTATGCTCTGCATTCTTCGGGATTACCCAGGAATCGATCCAGATATTGGAACCTTCCTTCGGAATCACATATTCAAGATTTGGATTCTCTTTCTGTGTATAAATTGCTTCACCGGAATAAATAACACCCAGAGCCGCCTCGTTTCCAATCATCTTGTCACGCACCTGATCAATAACATACGCCTGCACTAGCGGTTTCTGCTCGATTAGCAGATTTTTCGCCTCATTCAGCTCATCAAGATCCGTAGAATTCAGTGAATAACCAAGATATTTCAGAGTCGCGCCAAACGCATCACGCACAGAATCCTGCATCAGGATATTATCTTTGTATTTCGGATTCCAGAGGATAGACCAGCTGTCGACTGGTTCATCAACCATTGTCTTATTGTACAGAATACCAACGGTTCCCCAGCAGTATGGCACGGAATATTTATTTTCCGGATCAAACTGTCTGGACTGTTCAAGGTACTGTTTGCCGATATTTTTCAGATTCGGAATGTTATCAAAGTTAATCTCGGAAAGCAGATCATTCTCTATCATTCGCTGGATCATATAATCGCTCGGGCAGACCACATCATATGCGATTGCGCCGGAGCTTACTTTCGGATAAAGGATCTCGTTTGTCTCAAATTCCTCATAAACTACATGAATGCCGGTTTCTTCTTCAAACATCGTCAGGACATCTGGATCGATATACTCACCCCAGTTATAAACGATCAGTTCCTCGCCACCCATGACACCGCCTTCTTTTGCATAGTAAAAACCGCCACCGATAAATACGATACAGATTACTACCGGGATCACACGCTGAATAAGTACTTTTTTGATTTTGGATGGTCTGCGCACTTTCTTTCGAACCGGAACTTCCTCTTCTTCCTTCGGAGAATAGTTTACCAGAAGCAGAAGGACAAGAACTGTCACGAACATAATCGTAGACAGTGCATAGATTTCCGGCTTGATGCCTTTTCGTACCTCAGTATAAATTTTGGTAGAAAGTGTATCAATACCCGGACCCTTCGTAAAATGTGTGATAACAAAATCATCCAGTGACATGGTAAATGCCATCATAAATCCGGAAAGAACGCCTGGTACAATATCAGGAAAAACGACCTTAAAAAACGCTTTCAACGGAGAAGCACCAAGATCCAGTGCCGCTTCATAAGTATAGCGATTTGTCTGCTTCAGCTTCGGAGCCACACTTAAAATCACGTACGGAATATTAAATGTGATATGTGCAATCAGAATTGTTCCGACTCCAAGTGTCATACGAAACGCGATAAAAAGAAGCATCAGGGAAACCCCCATAACGATCTCTGCATTCATCATCGGAATATTGGTAAGTCCCATATACATAGTCTTCCATTTCTGCTTCATACCCTGAATCGCAATCGCCGCAGCCGTTCCGATAAGTGTGGCAACTGCTGCCGAAATAAATGCAATGATCAGCGTCGTATAGAATGCACTCATGATCTGTTCATTCTGGAACAATTCCTTATACCATTTCAGGGTAAAGCCGCCCCACTTAGCCCTCGTCTTTGACTGGTTAAAAGAAAGTACGACAAGCGTAATGATCGGTGCATATAACAAAATAAAAATCAGGGTCAGATATATCTTCTGTAAATATTTTCTGATCAAAATGCTGACCCTCCTTCTTCTTTATCGTATTTTGCAACAAGTGCCATACTTGCAATGATAAATACCATCAATACAAGAGACAGTCCGCTTCCTACATGCCAGTTACTGTTCTGCTTGAAGGACTGCTCGATCACGTTTCCGATCAGCAGAATCTTGCCGCCCCCCAGAAGGTCGGAAATAACAAATGTTGTCAGCGCCGGTACAAATACCATCGTAATACCGCTGATCACGCCCGGAATACTCAATGGAAAAATAACCTTGCAAAATGTCTGTACTGAGTTTGCTCCCAGATCACGTGCTGCATTGATCACGTTTCGGTCAATCTTGATAAGAACATTGTAGATCGGAAGCACCATAAATGGCAGGAAGTTATAAACCATACCGAGAATAATGGCATACGGTGTATTGATGATCTCAAGTGCCGGCAAATGCAAAAATCCAAGTACACTGTTGATGACACCGTTTTTTTCAAGCAGTGTCTGCCATGCCAGTGTACGGAGAAGAAAGTTCATCCACATCGGTAAAATAAAAATCAGAACAATAAAACTTGTCTGATTGACCTGTTTCTGGCTCAGGATCATTGCAAGTGGATACGCAAGAACCAGACAGATCAGTGTACTCAAAAATGACAGAAGCAGGGACATTCCCAAAGCCTTCAGATTTTCCGGTGTCGTAATCTGGGCAAGATTCGAAAAGGTAAATGTCCCCTCATCACTCGTAAACGCATAATACACAATCACAAGCAATGGAATCACGACAAAGGATACTGACCAGAACAGATAAGGTCCGGCAAGCATACGCTTATTCTTCAATATTTACCGCCTCCTCATCTTCGGATTCCGGTTTTTTCATAATCTGTATGTCAAACGGGTCTACATGGATACTGACTTCCGCTCCTACCGGAAACATATCTGTGCTGTGTACCAGCCACTCGTAATTATTCGCCATGACCTCCATCTCATAATGGACACCCTTGAAGATCATATGTGTGACAACACCATCAATATTTCCCTGTCCCGGTTTCAAAAGATCAATATCCTCCGGACGGATGACTACATCGACCGGTTTGTTCTGACCGAATCCTTCATCCACGCACGGGAAATTAACGCCAAGTATCTTGACCAGACGATCCTGCACCATAGTCGCGGAGATGATATTACTTTCTCCGATGAAATCTGCAACAAAAGCGTTTTCCGGTTCGTTATAGATTTTTTCCGGGGTACCGATTTGCTGGATGTATCCCTGGTTCATGACCACAATCGTATCAGACATAGTAAGCGCCTCTTCCTGATCATGTGTAACGTACAGAAATGTGATTCCAAGCTCATTTTTAAGCCTGATCAGCTCATACTGCATATCCTGCCGAAGTTTCAGATCAAGTGCTCCAAGCGGCTCATCAAGAAGCAGCACTTTCGGCTCATTTACAATAGCTCTTGCAATCGCAATACGCTGCTGCTGGCCTCCGCTCAAAGAATCCGGCATACGATTTTCGAATCCATCCAGATTGACAAGCTTCAGCGCATATTTGATCTTGTCATAAATATACTGCTTGCTTTTATTTTTTATCTTTAATCCAAAGGCAATATTATCTGCAATATTCATATGAGTGAATAATGCATATTTCTGAAATACGGTATTAAGCTGACGTTTATTAGGCGGAAGATTCGTAATGTCCTGTCCATCAAAGATCACACGTCCCTTATCAGGTGTCTCAAATCCGCCTAAAATACGAAGTGTAGTTGTTTTTCCGCATCCACTCGGCCCAAGAAGCGTCAGGAATTCGTTTTCTCTGATGTACAGATTCAACTCATCCAGGACGGTCTGCATTCCATAAGATTTAGAAATGTCGATCAAGTCGATCAGCTTATTGCTCATTGGCTGTTCCTCCCTAAAAATCCCCTCTTTTGTAAAAAAACATATGAATAGTAGCTTTACTTTTGTATCACAAAAATCTCCTGATTTCAATATGTTTTATGATATTTAACATAAATTTATCATGGATGAAGCCAGCTACTGTGTATTTTTGCCAGAAGTCTTGCATTATGATATGCCATTTTTAATGTCAGGCATGTCCTTCCAAGATATTTTCTACCGTCTTCTGTCTTTACACAGGCAAGTGCAAGATCGGCGTTTGCAGGATTCTGCAGACACACCGGTACCAGAAACTGAATGCTGTGATTATAATATTGCGGAACAGCCGTACGATAATCTGCTTCCAGCATATGTTTCGTCTGGCGAAGTGCTCCATCAAAAATCTGTACCTTCATCCCACTGTTGCGGATACATTCCGGAAGCCGCATATTGTTTTCTGCCTCTTCAAAGATATGCTCGTACTGCGGAAGAATATCCAATGTTGTATCAAAGACAAGTTCCGCGGGATCTTTGACATATTCCGCCCGCTTCGGAAGACTGACAATTCCTGATTTCAGTAAATAATACTCCGTATAAAATCCCTCCAGATACCATCTCTGCCTGTCCGGAACCAGATTGGGAATAAAATACGCATACACCGGCTGATAATATCTGTTAAACAAACCGGTATTAAAAATCGCATATTCAGCTGTTTCCAGTATTTTTCCTTCTTCATAAACTCTCTGGAAGGTGTGCTCCAGATATCCTTTCAGTATACCGTTGTCATCTGAACCGTCAAAACTCCACTTCTCAGGAACAATCCGTGAGAGATTCTGTATCTGCCGGTTATAGTTCCCGCAGTACGTATACTCAAACAAATTCAACTTATCTACCTCCTGCACTCTAACCTTAATTACTTATATTAATATTGTATTTGGGAAATCATCCGACAGAACCGCCGGTAAAGAATATATATAAAATAACACAGGCTCATCAAAAATGCAATTTCGAGTTTTGACGAATCCTGTCTTCCATTGCGTTCACCGGCATGTTATAATAAAAAACTGAAATAAGCACTTTCCGACAGGAATGCGGAGCTTACAGGCGAGTTGCTTATATATTTTATTTTTCATCAAGGAGGCAACTATCTAATGACAAAAGAAGAATTTCGAAAACTGGCTGAACAGACGCTTATTCTGGACGGGGCAACCGGATCCAATCTGATGGCGAGCGGTATGCCGCGAGGTATCTGCACAGAGACATGGGTCATTGATCATAAAGACATCATTCAGGATTTGCAGCGTGCTTATATAAAGGCCGGCAGTCAGGTGATTTATGCTCCGACATTTGGCGGAAATCGTCTTAACCTGGAAAAACATGGTCTCGCTGACCGTATTGACGAAATCAACCGTACACTTGTAGGTTATTCTAAGGAACTTGCCGGAAACGGTGTCTATGTAGCTGGAGATATTACAACCTCCGGTTCCTTTATCACAGCAGATGGTGATTATACCTACGCAGAAGCTTTTGATATGTATCAGGAGCAGATTCGTATTCTGGCTGATGCAGGCATCGACCTGATTGCAGCAGAAACCATGATTAACATCGAAGAAACTCTTGCAGCCGTGGACGCTGCTGCTTCTGTCTGCGATCTTCCGATCATGTGCACCATGACTGTGGAAGCTGACGGAAGTATCTTCAGTGGCGGAAATGCAATCGAAGCTGCCATTTCTCTGGAAGCTGCCGGTGCAGACTCTGTCGGTATCAACTGCTCCGTCGGACCGGATCAGCTTGTATCTGTTGTTCGAAACATTCGAGATAATGTATCAATTCCTGTGATTGCCAAGCCAAACGCAGGTATGCCGGTAATTGACGACAGTGGCAATGCAGTCTACAGCATGCATGCAGAAGACTTCGCAAGACATATGAAAGTCCTGATTGAAAGCGGCGCCTCCGTAGTCGGTGGATGCTGCGGTACTACTCCTGCATTCATCAAGGCACTGCACGATATAATAAGATAAGCACATTTAAAGGACGTTGCTTCATGGGTATACGATTACCCCTGAAACAACGCCCTTTTTATTACATATTATTTTACTTTTATTGCTTTCTCCGGGCACATTTCCTGGCAACAGAAGCACCGGATGCATTTTTTGTAATCATAAACCGGTGGATTTTCCCTGCCTTTTCGGAAATCTACTGCTTTGTCCGGTACAGGACAGCTCTTTACGCAAATTCCGCAACGAATGCATCGCTCCGGCTCAATGTACGGTTTCTTCTGGAAAATATTCAGCGCTTTTGCAAGCCGCTCCCACATACCCGAACGCGCCACACGCCGATCTACATCAAAGTACGGATTTCCATACTGGGCAACAGCATCTTCCATACTGATCATTCCGGCAGGAGTCATGATCTCTATCTCTTCTTTTTTCCAGGTACCAAGTCCCATCTTTTCGCCATGATAATTGGTCGGTACCATGTCCGGCTTAAGATGTATCAGGTTACAAAACACACTGTCCAGTGCCACAGGGTCCTGCGACATCAACATCACATTCATTGGTGCCGGATCTCCGGAACCTGGTCCGTTCCCTTCCATCGCAACAATTCCGTCCATAATATAGAGCCGCGGTTTTACATATTGATTCAGATCAACCAGCATTCGCGCAAAACTGTCTGCACTCGGATAAAGGGTATGTCCTTTCGCCTTATGGAATCCATAGATAAAGCCATAACTGTTTTTTACTGCGCCGGTAATTCTCTCCAACGCATGCGTCTTCATCTTGCAAAGAGAAATCACACAGTCTTTTTCCAGAAGTTCTTTCGGCAGGATAAATTCTTTCGCCTGAATCCCCTCCGGATATTCTACACGTATTCCCTTCGAATAATCAATTGCCGGAATCCCATACTTTTCCAGATACCTGTCGATTCCGGTACCATGAATCACTCTGGTTGTCGTACCATTACCACAGGAATCAGCAAGTGAAAGATCCTGATATCCCTTTTCTCTCATCAATCTGGCAAACATACCGACTACAGACGGATGCGTGATGACTGCTTTGTCAACTTCTGCTTTTTTGAGCAGATTGGGTTTCAGCAGAATAGACTCTTCTTTCTTTACAATCTTCTCGATTCCGCCCAGAAGCTCCAGGCCGATTTCAAGATTCTCATAAACAATTTCTTCCCTGTATGAACTACAGGGAAGAAGAATTACTTTACTTTTTTTATTCATTATTATCCTCATTTACTTTCGGTGCAGATACTCCACTAAGATCTGTTTCCCGAATTGCTTTACGGACAGGAAGTACGCACGCCGGTACAACTGAAAGAAAATCAACTCCCATTTCAAGGAATTTACCGGTAAGAGCTGTATCCGCAGCAAGCTCCCCACAAATTCCAACGCGCTTTCCTTCTTTATGCGCTGATTCCACTACCATTCGCACCATACGAAGGACGGCGGGATGATGGTCATTGTACTTATCCTTCAAAAGCGGATTCTGACGGTCCATCGCCAGCGTATACTGTGTAAGATCATTCGTTCCGATGCTCAGAAAATCTACTCTGATTGCAAGTTCACGACTGATCATAACTGCTGCCGGTGTCTCGATCATGATTCCTGTCATGATATCCTTAAATGGAATATCTTTCTCGCGCAGGCCTTCCTTCACTTCCCCGATAATCTTCTCAATCTCATCCATTTCTTCTTCGGAATCGATCATTGGAAACATCATCGCGAGATTGCCGTAAGCACTGGCACGATAGATTGCGCGAAGCTGTGCCTTAAACATTCTTCTTCGATCCAGACAGAGACGGATTCCGCGGTTACCCATGATCGGATTGGTCTCCTGCGGAATGTCCAGATAAGGTGCCTGCTTATCTGCGCCAAGATCTGCAGTACGAATCACAGCCAGTCGTTCTCCCATCGTCTCAGCCACTTTCTTATACGCACGGAACAACTCGTTTTCTCTCGGATAATTCTCACGACCGAGGTACTGGAATTCACTTCGAAGAAGTCCGATACCCTTCGCACCGTAATAAAGCACGCTGCTCAGGTCACTCATGTTCCCGATATTTGCATAAAGTCCAATCTTTCTTCCATCTTTTGTCTCATCCTTCTGGGCTTTTAATTCGAGAAGAGCCTCACGCTCCCTGTGGTCTGCCTCGAGGCGAATTTCATATTCCCGTCGGATCTCCGCATCCGGATTCAGATAAAATGTGCCGGTATATCCGTCTACAATTGCAGTCATTCCATCCCACTCATCATCAGCGGCAATGTCAACCAGCGTCGGGATTTCCATTGTCTTCGCCATGATCGATGCATGCGAAACGGTAGAACCATGGTGCATGACCACTGCGAGAAGTTTATCTTTATCCATCTCCATGATTTCCGTCGGAGACAGCGCCTCCGCCACAAGGATCACCGGCTCATCCCCGAGGTTGATGCGGATTGCCGCACCACCAAGGATCTGAATCAGGCGATTGGAAATCTCCTGCATATCGTTGATTCGTCTGCGAATGACCGGTTCTTCCAGATTACGGAATGTCTCAACAAGCTCATCTCTGTTGATCATAACTGCATAAGCAGCATTCACCTTTTCATGGGCAATGCTGCTTTCGATTGCATTCTGATAACTTTCTGATTCCAGAAGTTTGATCTGTCTTAAGAAAACACGTGCCTCCTGCTCATTGAGGAGCCGGCTGGCTTCATACAGTTCGTGTAATTTATGAACTGCCTGAAGCCTTGCTTCCTGAAAATCGCTGATTTCTTTTTTAATGTTGCTGACCAGACACTGACGTATCTGGTACTCCCCTCTGCTGTAATACAGTACTTTGCCGATGGCTATTCCTGAAAAGGTAGCAATACCTTTATAGATTTCCATCCTGCTTCCCCCTTGTTCTTATCAGTCGCAGGCTGCCTTAAATTCTGTCCAGTTCTTATTGTAAGCTTCTTCTGCTTCTGCGCTGATATTTTCTACTGCGGAACCTTCTGTTACAGAATCCGGTACAACGAGATTCTGGTTTTCCAGAAGTGAATCTGCTGCTTTATTTGTACAGTAGTATCCAATGTAATCAAAACATTTTGCTGCATTTTCCGGCTGAAGGATGTAATCCATAAACTGATATGCTTCATCCTTATCCGGTGCTTCACTCGGAATGAACATACCCATTACACCAAATCCAAGACCCTCTTCCGGATATACGACCTTAAGGTCCGGGTTTTCCTGAAGGGCTGCAGTTACCTGTGATGTATAAAGGAATGCCACACTTGCTTCTCCGTTAAGGAGAGAATCCTGTGTATTGTCATCCTGGATCAGACGAACATTCGGAGCAAGCTCGAGAAGTTTTTCGCCTGTTTTTGCAATATCATCCAGGTTCTGATCGTTGAAATCCTGACCAAGCGCCAAGTTTGTAATACCATTGATAACACGATAGTTTGCTGTCAGTGCAATGCTGTCCTCAAGAGATTCATCCCAGAGATCTCCATAACCTTTGATGTCAATGTCTACCATATCCGGATCATAAACGATCAGCGGAATTCCTGCGCCGTACGGAGCGGTATATTCATCATTCGGATCATAGAACTGGCCCTGATACAATGGATTGATGTTGTCCCATCCGGATAATTTGGAAGTATCAAGTTTTTCTACAAGTCCTTCCTGGATTGCTGTTTCAATAATATAGTCATCTGCAACAACGACGTCGTAATCTCCGCCTTTTGCCATGGAAAGCTTCTCCAGCATGTTTTCATCTGTATCAAAGTTGGAATATACCACTTTTATTCCAGTTTCTTCTTCGAAGCCATCCAGTACTTCCTGCGGAAACATGTTTTCCCATGTGTAAAGTACCAGTTCCTTGGAATCTGCGTTTACAGATACGCTGAATGCAGGAACTACCATTGCTGCACATAATGCACATACTAACAATTTTTTCATATTCGTCTCTCCTCTTCTAGTCTTTCTTGTCTCTAGATAACCTCTTTACAAAGTCCAGACATGTTCAGTATAACTTACTTTGCCCTTATTGAAAAGAGTTTATTAGCTGTTTTTGTTGTTTCCCTTTGTCACCTTGCCTATCATTGTATAAACGAATAAAATCAGAACCGTAAAGACAAGCATGATTGTACATAGGGCATTTACCTCCGGTGTAACTCCTGTCTTGATCTGCGTATACACTTTAATCGGCAGAGTTGCCAGACGTGGTCCGTTAATAAAAATGCTGATTACGACATCATCCATGGACATAGCAAATGCCAGAAGTGATCCGGACATAACTGCCGGCATAATAAGCGGAAGAATGATGTCCCAGAAAGCCCGAAACGGTCCGGCTCCAAGATCTCTGGCCGCCTCTTCAAG
>ERZ1034691.1870-NODE-1870-length-12606-cov-5.199028_pt1 | contig 12606 bp, 10 predicted proteins | sample MGYA00520638_ERZ1034691 | MGnify/ENA primary metagenome ERZ1034691 (study PRJEB33766, sample SAMN09781763) | gut metagenome | biome: gut microbiome | host: Homo sapiens | place: Madagascar | study: EMG produced TPA metagenomics assembly of the PRJNA485056 data...
CTCTGCCCGCCATCACCGCCCCGGAGGATGCCTGGCTGCTGCCGTTGAAAGCCCAGCAAAACGGTTTTTTCAGCGCCAGCTTTACCACCGCCGCGCAAAGCGCCGCTGCGGCTGACCAGCTGGCCCTGCATTACCAACAGGCTGCCGATCCGAAGGCCGTGGCGAAGCAGTTTGGCCGTTTAGTCAAGCACAAACTCAAAAAATAAAAAGGGGAGAGCCTTATCAAAAAACAACGCCTGTTTTATCTGGACCTGATCCGAGCCGTGGCTCTCGCCAGTATCTTAATTGTCCATTTCAATGCCACCGTTACCGGGTATTTCACCCTGCCGCACAAGCTGTTCACCAGCACACTGGTGCAGGGCATTTACCTCGGCGATTTCGGCTCGTCGCTGTTTTTTATCGTGTCGGGCGCATCGCTGGCGCTCACTGTCCCGCCGGAACAAAGCCCGTGGCAGTTTTACAAGAAGCGGGTCAAGGCGGTGTTCCCACTGTTCTGGCTGGCGTGGGTGGTCTGCTTTTCCATCCGCTTCCTCAGCCAGCCCGGCTACTACACCGGGGCTAAGACCATCACGCTGATGCTGACTTTTTTGGGGTTAGATAACTTCGCCGTGGCCGCCGGCTGGGTGGGTATGGATTTCGCCTGTGTAGGCGAGTGGTTCCTCGGCAGCATCCTGTTTTTATACCTGCTGTTCCCGCTTTTGCAGCGGGCTCTGCGCAAGGCCCCGGTGCTGACCTGGGTCGTAACATTGCTCGTCTGCATCCCCCTCCATATGCAGGGCTGGGATAACGGCCTGGTGGCTGTACATATCCCGGAATTCCTCTTTGGCATGACCTTTTTGACAATGAAAGACCGACTGAAGGCTGTTTTAGTGCCGCTGTTTGTCTTGGGGCTGATGAACCTGCACGTCGACGAAAAGCTGCTCTGCTCGATGTTCAGTGCCTTCGTCTTTATCGCGCTGGCCGCTGTGGCAGCCCCACTGCTGGATAAACCGCTGCCCCGTGCGGTCTGTGCCAAGGCGGCCAAGCTCTCCTATGCAGTATTTTTGACCCATCATGTCATCATCCAGCGCCTGGTGCGTGGGTTTGATCTGGCCGCGCTTTCCCGCCGTGACACGGCGATTTTGTTCTGTGTCTACCTGCTGGCAACCTACGCCGCGTCCGAAGCCCTGCTCTGGCTCCAGCGCCGCCTGAAAGAGCAGCGTGAAGCGTTGATGCAGTGACTACCGCCAAGCGGCCCCCTCTGAGAGGGGGCTCCCGCGGAGCGGGTGGGGGAGAGAGCCTTGCCCTTTTATGATCTCTCCCTCCGTCTGCGCTTCGCGCAGCCACCTCCCTCCCAGAGGGAGGCTTTAATGCAAAATCCCTATCCGCTGTTTGCCCAAAACAGCGGATATTTTTTTGTCATAGTACTCGGCACAAACCTCTGTACAAAAATCGGCTGGTACGGTATAATACAAAGTAAATATGTGTGCCGGACTGCCGCAAACGCGCCCGGCAAAAAGGAAGTATGGAAAGGGGAGTCCCTGCATGTCTGAGTTCTCTGTTTCTCTGGCAAAACTGGCGGAAGAAGCCAATCTGACCGTCGCCTATACCCCCTGCGAACTGGAAAAGGTCATGGTCACCGCGACCGAAGTGTACCGTCCGGGCATCCTGCTGGCCGGTTACTACGAAAATTTTGATAACAAGCGCGTCCAGATCATCGGCCTGACCGAGATGTCCTATCTGGAAGAGCTGTCCACTTCGCTGCGCAACACCCATCTGGAAAAGCTGTTCTCTTTCCAGCCGCCTGCCGTCATCCTGACCCGCGGCATGCAGCCGCTTTCCGAGATGATGCAGTTCGCCAAGCAGTACGGTGTGCCGCTGCTTATGTCTACCGAGATGACCTCCGCCCTGATGGGCATGCTCATCACCACGTTGAATAAAGAGTTGGCTCCCCGCATCACCCGCCACGGCGTGCTGGTGGAAGTCTACGGCGAAGGCATCCTTATTTTGGGCGATTCCGGCGTCGGCAAAAGCGAGACCGCCATCGAGCTGGTCAAGCGCGGCCACCGTCTCATCGCCGACGATGCCGTCGAGCTGCGCCGCATCTCCTACAAGCAGATCCTCGGCACCGCGCCGGAAAACATCCGCCATTTTATTGAATTGCGCGGCATCGGTATCGTCAACGTGGCCCGCGTGTTCGGCATCGGCTCGGTGCGTTCCAGCGTCGAGGTCGAGATGGTCATCCAGCTCGAACCCTGGGACCGCACCAAAAACTACGACCGCACCGGCCTGGAGACCGAGTACACCGACATCCTCGGCGTCAAGGTGCCCAAGATGCTGATCCCCGTCATGCCAGGCCGTAACCTGGCCGTCATCATCGAGACCGCGGCCATCAACAACCGCCAGAAGGAGATGGGCTACAACGCCGCCAAGGAACTGCTGAAGCAGCTGGGCCTGAACGACGACGCCAACCTCCAGTAACCACGTCAACAGCAAAGAAGGAACACCATTTCATGCAGATGATTGCAGACCTGCACACCCACACGCTGTGCGCTACCCACGCATTCCAGACCCTAAACGAGATGGCGGCTGCCGCCAAAGACTGCGGCTACAAAGCCCTCGCCATCACCGACCACGCGCCCGCCATGCCCGATGCGCCGCACCGCTGGCATTTCGAGAACCCCACCGCCTTGCCCCGCACCATCGACGGCATGGTCATGCTCTATGGGGCCGAGGCCAACGTGGTGGACGCCAAAGGCCATCTGGACCTGCCGCCGCGCATCCTGGAATATCAGGATTGGGTGGTCGCATCCATCCACAGCCCCTGCGTGCCGGGTCTGCTGACCCGCAAGGAGGCCAACCGCATTTGGCTGGCCGTGGCCGAGAACCCCTACGTGGACTGCATCGGCCATTCCGAGCAGGAAAACTACCGCTATGATTACGACCTGGTGACCAAGGCGTTCGCCGCCAACCACAAGGTCGTGGAGCTCAACGGCAACTCGTTCAACGTCCGCAAGGACGGCATCCCCAACATGAAAGCCCTGCTGGCCGCCTGCCTGCAAAACGGCTGCCATATCGCCGTGGACAGTGATGCCCACAGCACCTGGCAGCTGCGCCACGGCCTGACGGCTCTCTACGGCATGCTGGAGGAGATGAACTTCCCCGAGGAGCTGATCATAAACGCTACCACTGCAAATCTCACAGCAGAATTAAAATTGCACGGCAAAGCCTGTGCAGAAGAAGTTGGAGGAATACTAGTATGAGCAAGTACACGATTGGTATCGACCTGGGCGGCACCACCATGACCGCCGGTCTGGTGGACGAAAACTATAAGATCATCGGCAAAACCACCTGGGCCACCCGTCTGCCGCGCCCGGCCGAGGACCTGGAAAAGGCCTTGGCTGACCTGTGCCGCACCGTTGCCAAAGAGAATAAGGTCGATTTCACCGACGTAAAATACGTGGGTATCGGTACCCCCGGCAGCGTCAATTTCACCACTGGCTTTGTGGGCTTCAACACTAACTTCGGCTACTATGACTGGAACCTCGGCCCTGACCTGGAAGCCATTCTGGGCTGCAAGGTCTATGTCGAAAACGACGCCAACGCTGCCGCCTACGGCGAGTACATCGCAGGCGGCGCCAAGGGCTACAAGGATGCCGTCGTCATCACGCTGGGCACCGGCATCGGCAGCGGCATCATCCTGGGCGGCAAGATCCTGCGCGGCTTCAACTTTGCTGCCGGTGAGATGGGCCACAACGTCATCGTGAAGGACGGCATCCAGTGCACCTGCGGCCGCAAAGGCTGCTGGGAGCGTTACGCCTCTGCCAGCGCCCTGACCCGCGAGACCAAGGTCGCCATGCAGGCCCATAAAGAGACCATCATGTGGAAGATGACCCCCGACCTCGATCATGTCAACGCCAAGCTCTCCTTCGACGCCGCTGCCAAGGGTGACGCCGTGGCCAAGAGCGTTGTGGACAGCTGGATCGAGTATGTCGGTGTCGGCATCGCCAACGTCATCAACACCTTCGAGCCGGAGATCATCTGCATCGGCGGCGGTGTTTCCAACCAGGGAGAGACCCTGCTGGCCCCCGTCCGCGCCTATGCCGAGAACGAGACCAAGAACATCACCACCGGCCGCTTCCCCAAGATCGTCGCCTGCACGCTGCATAACGATGCGGGCGTCATCGGTGCCGCGGCCCTTGAAAACTCTATCTGATTTTAATTTTCGTATTCAGCGGGAGGAACCATGCACCAGCAAACGATCGAAACCTTGCGTCAGGCCTTGCAGGAAAGCGCCCTGCCGTTTGCCCAGCAGGAGCCTTTGGCATCCCATACCACTTTCCAAATCGGCGGCCCGGCGGTGTTCTGGTGCACGCCCAAAACCGTGGACCAGCTGCGCCGCACGCTGGCGCTTTGCCGGGAAAACGGTGTGCGCACCTACCTTTTGGGCAACGGCTCCAACACGCTGTTTGCCGATGAGGGCTACGACGGCGCAGTCATCGATCTGCGCGGGCTGAACTTCGGCCCTACAGCGGAACTACGGCCTGACGGCTCCACCCGCCTTACTGCGGGCGCTGGCCTCACGCTGGGGCGGCTTTGCGCCGTTGCCCAGCAGCAGAGCCTTGCAGGCATTGCCTTTGCCTGCGGCATCCCCGGCACCATCGGCGGGGCCGTGTATATGAATGCCGGTGCCTATGGCGGCGAGATGAAGGACGTGCTGGAAAGCGTGACCTTTTTGGACAGCGACCTTACCGAGCGCACGCTGCCTGCCGCAGAATTGGCCCTGGGCTACCGCACCAGCCTGTTTGAGCAGCACCCCGATTGGTGCGTGCTTTCGGCCACGGTGCGCCTGCAGCCCGGCGACAGCGCCGCCATTCTGGCGGAGATGCAGGACTATCTGCAGCGCCGCAAAGACAAGCAGCCGATGGAATGGCCCAGTGCGGGCAGCACCTTCAAGCGCCCCCAGGGCGCCTTTGCAGGCAAGCTGATCGAGGATTGCGGTCTGCGGGGCTTTACCGTGGGCGGTGCCCAGATCAGCGAGAAGCACTGCGGCTTTGTCATCAACCGCGGCGGCGCGACCTGCGCCGATGTCGTCAGCCTGACCAATCAGGTCAAGGCCATCGTGCTGCAAAAGACCGGCTATACGCTGGAGCGGGAAATTCGCGTAGTAAAATAAAGGTGGGGGAGTACGCATGAAATTTGTGATCGTAACGGGCCTGTCCGGCGCGGGCAAATCAATGGCCGTCAACGCGCTGGAAGATATTGGTTTTTTTTGCATCGATAACATCCCGGTGGCACTGCTGCCCCGCATCGTGGACTTTGCCCTGCAAGGCGAAAACCAGCTGAACCGTGTGGCTGTCGTGATGGACGTGCGCGGCGTGCGCAGCAGCGAGCAGCTGGAACAGGCGCTCTCTGACCTGGACGCCCGTAAGTTCGAGTATGAGATCCTCTTCCTTGACGCCAACGACGCGGTCATCCAGCGCCGCTATAAGGAGACCCGCCGCCAGCACCCCATCACCATCAGCGAAAAGCTGCCCATCACCGAGGCCATCGCCCGGGAGCGCCGCCTGCTGCAGCCGCTGCGGGCACGGGCGCAGTATGTCATCGATACCTCGCTGCTCAGCACCGCCCAGAACAAGGAGCGGGTGTGCAGCCTGTTTCTGGACCACGGCGAAAGCCCGATGGCCCTCACGGTGGTGTCCTTCGGTTTCAAGTACGGACTGCCCCAGGAGGCAGACCTTGTGCTGGATGTCCGATGCCTGCCCAACCCGTTCTACGTGCCGGAGCTGAAAAATCTCACCGGTCTGGATCAGGAAGTGGTGGACTACGTCATGGCTGCCCCCGAATCCCAGGAGCTGCTGCGCCGCTATGAGAGCATGCTGGAATACGCCCTGCCGCTCTACGTCAAGGAGGGCAAAAGCCAGCTGATGATCGCGGTGGGCTGCACCGGCGGCAAGCACCGCTCCATCACCTTTGCACGCAAGATCGGCGAGTTCTGTGAAAAACTGGGCTACGAGCCCAGCGTACAGCACCGCGACGCCAAGCGCACCCTGTAAAAAAATAAAATTTACGCTTTATCGGGAGTTTTATGAGCTTCTCACAAGATGTAAAAAACGAGATCCTGCGCCATAGGATCTCCAAACCATGCTGCTCTGTGGCCGCCGCCTATGCGGTGGCCTGTTTTGGTAAATACTTCGATGACCGCGGCATCGTTCTGCAAACCGAGAACGAGGGCGTGGCTGCCTTTGCTCAAAAGCTGTACCGCCGCTGCGGCATCCGGGGGGATGTGCTGCGCAAGGAACGCCCCACCGGCCCGGTGTTTGAGTTCAGCGTCAAGGATGTGGTGGAGGTCGAGCGCCTGCTGGAGCTTTTCGGCCACACCGGCAAGGAACCGACCCTGCGCATCCGGCCGGAGAACTTCAAGTGCCAGCACTGTGTGCAATCCTTCATCGCTGCAGCGTTTCTTTGCTGTGGTACCATGACCGACCCGGAGAAGAGCTACAATCTGGAGTTCCTCTCCACGCGGCACTATCTCTCCCAACAGCTGGAGGCTATGCTGGCCGAGCACGACTTCAACCCCCATCGCGCCCTGCGCAAGGGAGCCAACACGGTCTATATCAAATCGGCCGACCATATCGAGGACCTGCTCACCTTCATGGGGGCGGGCAACGCCGCCATGCGTATCATGGACCAGCGCATGTACAACGATATGCGCAATAAGACCAACCGCCTTTCCAACTGTGAGACCGCTAACCTGGGCAAAAGTGTCCAGGCCGCCGTGCAGGTGCAGTTGGCCATTGAAAAGCTGCAGGCCGCCGGTGCCATGAGCACCCTGCCAGAAAATCTGCGCCTGACCGCCAAACTGCGGATGCAGTACCCCGACCTGCCACTGGCCAAGCTGGCCCAAAAGTTTGACCCGCCTGTCAGCAAGGCGGGGCTGTCCCACCGCTTAAAACGCATCCAGGAGGCCGCCCGCCGCCTGGAAGAAACCGCTGAATCCGAAAAGCCCACACGAGCCGAAAGCACTAAGGAAACTTGACCATGCCTGAAACCACCCAAAGACAATTTCCCCCCCTGCATGTGCATCCCGAGTACAGCCTGCTGGATGGCGCCTGCCGTATTGACCGCCTGTTTGACCACCTCAAAGCCATGGGGCAGACGGCCTGCGCCATCACTGATCACGGCGTTATGTACGGCTGTGTGGCGTTTTTTGATGCAGCCAGGGCCGCAGGCATCAAGCCTATCATCGGCTGTGAGGTCTATGTAGCCACCCGTACCCGCTTTGATAAGGTCAACCGCATCGACGGCAACAACCACCTGATCCTGCTGTGCAAAAACGAGATAGGCTACAAAAACCTTATCAAGATGGTCTCCGCCGGCTTTACCGAGGGTTTTTACTCCAAGCCCCGCATCGATAAGGACCTGCTGGAACAGCACCACGAGGGGTTGATCTGTCTGTCCGCCTGCCTGGCGGGCGAGATCCCCCAGGCCATCCTGGCAGGGGACTACGAGCGTGCAAAACAGGCCGCGCTTTACTACCGCGACCTTTTCGGCGAGGGAAACTATTATATCGAACTGCAGGACCACGGCCTGGAGGAAGACCAGGTCGTCCTGCCCCAGCTCATCCGATTGGCCCGGGAGACCGGCATCCCCATGGTCGCTACCAACGACGCCCACTACATTACCAAAGAGGACGCCAAGATGCAAAGCATCCTGCTCTGCATCCAGACCGGTAAGACCATAGCCGACGCCGACCGCATGGAATTCCAGACCGATGAGTTTTACCTCAAAAGCACCGACGAGATGTACGACCTCTTCGCGATGGTGCCGGAAGCCTGCGAAAACACCAACAAAATTGCGGAACAGTGCAATTTTGAGTTCACCTTCGGCGAGACGAAACTGCCGTACTTCAAAGCCCCCGATGGCATGGAGAACCAGGAATACTTCGAGAAGCTTTGCTGGCAGGGACTCGAGCGCCGCTACCCCGGCAAAGTCACCGACGCGCTGAAAGAGCGCCTTTCTTACGAGATCAACGTCGTCAAAACGATGGGCTATACCAACTATTACCTCATCGTCTACGACTTCATCAACTACGCCAAAAGCCGGGACATTCCCGTCGGCCCTGGCCGTGGTTCCGGCGCGGGCAGCCTGGCGGCTTACTGCGTCGGCATTACCGACATCGACCCCATCCGCTACAACCTCATCTTTGAACGTTTCCTGAACCCGGAGCGTGTTTCGATGCCCGACTTCGACGTCGACTTCTGCTATGAGCGCCGCCAGGAGGTCATTGACTACGTCAACGAAAAGTACGGCCGCGACCATGTGGCCCAGATCGTCACCTTTGGTACGATGGCCGCCCGCGCCGCCGTGCGCGATGTGGGCCGCGTGATGGGCATGACCTACCAGGACGTGGACCGCGTGGCCAAGCTCATCCCCATGGAGCTGAAGATGACGCTGAAAAAGGCGCTGGAGGTCAGCCCCGACCTGAAAGCCCTTTATGACGGTGACAATCAGGTGCATGAACTCATCGACACTTCGTTAAAAGTCGAGGGCATGCCCCGCCATGCCTCCACCCACGCCGCCGGCGTCGTCATTACCCGTGAACCGGCCACCGAGTACGTGCCCCTGTCCACCAACGACGGCCTGCCGGTCACCCAGTTCAACATGGTGGAGATCGAGCGCCTGGGCCTGCTGAAGATGGACTTCCTGGGCCTGCGCACCCTCACCGTCATCCACGATACCGAGATGGCCGTCCGCCACACCAAGGACTCGGATTTCCGGGTGGCCAACATTGACTACGACGACCCCGCCACCTACGAGATGCTGACCCGCGGCGAGACGATGGGCATCTTCCAGCTTGAATCTACCGGCATGACCCAGGTGCTGATGAGCATGCGCCCGAAAAATCTGGAAGATGTCATCGCCCTGATCTCGCTGTACCGCCCCGGCCCGATGGATTCCATCCCAACGTATTTGCGCAACAGAAAGGACCCGTCCAAGGTCGTTTACCAGACCCCGCAGATGGCCCACATCGTGGATGTGACCAACGGCGTCGTCATTTATCAGGAGCAGGTCATGCAGATCTGCCGTGAGCTGGCAGGCTTCAGCTTCGGCCAGGCCGACAATGTGCGCCGCGCTATGAGCAAGAAAAAGCTCAAGGTCATGGAGGCCGAGCGCGAACATTTTGTCCATGGATGCACCGAGCCGGGCAAGGAGTGCGCTGGCTGCGTCAAAAACGGCATCCCGGAGGCAGTGGCAAACCAGATCTACGATGATATGATCAGTTTTGCCTCCTACGCCTTCAACAAGTCCCACGCGGCCTGCTACGCCTACGTGGCCTTCCAGACAGCCTACCTCAAGTGCCATTACCCCCACGAGTTCATGGCCGCCCTGCTGACCAGTGTGCTCGATAATACGTCGAAAGTTATCGAATATACTTCCGAGTGCCAGCGCTTGGGCATCAAGGTCCTGCCGCCGGACATCAACGTCTCCCGCGGCGGCTTCACCGTCGATGGCGACAGCATCCGCTTCGGTCTCAACGCCGTCAAAAGCGTGGGCCGCAACCTGATCGATTCGGTGGTAAAGGAGCGCAAAAACTGCCCCTACCGCAGCCTGTACGATTTCTGCAAGCGGCTGCACGGCAACGAACTGAATCGCCGCGCGCTGGAAAACCTCATCAAGGCAGGCTCCTTCGATGCGCTGGAGCCCAGCCGCCGCGCTATGATCGACAGCGCCGAGGGTATCCTGAAAAGCGTCGAGACCGACGCCCGTCAAAACCTGGAAGGCCAGATGGACCTTTTCGGCATGATGGGCGGGGAACAGGAGCAGGCCGCCAGCGATTACAAGATCCCCAACACGCCGGAATATCCCGCCGGCGATCTGCTCAAAATGGAAAAAGAGGTCTCCGGCCTCTACCTGTCCGGCCACCCGCTGGACGCCTACCGCGCCCAGATCAGCCAGATCTCCACCTGCACCATCGCCGACCTGCAGGGCGAGGATGCCAAGCGTTTTGACAACCAGAATGTCACGATTCTTTGTACGGTCGTCAAAAATAAGATCATGACCACCAAGTCCAACACGCTGATGGCCTTTACCACCGTCGAGGACCTGACCGGTACGATGGAACTGCTGATCTTCCCGCGGGTGCTGGCCGAGTGCCGCGCTGCCCTGCAGGAAAACGCCGTCGTCGTGGCCAACGGCCGCGTCTCTGTAAAAGAGGAAGAAGCCGCCCGCCTGATCGTCGAGGGGGTGCAGCCCATCGAGCACTACGACCCGAGTCAATCTTTCGGTAAAAACCGGGTGGAAAAAGTCCGCCGCGAGACCGGCGGGGGAGAGGCCGCCGGCTATTTCCTGACGGTGCCCAGCCGCCAGGGCCCGGAGATGCACAAGGTGGAAAACCTGCTGTGCAACATCTTTGACGGCGGCACTACCAAGGTCTATTTCCGTTTTGCGGACACCGGCCAAAAGGTGCTAGCCCGCCATATGGCCATCAAGGATGACCCGCTGTTGCGCGCCGAATTGGAACGCATTTTGGGTAAAGATCATGTAAAAGTTCAGACGGCTGAACAAAATGCAAAATAAATCCATGCACTTTGCAAGAATTGTCCATAATCTAGACGCTAGAGTTGTGCTATAATGGATACGTCACAGAGATTGTTAAAAATTTATTCTAGCTTCTGGCAATGTGGCGCAATGTGCCCAAAATAGGAGGGGCTTGTTTTATGGCTAAGGAAATTAAAACCATCGGTGTTCTGACCAGCGGCGGTGACGCCCCCGGCATGAATGCCGCCGTTCGCGCAATCGTTCGCGCTGGCATCAGCAAAGGTTACCGCATGATGGGTATCCAGCGTGGCTACAACGGCCTGATCAATGGCGAAGTTTACGAAATGAACGTCCGCAGCGTATCGGAGATCATCCACCGCGGCGGCACGATCCTCTATACGGCACGCTGCCTGGAGTTCAAGACCCAGGAAGGCCAGGCCAAGGGCCTTGCCCGCTGCAAAGAACTGGGCATCGACGCACTGGTCGTCATTGGCGGCGACGGCTCCTTCATGGGTGCCCGTGCGCTGGCCAACCAGGGCATCCCCTGCATCGGCCTGCCCGGCACCATCGATAACGACATTGCCTGCAGTGAATACACCATCGGTTACGACACGGCCATGAACACTGCTGTCGAGGCTATCGATAAGCTGCGCGACACCACCCAGAGCCACGACCGTTGCAGCGTCGTTGAGGTTATGGGCCACCACGCCGGTTATATTGCCCTGAATGTCGGCATCGCTACCGGCGCTGTCGCTGTCCTGCTGCCGGAGATCCCCTTCGACTTCGAGCGCGACATCCTGCAGCGCATGCGCCAGACCCAGGTCACCGGCAAGAAGCACTTCATCATCATCGTGTCCGAGGGCGTCGTCGGTGCCCAGGAGTTGGCCAACCAGATCCAGGCTGCTACCGGTGTCGACTCCCGCGCAACCGTTCTGGGCCACATCCAGCGCGGCGGTTCTCCCACGGTGCGTGACCGCGTCAACGCTTCTCTGATGGGCTACCACGCCATCGACCTGATCGATAAGGGCATCTACAACCGTGTTGTCGCTGTCTCCGGCGATAAGATCGTCGACTACGATGTCAATGTGGCCCTCTCGATGCACAAGACCATCGACCGCGACATGATCGAGATCGCAAACGCCATCTCCATCTGAGCGTCCCAATTCAAATAATTCGCACAAGCCCGCACAAAATTGCTACTGTCAAGGGTTTGTGACAAAATTAGACAATAAATTTTAATGTGTCAATGGATGAATGTTGCCTGAGACACTTTTTAACCGCCCCGTGGCTTGGCCATGGGGCGGTGTTTGGTTTTGCACAACACTTTTAGCCCGTCACTATGTGGCGGGCTGTGTGGGGCTATTGGGCCGTCTGGCTACAGGTCGAAGAACCGGTACACCTTGGCGCGGTTATACAGCGGTAGCTTGTCCAGTTCCGCGCGGAGTTTATCGGAGGCAGACTTGCCGCCGAACATCGGGCGGGTGTAATGGTTTACCCAGTGTTGTACCTCGGTGGCCTGCTTCTGCGTCACCTTGGCCATGCTCTTACCTTTGGGCAATTTACGGCGCACAAGCTTGTTTGTGACCTCATTCGTGCCGCGCTCATGCGGGGCTTGCGGATGGCAGTAGAACGTAGTCACGCCGAGGGCATCTATACCGGCCTGGTCAGCAAATTCCGGGCCATTATCGCAGGTCAATGTCTTGAAGATCATGTACCAATCGCGGCCAATCTCACGCTTGAGCCGTTGCAGGGCCTTTACAGTTTCGGAGGCGGTTTTGTCCTTGACCTTTAGGACAATTTCAGCGCGGGTCGTTCGCTCGGTCATTACCAGACAGCTTTCGCTTTTACCCTCGGCCTTACCTACAACGCTGTCAATCTCCCAGTGAAACGGGGTCTTTCTGGTGCGTATGGTATGCGCTCGGCGCTCTATGCTTCGGTGGCCTGGGTGGGCCACGTTGGAGCGGTGCACATGGCCCCTGCCTTTCTTTGGGTGGCCTTGCGGCAGGTGCTTATAGCGCAGGGATGGGAACAGGCGCATTTTTATGTAGCGGTAGCAGGTCGTCTTGCTTATACGGATGCCGTAAT
>ERZ1034691.1879-NODE-1879-length-12546-cov-4.711873_pt1 | contig 12546 bp, 13 predicted proteins | sample MGYA00520638_ERZ1034691 | MGnify/ENA primary metagenome ERZ1034691 (study PRJEB33766, sample SAMN09781763) | gut metagenome | biome: gut microbiome | host: Homo sapiens | place: Madagascar | study: EMG produced TPA metagenomics assembly of the PRJNA485056 data...
TTTCATTAATTTGAGATATCAATTTTTGATATATAGAATCTACAAAAATTTTGTTATCAGTAATTTTTACATTTTCCATATCAAAAAGCGTTGCCAAACGTCTTACCCAATCATCATTAACATCATGGTTTAATAGTTTTTGGTTGATAAAGGAAATATACTGTTTTACAAAAAGACATAATTGTTCGGCTTTCTCAGAGATTGTTAAATTAGAATATAAAACGTCATTCATATCGCCATACAAAGCAAATTGATTGAAATTTTTACCATCCAACATATTATCAGTTCTTTCTAATCGTCTGACAATATATGCCATATCTGTCAATGCTTTATTGTCAATCAGTTCTTCATATCCACATAAAACCTTTACAACATAGTACAACCATCTTGACAAAGTACTTTTACCAGTTCCATTTTCACCTGCAAGTACAGTAATGCCATCTATCTCAATTTCTGCAGATTGTACAGCTCTATAATTAGATAATTTATATATATATTTGCTCATTTTTATTTAGTTATATTTTCCTACAAGGATAGTGCAAACCGATGGCAGAACATCAAGCTTGTTTGAATGTTATGCCGAGGTGCTGCCTATCTTATGCAAAGATATACAATAAATCTGACAACAACAATGTTTGGAGGGGAAATATTATGAAGGTCATAATGGGGAATGAGTCTGATTCATTCTTACTTAATCCTTTATCGTCCCCCACCTCCTTAAATGACTCCACAGCAGTGTTAAGAACATGGGTAGTAGCCATTCTTTGTATACAAGGGGATGCTTCCAACGGTTGTGCCACCAACGGCGGAATTTGAATGTGAGGATGAGGCCATTCCATATCAGTCCAGTTCCGGTTTATCCTCTCTCAAATACGCCCAAACCGAGTGTGACAGTTCTTTTATCATTGAGTCGCCACAGAAATGCTTGAACTTCCAACTTGAGCGCAGCACACCTATTGACTTTTCAATGCGCTGCTTCATTAAGTTCTTCGACAATGTCACTTCCTTGAATGTGTCATCAAGCACACGCTTGTCTATAGCACACAAGTCTTGGTAGTTGCATTTACCAAGTATGTAGTCAGCCAAATGATTCAGACAATCAACAAAGCTCTTCAAGCCAAAGCGTATGCATTGCTTGTCAAACTTGTTCCAGTCAAGCGTGTCTTTGAAAGCCTGTCGCATCATAGCCCAATCACATATATGCTTAATGCTCATCTTTGAATATAGAAAATGACCATTGGCATGCTCAATCATAAACAGGGCTTGAAATATTTCCGGAGGCAAGGCAAGCTTAGTGTCATCAATATACTGCAAAGTGTAACCATTTAGCAAACCTACCAAATACCTCTCCAAGTCTCTGGTACGCTTACTGCGCTTCACCGAACAGCAGTAACAATGATTTTCTACAGCCAGACCTTTATACGAAAAGACCGAATGCTTGTAATAGTCAGCATCCACCTTGCATCCAGCAGAAGCAACCAATGAATTGCCTGATTCGTATGCATTACAACCATCCGACTTATTGATTAAGAAGCAATCCAAATCACATGAGAATCGATGCGAAGGAACAGGATAAAGTTGAGATATAGAAAGCCCCTTCAATACGTATGTACAGATACCATTGCTGTCATACAATTCAGAAAGATTCTTTGCAGCACAATAATTTGCAGCATATTGCCTTTCTTGTGCCATCAAACTTCCTATCCATTGCATCTTCACCGCTTTAGTTTGAACATCCTGCCTCACCACACCATTGTATGCAGTAGACAATTTCTGTAGACCATCCAAAGCAATGGCCACAACCTCCTGCTGTTGCGACAATTTAAACAAAGCCTTCAAGTCAAGTTCATCCTCTACCGACTTAGGCATCCCCCCTAATGCAGCCTGCAACAAGATTATCAATTGAGAATAATCAGAACGAAGCATTTCTGTTTTTTTATGTACAAAGAAGATCAAACAACCTTCTTAAGTTTTTTCAATATATTGCTTGGCAAGAAAACAAACAATCCGGTAAGCCAAGCCTTCACCACATTCATCTTCAACACCGTCTGATACATCTTCACCACAGCCTTAAGCATCACCCACTTGTTGCTTGTTTCAGAACCAGAAATATGACGATATTTCCACAACGCCTTAGGATATGTATAGATATAATCCACATCCTTCAGAATGTTCATCCACAAGCCCCAATCCTCTGCTCTACGCAGAGGAGGCATATACTTCTTGCCAACTCGCTTGGTATCAAACAAAACTCCTGGAGTACCAATATTGCATCCTGATATCATCGACTTATACGACTGTCTTGGTGCTTGCTTCATAGTGTAATAAGGCTCCAGATTCTCGTTGGCATCCTCATACCAAGTGCAGGTAAGTTCATACCCATTGTCTTGCATAAACTTCAACTGCTCCTCCAATTTAGTAGGATACCACCAGTCGTCACTGTCACAAAAGCCAATGTATCTGCCTTGCGCAGCCTTTATGCCAATATTTCTTGCCAACCCTGCTCCTCCATTCTTCTCAGCACGGATAACTTTTATACGGTCATCCATGCTTTTCACGTGGTTTAATACCTCTGCTGTCTCTGGTGCAGGACTGCAGTCGTCAACGATTATCAACTCCCAGTCTTTATAAGTTTGGGCAATAATTGCTTCAACTGTCTCTCGGATATATAATGCCGCATTGTAATACGGCATGATAATACTTACTTGCATATTTAATATTTAGAATTAAATTTCTACCTCTTCTCCATCTTTTTTATCCAAATAACAAATAAGAGAATCACATATCTCTGACGAAATATCCAACTTTAAGCCTTTCTTGTATGAATCTAATGCCTTAGATATTAATTCTATAACAAAATTATGATTCTCCTCATCAGCCAAATAACATGCTAAATCACGAGTGGTACATGCTTTCTGATGCATTTTGTCTCTTATCTTGATAAAGATATCCTCAATAGGTAATACCTTTTCACGGCTTGATCTTTGCCCTTCATCTTTTTGGTCAATGTATTCTTTTTGAAGTTTCAATATTTCCTGTACCAAAGTTGAATTCTTATTTTCAGAAGCCATAAAGAAAGGTAAAATAACCTTGTCAAACATACTCTTTATTTTATCTGAAAGTTCATACGTTCTATCTGCGTATACCATAATTTCATTAGTTAGGAATTTATCATTCACCTTGAAATCCTTAAGCATTAATCTATTAAGCAAAGCTCCAGGCCTATGTATAGCGTATGATTTCGTAAGCATCAACTCATTATTAACCATATCCCTTAAATCATACAACGAAGTATCCCACGAGGATATGTAGAAATCAACCATATTGTCTTCTTTGCTTTTTTTAGCAAAATATATAGCCTGACGCACATCCGATTCTATTGCTTTGGCTGACTTTTCATAGTATCTCTCGGAAAATAAGTAAGCCGAATATGTCCTAACCAAGTGGTCAAAACAATCATATCTTTCTGTCACTTTATCAACAAAAACGCAATCAGTATATTTAAAGAAGTTTTTCAAACATATCATATTCTGCATAAAGAAATCTTCGTCAGAAAGACAAACTCTTTCAAAGCCTAACTCTTTAGCAAAATCTTCAAATTTATAAATAGTTGATATATTCGCATTCTTTTTTGCTTCCTTTACAAACAAGTAGAAATTATAGAAAATATTTGAAGTCTGTACAGGAATGGCAATATTTCCTACACCTTCAAAATCAGCTAATTTTATTGCTTTTTTCAATTCTCCAATAATTTCTCCTGCATAGTCAAACGGTATCAAGAGGCTTGTTTTTTCTTGATTATCATCTTTATAATTTATAAGTCTTTCAACTGCCAAGAAATCACTATCCTCATACTTTGCGTTCAAGCCTTTAAGGTCATATTTATTACATAAATAATGAATGGCCAAAGTTGTATCAAGTACTATATGATTTTTCTTATTTGAAATATAGTTCTGATAAGTCTGTGATTTATACAAATTCAAAAAAGACTTTCCTAAACACATTCTGTTTAGGAAATTGTTCTGACCACATTCATCATTTAAATCCGAGAGAAATTCAGTTATTTGTTCTACATTTGGCATTAAAGGTATTAAACCAGACTTAAATAACTCGTAGGCATCTTTATTTTCTTTGGAATTCTCCCCAATCTTTATAATATTATTCCCCACACTCATATAATACCGTACAAACAGTTTATATGCCTTCTCAACATCAGTAATGTTATATTTATTAGAAATTATAGAGAATGTGCGTTTGAATTCAGCCTCAAGATTCTTGGATTCTTTCTCTGATTCTTCAAAAATATGCCTTTCTTCTGCAGCTAAACAATAATATGTTTCGTTGAATTTGTAAGTAGAAACTATTTTACATGGCTTGAAACTACGTAGATAGTCCAGACTATTATCTAAATTATCGTTTGTTGTACCAAGGTAAATCTTAATATTACTTTGCAAGTCTGATTTAGAAATTTCCCCATTCTTATATATCAAGAAAAGTATTACAGAGTAGAATAATCCATTTTTTATAAATGAAGAGCTATTCGCCTTAGACAAATAGTCAAACATCATCTTCTCATAGATATCATTATCTTTCTCATGCTTAGGTCTTAATATATCAGCTATTTCCTTAACTGCTTGCATATCATCAATGTCAATTATCCTGACAGAAAAATCATTCCTTATTGCAACATCTTCAATTTCATTCCTTTTGGTAGGACCTAAACTTGTTGAAGTAAAGATATCTACAACATCAGACAGTTGAGCATCTTTCTGCATTTCATTTAGTATTTCCTCAACTTTTTTCGTAAAATAGGTTGAAGGAAACGCATGCAGAATACTCAAAACGAGTTTATAGCGTCTCTTTCCTTTGTATACACACAGATGGGTATTTTCATCATTTCTTACAAAATCACAATTGAGCTTTTTGATTTCATAAATCTCAACCCACTTTTCAAAATCTGTTCTATCTATATTATTCATAATAATATGAGAATTTTACAAGTAAACAATGTATATGATCGCCTCAGTACTGGAAAGATTGTGGCAGATTTACATAGGGAATATTTGTCGAGAGGTTATGAATCATATGTGTGTTACGCCCGTGGACCTAAGGTTAATCAGCCATTTGTAAGTAAGTTTAATTGGGAGTTTTATGCCCATATAAATAAAGTGCGTGCATACCTAACAGGTGTGTTATATGGTGGTAATCTTATTTCTACTTTTCTACTCTTGTGTAAAATAAAGAAGATAAAACCCGATATCGTTCATTTGCATTGCATTAATGATGATTCTGTAAATATTTATTGGCTTCTTTCTTTTCTCAAAAAGAAACATATTAGGACTGTTGTGACTGCCCATGCAGAGTTCTTTCATACAGGAACATGTGGACATGCGTACGAATGCAATCGATGGCATGAGGGATGTGGAAGATGTCCACACAGAAATTCTTTTAAGACCATCTTTGACAATACACATCGTTCGTGGATATATATGATGCACGCTTTTGATGGATTTGAAAAAGAGCGATTGTTTTTGACGTCAGTATCGCCATGGCTAAAAAGTAGAGCAGAACAAAATCCACATTTAGCAATATATAATAATATACCTGTATTAAATGGAATAGATACTCAGAATTTCTATCGTAGAAGCAATTCTTTGGTAGATAGAAAGACGATGGGTTTGTCGGAGCGTCCTGTGATAATGTATGTAACCTCCCATTTTCCAGCTTCAGCCAAGGGTGGGCAGTTTGTTATTGACTTGGCCAAGATGTTGCCAGATATTGATTTCTTGGTATTGGGTGAGAAAACAGACTGTGATAATCTTCCTCCAAATATAAAATTTTTAGGACGAGTATATGAAAGGGACAAAATGGCTTTATATTATTCATTGTCCGATGCAACTATTTTGACGAGTAGGGCAGAAACTTTTTCTATGCCAGTTGCTGAAAGTTTATGCTGTGGAACTCCAGTTGTAGGTTTCAAGGCCGGTGGCCCAGAATCTATATGTATTGATGAGTATTGCAGTTTTGTTAATTATGGGGATGTTGATGCTCTAAGAAAAGCCCTCTTGAATATTCTGTCTAAAACATTTGATAGAGAAGAAATATCAGTGAAGGCAATTTCTAAATATTCTAAGGAAGCAATGGCTAATAGCTATATTGAATTGTATAAACAATTAATGAATCAATGATGAAGAAACAGATTAAAATTAATTTTTCGGATTTTTATAACGGATTTGATAAAGAAAATAATGACTTTATAAAGATTCTACGTGAAAAGTATGAGGTGATATTATCTGATGACCCAGACTATTTGTTTTACTCCTCATTTGGTCGTGATTATCTGAAATACGACTGCATAAGAATCTATTATACTGGCGAATGTATAGTTCCTGATTTTAATCTGTGTGATTATGCAATGGCTTTTGAGTATATTCATTATGGAGACCGTTATATGCGAGTGCCTCTTTATGAGCTTTTTCAATATCGCAAATACTATCAAACTCTTTTAGATAATAGCGTTCCAAAATGTGAGAAAACAGCATTTTGTAGTTTCGTGGTTTCAAACGATCAAGGAATGAAAGAGCGTTTTCAAATGGTAGAACTTCTAAATGAATATAAAAAAGTGGATTCTGGTGGCAGATATATGAATAATATAGGAGGTCCGGTAAAAGATAAATTTACATTTGATCAGAATCACAAGTTTAGTATCTGTTTTGAGAATAGCTCCCATCCTGGTTATACAACAGAAAAAATAGTAGAAGCTTTTGCTGCAGATACTATACCTGTATATTTGGGGGATCCTGATATAGGGAAGCATTTTAATAAACATGCATTTATAAATGTTGTAGACTATCCTTCTTTAGAGGATGCAGTAAAACGAATAATAGAAATTGATCAAAATACCGAGCTCTATCAAAGCATTAAAGAAGAGCCAATTTTATTGAAGGATGACAGGTTGTATGATGATCTAAAGACATTCTTGTTCCATATAATAGAACAACCTTTGGTTGGAGCACGTCGACGTCCGTACAATACTCGCGTGGTAGAAAAGGAAGATGAACAGCGTATTTATATGTTGTATATGAAGTATGTTGGCAAGTATATAAAACGTGTGAAATCTTTAATAAGAAGATATAAAAATAATGCATTGTAGATTATGAATTATCGAAGCATAGCTTATTGTATAATATATGGTTGGTATCGCTTATTGAATATGCCAGCTATAATTGCCAATAATGTATGTGTTGGTAAAAATGTACATTTCCGTGGTCGCCTATTCTTTAAGACAGTTGGTAGAAAAGGAAATATTCATATAGGAAATAATGTGAACATCAACAGCTCTCTTGCAGCAGATCCAATAGGTGGAGACACTAAGACGATTCTATATACACGACACAATGGTAAGATAGAGATAGAAGATAATGTTGGTATTTCTAACATTACTATAGTAGCGGAGACATCAGTACGTATAGGTAAGTATACAAATATTGGTGGAAGTACGAAGATATATGACACTGATTTCCATTCTCTTGATCCCGTGGTACGTTTGAATGGTGATACAGATGTAAAATCACGTCCCGTAAATATAGGCAAAAAGGTCTTTATTGGAGGTCATGTTATAATATTAAAGGGAGTTACTATAGGTAATGGTGCTGTTATAGGAGCAGGAAGTGTAGTTGCTAAAGACGTGCCTGCAAATGAAATTTGGGCTGGTAATCCTGCAACGTTTATTAAAAAAGTAAAATGAGTTTTTTATTTATTATAACTTATGCCTACACGAAAAGAAACAGCAAAGAGATTAATATTAATATCATCTAAAAGTGCATATAATATTATTACTCGTATAAAGTCCAGATTGAACAGTGATAAGTTACAAGAACTGAACAATGAAAACAAAGCTGTAGTAGAACAAATAAACAAGGTTATTGCAGAAACGGAAACAACTCTAAGTACCATCCATCCACAATGGGTAAAGATGGAGGGCTTTGACAGCCTGGATAAAATAGAGATGTTATGGATCGAACTTGACAAATCTTATAAAGGTGAGGTTACAGAAGGATTTAAAGATAAGTATAAGGAATCATTGGAAAGAACAAAAGATTTCTTTAATTCGTTTAGTATTACTCCTACAGAAAGCCAGCAAACAGTTTCTTTTAGAAATAAAAGTACAGAAGATGAACAAGCACGCTTGGAAAGTTTGAGTAAGAGACGATTGGAGGTAAAACAACTATACGAAAAGGATTTAAATGAAGTTCCCCTCAATGAAGAAAAAATAAAGAAATTGAAGGAACAACTTGATGCCTTAGGTGAAACGTACGTTGAAACAAAGAAGAACTTGGATGGGATAAAGACAGACTCAGCAGAAGAGGTACGGATGCGAAAACGAATTGATGATGCTTTCGATTTTTTGAGTAAAGACAATCATCTTGAAAAGGAGTTGACCAAGTTACAGTGGGAATTTTACTCTATGTTAGGCCTGATAGTAATAACAGTATTTGTCTTTATCGTTTTTTATGGCGTGTTCTTATATAATTTAAAGACGTTGAAACTAACAGTGTGGTGTGAGTATTTGCCTTATACAATGTCTGTTCCTATAACCATTGGCTTGTTGTGGCTCTTTGTTTATTTGAAGAATAGGGCAAGCAAGATTTCAATAGAGATTAGTTCCCGGCTATATGACATTCGCTATATGGAAGGTCTTATGAAGATGACGAATAGTATGTCGAGAACTGGTGATGAGGCTTCTCAGAACATTGAAGAACTTATACGTTCGATGGTGGATTCTTTTTTGAACAAGATGTCGGATAAATCTTTTAAGGAAAAGGATTTGTCAGTAATAGAGAAACAAGAACTTGAGAACAGTCCATATTGGAAAGTGCTCTGTGAATTAAAAGATTTAGTAAACCTGATAAAGAAATGAACCAGCAGAATTATAATCGTATGGTAGATATGCTTATTGATGCTACCAAGTCACAAAAAATATCATGGCAAGAAGATGTGCAGCATAATGCCTTCTATACAGAAATAAATGATTGTAAGGTTACTATTTATTCAGTATACGAGATTTCGATAGATGAGTCTTCTTATTCTTTGTCGTTGGCAAATCCCGATGGTGAAGTCTTTTATACTTATTCATTTAGTGAAGCTGCCGACAAAGATGAATACGAAAAACTAAGAAAACTGTACACTGTAATCCGTGATGTTGTATACAGAATAACAGAATCTGAAAACCTGATTCTAAAAGGATTGGAGAAGGCACTTGCGCCTCAGAATGATGCAGATGATTTACCATTTTAAGTATAATAAAGACTACATAATATTCTTATAGTGGTAAGTTGATTAAGTCTGCATTTTTAAGGAAATTGAAATTATAAATATTAATTAAAGAAAGTATGTGCAAAAAAGTTGTTGTGCTTTTAAGTTGTATGTATCAAAAGAGCCATTCTATTATTGCTCGCTCTCACATTCAAACAGATGCAATAATAATAAACCAATGTGACATAGATTCTATTGAAGAAATATTCTTTAAGAATTTCAAAGATGTAAATTGCAAAGTGATTTTTATATCAACAACGCAAAGAGGATTGTCTAATAGTAGAAATATGGCAATCACAAATGCACCATCTGATAGTATTGGTATCATTTGTGATGAGGATGAAGTTTTGGCAGATAATTATGAAGAATTAGTTTTAGAAGGATATGATAGTTGTTGTAACCCAGATATAGTTGCTTTCAAAGTTGGGTGGAATGGATTTGGGAAAAAATATTCACATAAACCTCACAAACTTTCATATATTCAATCTCTTCGTATTTGTTCGGTACAAATATCCTTTAAAATAGGTAGAATATTAGAGAAGCAAATTTTCTTTGATCCATTAATGGGTAGTGGATCAGGAAATGGAGCAGGTGAAGAGAATAAATTTATACTTGATTGCAGGCGTAATGGAATGAGATTATTTTATTACCCCAATGAGATTGCAACTATATCCCAAGGAGAAAGTCAATGGTTTAAAGGTTTTGATAATAAATACTTTGAAAATTTTGGCTGGTCAGCAAGACGAATTCATAATAATATTATTCTGACAGCAGTTTATCTATTTTATTATGCTATTTCTAAAAGAAAACTGTATAAAGGTGATAATACTTTTATTGGGGCTTTAAAAGCAATGTATAAAGGTATGTTTATAAGCAAGTCGTAAAATCTGAACGTTAAAATGATGTCTTTCTATGGAAATGAAGTATTATATAGGTAAATATCAAAAGAGGTTTTATTTTATTGATATATTGAAATTATTGGCTATTACACTAATTGTAAATAGCCATATGGAACCAACCTATGGAAAATATGCCAATTTAGCTTCTGGTGGAGCTATCGGATTGGCATTGTTTTTCTTTTGTAGTGGGTTCACTCTAAATATAATCGGGGGTAATTTTTGGGATTATTACAGAAAACGAATACAGCGAATATATCCAACAGTTTTTGCTGTAGTACTTGCTGAATCAATACTGTTTGGGAGACAGTTTGATTTGTTTTATGTCCTTTTATATGGTGGAGGGTGGTTCGTCTCCTGTATTATGGTGATGTATATAGTGCTATTTATTATTGGAAAATATGGTCGCATGCATCTTCGAAAAATATGTGTGTTCTATTTGGCTTTGGTGTTATTGATGCCTCTTTTCTTTGATTTTGAAGAATCTAACTTCTTTTTTAATGGCTCTGCTAATATTTGGGCACGATTCCAATATTTTATATATATGTTATTCGGGTTTTGTGCACGATTCTATATAGACAAAATCCAACATATTAATTTAGGTAAGATGTGGCTGTCTGTTATTTCCGTACTTTCTCCTTGTTCATTCTATGCGTTTTTGATGATAATTAATCATTATCCTGTATTGATAAAGTATAGCATTTGTGCCACATTCCCTCTTATTGCAACCCTGTTGAGTTGGACTCTGTTGAGTGCAAGTATTGATATGGGGGCGAATAAATGGTCTAATAGTTTGTATAAGTGTATTAAATTCATTTCGGCACTTTCCTTGGAAGCATACTTATGTCAGGTATGGTTGATAACAGATAAATATAATTATCTGTTTCCTTTCAATATTCTTATAATCTTTATTGCGATTATTGCTGTATCTTATGTTTTGAAAATAGTGAGTAATCTATTTGCACAAACGTTCTCAAATGAAAACTATAACTTTTTAAAGATAATAAAAATTGTATGATAGAAATATCTATTATCATGCCGTACTACAATGCGGCAGCATATATTCGTGAGACAGTTGAGGCAATTATTGCCCAAACATATGTTTCAGTTAAGTGCATAACAAGTATATAATAGTTAAAGCTAAAAAAACTAATTATTAATAATAATGACAAAAGACGAGTTGGATACTTTATTAGATCGTGACGAAACCTTGAACGAGCAAGACTATTCTGACGTTCAAGATTGGATTTCATCTAATTATAATGGTTTTAGTGAAGATGAATGGAACGCATATTTTGACAAACTGCTGAAGAAATTTGATAAAGAGAACAATAAGATATGTGCGGACTTAATAAAAAAGTATGTGAAAGAATTTCACAATACATGTCCAAGAAAATTTGTTCTATATCTTAAAATGATAGAAGCTTGTGCATATGTATGTGTGAAAAGCAAAGATGAAGATAGCTTTGTAAAGTATGTGCAGGAGTATATGTATAATGTGATTGCTCAAATAACTCCCAATGCGATTAATCACAATATGGACTATTATAGTTTCCGTGGAGTGACCGATTATTCAATTAAAGAAATTGTAGATGAAGAGATTAGTTTTGCTCATCCTCGTTCTTTTAATGACCCTTTGGACACATTGTTTAATTGGTGGATAGAAGAAGAAATAAAGCACCTGGATCAAAAGGGCCTTCACGAGCAAGAATTTATATTGTTGCTAAAGAAGATGTCAGAACATATTAAAATGAGATGTTTGATAGGAACCGTCAAGAAGGATAATGGTAATTATGTTGATGTTGAAGTGGATGACTTGCCGGTTCTTATGTGGTCGCATTATGCTAATAGTCATAAAGGAATGTGTATACGTTACCATTTTAAAGAGAATTTTTTCAAAGATTATAGTATTGACAATTCTAAAGAATTGTTGTTTATCATTCCTGCGAAATATTCTGATGCCATAAAGGTCGAGCGGAAAGAAAAAGACTTTATGGCAAATGCTTTATTGCTTAAGAGTAAAGATTGGGAATATGAGAATGAGAAACGAATGATATTTTATAGTCAAAATTTAGCAGACGGAGAGAAAGTTCCAAATGAATTTCCTACAATTAAGTGTGAAGGGGCTATAAAGAGTATCTATTTGGGCGTAAGGTGTAGTGATGCGGATAGACGGAAAGTTGAAAAAGCTATTGGTGATAAAAATATTCGTCTGTACAAGATGGTGATAGATTCAGATAAACCAACACGTTTAAAAGCAAAAAGAATAGGGTGATATGAATTAACATAAAGCTCTAAAGCTGCCAAAGGAGAATAAGAGAGGTTGGAACGTAAA
>ERZ1034691.1882-NODE-1882-length-12526-cov-6.054607_pt1 | contig 12526 bp, 10 predicted proteins | sample MGYA00520638_ERZ1034691 | MGnify/ENA primary metagenome ERZ1034691 (study PRJEB33766, sample SAMN09781763) | gut metagenome | biome: gut microbiome | host: Homo sapiens | place: Madagascar | study: EMG produced TPA metagenomics assembly of the PRJNA485056 data...
GGGGGATTCTCGCCATGCTGGACCAGACATTCGGACAGGTATATACCAAATTCAAGCTGCATTTCTATAAGCAGATCTTCAGCCGATTCGAGGACCGCGAAGCTACGCTGACGACTGTAGAATCTTTCTGCATGGAAGTTATCATGGCATTGGGCGAACCTACGATCGCGCAGTTCAGCCACATGATGAACCTTTCCACCCCCAACGCTGCCTATAAGATCAACTCGCTGGTTAAAAAAGGCTATGTCGAGCGCATCCGGTCTACTACCGACAAACGCGAATACCGCCTGCGCCCAACCCAAAAGTACATTGATTACTACAACATCAGCTATTCCTACCTGCACCTGGTCATGGAGCGCGCTAAACAGCGCTTCAGCCCCGATGACCTGGCTAAACTGGAAGAAATGCTGCAAGTCGTCTCCGACGAGTTGATGCCGGAGATTCAACTGCCCAAATAAAACATTGAACCGCACGATTTCTCTACTATCCAACAATAACATAAACCCGCCCCGTTTGGCTTTGGTAGGCCAGGACAGGGGCGGGTTTATATTATTTATGTATGTTATTACTTTTTCTGCTCAATCGTATCGCCAGTCTCCGATGGCGCAGGGGCATCACCAAACACAACCCTCATATCCGGCGGTGGCGGTACCTGGTCGGCCATGACCTGCAATACTTTTGAGGACGATTTGTGCATCTCGTCCAGAAAGTGGTTCAGCTGCTCCGGGTCGCCGTTGCGGTTTTCCTGGATGAGCTGGGCCAGCGAATACATGCAGGCGGCCGGATTGCGCAGGTCGTGGACCATGTCGTGCCACAGTGCCTCCTGCTTGCGAACCTCATGCTCCACATTTTGGCGGAGTGCGTCCATCTTTTGCTGCAAGGTGCGCAGGCGCATGGTCTGCAGCTCGGCGGCAGCTAGAGACGCGACACAGAGAACAACCAACACAACAATTAACATAGATACTCCTCCAAACAATAAAATTTTTATACTATCCCAATGAAGGGGGGAAGCAACAAATTGTAAGATGTCGGAAAATCTGTGAAAAAGGCTCTTACAGCAAACAGGGTTACACAGCAAAATAAAATGTGTGCAAGAAACACTGTTATTTGAAATTTAATATACAATATGCGCCGCAAAAGGGCAAGCGCTTTTTGTCGAGTTTTAAAAATTCATAAGCTACTTGATAGAAATATCGCTGTTTTGCTACAAGAGTGATACAAAAAAGAGCCGCAGCCCCCTTAAAAATCAACAAAACAGAACTGTTGCCATGCTTTTACACAGCATGCAGCCGTGCTATAATAGAAAATACACTTTAAAAAGGCAAAGCGCTCTGTGATTCGGCGCGCTTTGTGCAAAAAGATGCTGATACGGCAAAAGCTGAATGTGGGGCGAAGGAAAGTCATTTTACTAGAGGATGGGGAAAATCCTTGGCTTTTTCTGTTTCATGGGTGCTTTCTATCAAAGGTAACTTACGGTCTCAGTGAGCGCTTTGCGGGAACTGTGGTTCGGTAGGGGCTTGCCATCCTCAGCGGCATGACCCAAGTCCAGCAGCATCAGTACTTCCTCATTCTCCGGCAGGCCCAGCGCTTTGGCGGCAGCTTCGGGGTCGAAGAAGTTGATCCAGCAGCTATCTACCGCGGCATTGGTGGCGGCCAGCATCAGGTGGGTAGCCACGATGGCGGCATCCTCAGCGCCGGAACTGTGCTTGCCGCCGGGGTAGGTGAACACGCTGTCCTTGTTAAAGGCCACTACCAGCACTGTGGGCGCGCCATAGCGGCAGGGAGTGAGCTTGTCAATTTTGGCCAGCGCCTCGGCGGACTGGACAACATAAATATGCTGCTCCTGCAGGTTCTTGGCGGTGGGGGCCAGGCGGCCAGCCTCCAGAATGCTGCTCAGTTGCTCTGCTGTGACAGGCTTTCCATCGTACTTCTTGCAGGAATAGCGGTCTTTGATCACCTGTGCAAAATCCATGGTAGAATTCCCCCTTACATTTTTGCGGACATTCCATACCGTAAGTATATACTTTTTGCCGCAAAATTTCCAGCCCTCTATGGGCTATGGCTGCTGTGTATGCAGAAACCTGTTCTCCGCTCTGGTTTTATAAAAGGTCAAACAGCGAAAGCTGATTCTCCACCCAGCTTTTCTGCTGCGCCTGGTGGATGACATCGCCCGGCAGGCTGTGCCCTATTAAAAAAGGGGACTGCGGGTCGTGCTGCCGCATATTCTGCGTCACCAGCTCCTTGCTGTAGTTGGCGTAGCAGTAGCGGCACAGGTGGCCACAGGTGTTGTATGCGCCGATGTCGGCGGTCATAAAGCAGGCGCACTCTTTGCGGGAGTTTTTACCCGGCGGCAGGTGCAGGCGACGATGCAGCGCGGTTTCAAAAATCTGCTGGGTCATGCAGCCGCTGCAATCCGCGCCATAAGGGGCCAGTTCGTCTCCCTCGGCACAGGGACGTATCGTAAGGCCGTACTGCCGCCCAATCTCCACAAAAGCCTTGCCCAGCGTGAGCCGGTCGGCACGGGAGACACCCTGCACCTGCGGAAAATTGCGCCGCACTTTCTCGTACAGATCAATAAAGCTGATAACGCAGGTGTGGGTGTGCCCGGCCAGCACTGCTGCCATGCGGGTGAACTCCTGAATGTGGCGTTCAACCGTATAGGTGTCGGAAAGAAAAATCGGGTCATACCGCCAGCCGATGCTGTCCGGGCCGACAATCTCGGATAAGGCAACAAAATCACACAGTACGGTCTCTTTCGGCGGCACATGCGGCTCAATCTCAGGCCCATAGGGTGTGATGGTGACGAACCAGTACTGCCCATAGGAACGCAGCAGATCCATCTTCTGCAGCATCGGCGCGGGATTTTTGGTGCAGAAGCCGATCAAATCCACCATGTCCGGGTTCAGCTCGTACCGCGTCACAGCCTGGGGGTTGTAGGGGTTGCGTACCAGCACATACCCGGCCCGCAGCCGGTTGGCAAACCACTCACTGTAAAATGCCGGGATATCCGTGCGAAAACCTGTCTGCAAAATCATCCCAATACCCCCTTGTGGTTCTCCGAACCCCAGTAAAAATCAAAACCGCAGCCGCATCTGATACCAGACCACATTTCCGTGGGTAGAACCGGAAACGCCCTCGCTCACAAAACCAAACTTGGCGTAATAGTGTACCAGTTTGTCTTTGCAGGTGAGCACAAGGCCCTTTCTCCCTTGCGCTTTCGCTTCACCGATGACATGGTTCAGCAAGGCAGCTGCACAGCCGCGGCAGCGATATTCCGGGATGATATCTACACCAAAAATCATCTGCCACGCACCGTTTTCGTTGTGTAGAGAAGCATCCTCATACATCTCATCCCGGAGGTCAGGTTCATCTGTGACCATGCCGTTGACAAAGCCGATCATCCGGTCGCCATCCAGCTGCACCCAGAAGTGATTGGGATAAAACGCCAATCTGCCGGATAGACTGGCTTCGGTGGCGGCTTCCGCAGCAGGGAAGCATTCTGCCTCAATATTTACGATTCCCTGCAAGTCTGCGGGAACAGCAGTCCGAATCTGCATCCTGTTCAAACTCCTTTCTCAATCCACAAGAGTGGTCTCACCCTGAAATACCTCAACTGCCGGGCCGGTCATGAAGGCGTGTCCTGTGGTGTCGTCGATCTCAATGCGCAGGGCACCGCCGTCCATCTGCACCTCCACGGAAGCGTCTGTCAGGCCCCGCGCATGGCTGGCAACAACGCTTGCCACGGCTCCGGTCCCACAGGCCAGAGTGATTCCGCTGCCGCGCTCCCAGACACGCATCCGCAGATGAGTACGGTCAAGGATCTGCACAAATTCGCTGTTGACGCGATTCGGAAAGCGGGCGGCATGCTCGAACAGGACGCCAATCTTCTCCAGCGGCACCTCCTCACAGTTGGGCACCAGATACACGGCGTGGGGGCTGCCGACATCCACGGCGGAAAATTCCCACTCGCTCCCGGCTACTGTGATTTTTTCCGGCTGCGGGGATTCCAGCACCGGCACGCCCATGTCCACCCGGATTTTGGCGGCCTTGTCGTTTTCGGGGGTGATTTGCAGCGTCTTGATACCGTCCAGCGTCTCTACCGTGATTTCCGCCTTGACGGCCCGCCCGTGGTCATACATATATTTGCCGACGCAGCGGATACCGTTGCCGCACATCCGCCCCTCGGTGCCGTCGGCGTTGAACATCCGCATACGGCAGTCGGCTTTTGCCGACGGCTCGATTAAAATCAGGCCATCTGCCCCTACGCCGAAATGCGCCGGGCTCAACAGCTGCGCAGTGCGGCTGGGGTCTGTGACCGTCTCCGCAAAGCAGTCCACGAAGATATAGTCATTGCCCAGACCATGCATTTTGGTAAATTTCATAATGACACCTCACGGCTTCTGCATCATGATCTTGACGATCTCCTTATCGGTCTCCCGCATGCCGTCGTGGCCCAGCATACCGATGTTGCGGATGGTGTTCTCCACGCCCTTGCTGACGATGCCGTCGCCGCCGCGGAATTGCTGGCCGTTCTGGTACATGTGGTAGCCCAGAATCCCAGCCTCGACGCTGGAGGCAATCTTGGCCGCGCAGCTGGGCTTGGCGCCGTCGCAGATGATACCGGACACGATGGCCAGCGCGTTGACGAGGGTGTGGGAGACAGCTTTCAGATCCGCCCCCTGTAAGTAAGCAATGGCACACCCGGCGGCACATCCGGCGCTGACCGCACCGCAGTAGGCGGACAGACGTCCGATACCCGTCTTTTCATGGATGGCGATCAGGTTTGAGAGCACCAGCGCGCGGTACAGCCTCTCCTTGGGGCAGGCCAGCGCCTTGGCGTACTCAATGACCGGGACCGACACCGTAATGCCCTGGTTGCCGCTGCCGGAGTTGATGACGACGGGCAGCTCACAGCCGCTCATGCGCGCGTCGGAACCCGCTGCAGCCTTGGCAATAGCGCGGTTGCGCACATCGTTGCCGTAAAATTTCAGGTAGGTGGAGCCGACATTCGCGCCGTAGTCCCCCAGCAGCCCTTCCTCGGAAATCTGGGTGTTGTACAAAATCTGGGTGTCCAGCGGCGGGCGCACATCGTCCAGGTCGCAGGTCTCGGCAAAGTCGTAGATATTGGCGATCGTCAGCAGGCTGCGGTCCGTCAGGCCGCTTTCCGCCTCCGTATTGCAGGCGGCCGAGGTCTGCCTAGCCGTGTTGTCCAGCAGAACCTCATCATTTTTCTTGATGTAGACAATGTTGGTGTGGTACTGGCTGATGCGGACGACAGCAGAATCCGTGCCGCAGTACAGGGCGATGATAATGTCAAAGATAATGCCGTTGTCGATGGCCTCCACCGAGATGGGAACATTGGACAGGAAACGCCGCATGGCAGCTTTCTGGTTTGCTGTGACCTCCGAGATGACTTCCAGCTCTTTGGCAGCATTTCCGCCGAGGATGCCTGCCACGGCGGCAGCCTCGATGCCTTTCATTCCGTCCGTATTGGGCACGACAACGCTCTTGACGTTTTTGATGATGTTGTTGCTGACGCCGATTTTCACGAGGTCCGGCTCACAGCCCAGCACCTCGCGGGCCTTGGCCGCAGCGTAGGCGATGGCAATGGGCTCGGTGCAGCCCATTGCAGGGATAAGTTCTTCTTTCAGGGTCTGAACATAAGTCTTATAAATCTTTCCGCTCTTATCCATAGGGCTTTTTCTCCTTACTCCATCTTTTGGGCTCTGAGAATGTCCGCAATGGTCTTTTCGGTGCTACCATGCCGGGGGAGGCGATGCGGCCCATGTTGCGCATAGTTTCCTCCGGCGTCGCGCCGTTGATCCCATGTACATTATATATGAAAACGTCCTGCATTGCCACACCTACAGCCTGCCAAGCTGCATCAACGGCCACAAAACCCTTCATCGTGCAGCCCTGTTTGCCGCCGTTGCAGATCATGCCGGTGATGCTCATAGCGGGGTCCGGCAGGCCGATCACGCGAGCCTCGATGGCGGCATTGCAGAGCAGGAAACCCGTCTTTTGCTCGTCGTCCGAGATGATTTTGCCACCGTTTTTCGCCAGCAGGTAGCGGGCGTAGGTGGTCTTGGGGCTTTCCAGTCCTGCCTTGCAAAGGGTGTAGTTCAGCTTGAACGCCTCGCGGCATAGCCAGTGCCCAGATGCCCAAAGCTGCTGCTGCCGCTGCCGGTGACTGGCAGACTTGCGAAAATCAAGTGCGAAAAATCGTGGAACAGGTGCAAAGTGTAAAACCATCGTTATAAGGGAAAAATGACAGGAAACTGCCGCTTTGCTTCAAACAATTCTTAAAATAATGAACTGCTATCGCGCGGTCACATTGCAACATACCGGAAAGGGCTGTTGCACAGCGGAAAGAACCAAGTGCAACAGCCTTTTTATGTATACGATACAGATTTGAAGTAAAGTCAAAATAAATCCAACATACTGTCAAGATAGATTTCTTCCCGCACACGCAACTGGTATTCGGGTTTGGTGAGGTAGTAGAGCAAAAATTCCAGCACGATGGCGCTGCCCAGGCCGCGGCCTTCGATTTTGAAATTGGTGAAGCCCTGGGGAAGATAGCGCGTCAGGATGTCCTCGGTACTGATAAAACTGGGGCTTTCCATAGCGCGGGAAAAGCGGTAGCCCTGCGCAGCATCAGGGGCGGTGCAGCGGTGTTCAGGGGTGTCCAAGCCTAAGTTGCGGCGGCTGACGGCTTCGTAGCAGACTTTGCGGTCGCGGCAGCCGACCCAGCAGCACTCGTTGCAGAGAAGTTCCAGCTTGTCCCGCTGGTCTTGGGGCAGGGTGGCGAGCCGGTCAAAGGCTTTATTCAGGCGGAAATCCGGCACCACATAGCGGAAATCCTCCCGCGCGGTTTCCTGTGCCAACTGCGAAAACTCCGTAAGCACCTTGGTGGTCGACGACACAAAATAGAAACTGGGGTACGTTCGTTTTAAATAGTCCAGCAGCAGTTCTGAGTGGACAATGACGCCGCTTTGTGGTGTGTCGCATGCGGCAAATAACCGGCAAAGTTTATTGCAGGTTGGGTCGGCCAAATGTTCCGGCTGCAGTAGAGAGTTGCTGAACGTCAACCTGGCCGAGATGCCGTATTCCTGTGCAAGTGCCAGCGCATCCCGCGGGCGGACATCCCCGCCGCCGACACGTCCGCCGCCCCACAGGCAATCGGCCGGCGCACCGTAAAGCGAGGCAATATCGCACCAGGGGTAAAACCAATCGCGATGTGTACAGTACAGTGGTAGAAACACGCGGTACAACTCGTAAAATTCAAACAACCCAGGCAGATGATACTGCGCGATACGATCCATGGCTCAACCTCCTCTCTTTTTGAAATATTATAACAGGAGACGGAATACTTTGCAATTCTGGGGCAAATGGCAGGAAACAAGAGATCCGACGCTTCACACAGGCGGGTACGCCTGCCCAGTTAAGAATCGGCTGTCCTTTCTATAAAAATCATTGTATTTGTAAGTGAAACACCTGCGCAAACCAAACTTTCGTAAGAATTGCCCAAAAAGCCTTGCACTTTTTGCATAGTCTGCTATAATGGCACTATCATCACAGAACACGAGCGGGACAAAGGGGTCGCGTACTTGTAAAAGTACAGCGGCCCCTTTCCGTTACGCACAAAGGCGTGCAGCACTTTACATCGGTGCCGCGCGCCTTTTGTTTTGGATGGTGGGAGAGTTCCCTGTAGAACAGGAAAAGAACAGAAAGAGAGGGGCACACAATGAAAAAGCGTAATCGAGTTCTTGCACTTACTATGGCAGCTGCCATGTCGGCCAGCCTGTTAGCAGGCTGCGGTTCCAGCACCCAGCAGGATGGGGCGGCTGCTTCCAGTGAGGCCTCGGCCAGCACCACCGCCGCAGCGGATGGCGAGGAAGATAACATCATTCGTGTGGGCGTTGTCTGCTCCATGACCGGCGGCTCAGCCATCTACGGTGAGGGCGCACAGAACGCCATTGATATGGCCGTTGAGGAGATCAACGGCGGGGACTCCGGCTATAAGATCGAAATCGTCAACGGCGGTAAGGTCGCTGACGATGCCAAGGACGCCAAGCAGGCGATGAATGCCTACAACAAGGTCATGGCGGATTCGCCCGAGGCCATCGTCGGCAGTTTCTTCTCCTCGGTCACGCTGCCCATGGCAGAGCAGGCCTCCAAGGACGGTATGCTGCTTCTGGCGACCGGCGCAACCAACGCCGATGTCACCTTAAAAGGCGACACCATCTTCCGCAACTGCTTCATCGACCCGTATCAGGGCAAGATGGCGGCGCTGTTTGCCAAGGATAAGGGCTTTACCAAGGTGGCCGTCATCTACGCCAAGGACGATGACTACTCCAACGGCCTGAAGGATGCATTTATTGAAAACTGCGAGGCAAACGGCATTGAAGTTGCCTACACCGGTGAGTGCATGACCACCGACACCGATTATTCTTCGCAGGCGGCACAGGCCGTGGCCAGCGGTGCAGAGCTTTTGTATTATCCCTGCTTCCTCGACACCGTTCCGCTGCTGGTTGGTGCAGCCCGCAATGCAGGCTTCACCGGTGCCATCATGGGCGGTGACGGCTGGGATGGTTCCGATACCACCGGTCTTGCCGCACAGTTTGAGGATTGCTACTTTACGAACCACTACTCCAGCGAGGATACAGCCCCGACTGTCCAGAACTTCGTGCAGAAGTACACGGAAAAGTACGGCACCGAAAGCCTGAACGCCTGTGCAGCGCTGTATTATGACGCTATGTACATGCTGGTGCAGGCCGCCGAGAATGCAGGCGGCACCGACACGGCCAGCCTTGTCAAGGGCATGACCGGCATGAGCTTTACCGGTGTCGGCGGCGACATCACGCTGGACGAGAACGGCGACGCTATCAAGAGCATTGCCGTCAACACCTTCGTGGACGGCGTGGTCAAGTGGACCGAAACGCTTGGCTCGGACGGCGCGGTCGTTTCCAAGGCAGACTAAAAGAGAATATATCGCACCTCGGCGGGGGAAAACCACCCCCGCCCCTGTGTGTTTAGAAAAGGGGAATGGACCACAATGACTTTCTCACTGTTTTTTCAAAGTTTGATAAACGGTCTGAACCAGGGCGCGATCTACGCACTGATTGCCCTGGGCTACACAATGGTTTACGGCATCATCCGCATGATCAACTTCGCCCATGGTGATTTTATCATGATCGGTGCCTACACACTGTTTTATACCATCCCGCTTATGGTCAACGCGGGTATGCCCGCCTGGCTGGCGGTCATCATCGCCATTGCGGTCTGTGCCGTGGTCGGCGTGCTGGTCGAGATTTTGGCTTACCGCCCGGTGCGCAAGGCCGGCCCTATGTCCGCCCTGATTACGGCCCTGGCCATGAGCATCTTTTTGGAAAACCTGGCCATGGTGCTGTTCGGCGCCAAGCCCCATAACGTGCAGGCCATCTTCAGCCTGCCCACCATCACGGTCGGCACTGTGGCGCTGCCGTTGAACGTGCTGCTTACCATCGCCATCGGCCTGGGCATCATGATCGCCTTGCAGCTTTTTGTTAAGAAAACCAAGCTCGGCAAAGCGATGCGCGCCGTGCCGCAGGATAAGGACGCGTCCACTCTCGTGGGCATCAACGTCAACAAGATCATCACCACAACGTTTGCCATCGGTTCCGGTCTGGCAGCGGTGGCGGCGCTTATGTACTGCGCCACCTATCCCCGCGTCACCAACGATATGGGTTCGATGATGGGCATGAAAGCCTTCATTGCAGCCGTCCTCGGCGGCATCGGCATCATCCCCGGTGCGATGCTGGGCGGTATCCTGATTGGCCTGATTGAGATTTTTGTCAAGCTGTTTGCCCCCGGTTGGTACGAGGCTGTGACCTACGGGACCCTGATCGTCATCCTGCTGGTCAAACCTTCCGGCATCCTGGGCAAGAACGTCGGCGAGAAAGTGTAAGGGAGCGTGAACAAAATGACGAAACGACGGCTGGCCTCCTATGGCCTGAACTTGGTTGGCGTCGCGCTGCTGTATGCGCTGATCACGCTGGCATTTACCTTTAACGTTTTTGGCAAAAGCACTACCTACATCCAGGGCATCTGCACCACCGCCTGCTATACCATTATCATGGTCACGTCGTTGAACCTGGTGGTTGGCTTTATGGGCGAGTTCTCGATGGGCCACGCGGGCTTTGTCTCGGTGGGGGCCTATGTTTCCGCTATCGTTTCCGGTGCGCTGGCCGGGCATGGCCTGTCGGACTTGGCGTTGCTGCTGGTCGCTATTTTGGCGGGTGGCCTGGCCGCCGGCATCATGGGCGTGGCCGTCGGCATCCCGGCGCTGCGCCTGCGGGGCGACTACCTCGCCATCGTCACAATGGCTTTTGCCGAGATCATCCGCGTCTGCTTCTGCAACTTTTCCATCACCGGCGGCGGCAAAACGATGAGCGGCATCCTCAAGCTTTCTACCTTTGACCGTGCGTTCTGGATCATGGTCGTCTGCGTGACCGTCATGTTTCTGTTTGTACGCAGCCGCTTCGGCCGCACCGTGCAGGCCATCCGCGAGGATTATATCGCGGCCTCGGCCTCCGGTATCAACGTCACCTATTATAAGGTTCTTACCTTCGCCATTTCGGCCTTCTTCGCAGGCATTGGCGGCGGCGTTTACGCCCATTACATGACCGCCATGATCCCCACCAACTTCAACTTTAACTATTCGGCAGAGATGCTCTCCGAGGTCATCATCGGCGGCACCGGCTCGCTGACTGGCTCCATCATCGGCGCGGCGTTCCTGTCAAGCCTGCCGGAGCTGATGCGTGATTTCTCCACCTACCGCATGCTGGCCTACTCGATCGTGCTGGTGCTGGTCATGCTCTTCCGTCCCGGCGGTATCTTCGGCCGGTGGGAGTTCAGCCTGAACCGTCTGCTGGACGGTATCCGTCACCCCAAAGAAAAAGCTGCGAAAGGAGCGTGACCCTCTATGGCAGCACCCGTATTGAAAGCGCAACACATGGGCATCCAGTTCGGCGGCTTAAAAGCCGTGGATGATTTTAATATGGAAATCGGAGAGTCCGAGCTGGTCGGGCTTATCGGCCCCAACGGCGCCGGCAAGACTACCGTGTTCAACCTTATTACCGGCGTCTATAAGCCTACCGAGGGCTCGTTCTACCTTTGCGGCGAGCGGATGGACGGAAAAAAGACCTACCAGATCGTCCACGCAGGCATTGCCCGCACCTTCCAGAACATTCGCCTGTTCAAAAAAATGACGGTCATCGAGAATGTCAAGACCGCCATGCAGGCCCACACCACCTACAGCCTGACCGATGCCATCTTCCGCACCAAAAAGTACTGGCAGCAGGAGGCCGAGATCACCGAGCGGGCCAAAGAACTGCTCAAAGTCGTCCACCTTTCTGGCAAGGAAGACCTGGAGGCCGACAACCTGCCCTATGGTGAGCAGCGCCGCCTGGAGATCGCCCGTGCGCTGGCCACCGATATGAAGCTGCTGCTCCTCGATGAACCGGCGGCGGGCATGAACCCCACCGAGACCGAGGAACTGCTGGAGATCATCAACTACATCCGCAATGAATTTAAAGTGTCCGTCCTGCTGATCGAGCATGATATGAGCCTGGTCATGAAGATCTGTGAGCGCATCCAAGTGCTGGATTTCGGCACCACCATCGCCTCCGGCACACCGGAGCAGATCGCCAACGACCCCCATGTCATCGAGGCTTATCTGGGCAAGGACGAGCCGGAGGAGGCCGCCAATGCTTGAGATCAAAGACCTGCATGTCAACTACGGTGCCGTCCACGCACTGAACGGCGTATCCATGACGGTAAACGACGGCGAGATCGTCTCCCTCATTGGTGCCAACGGCGCGGGCAAAACCACCACGCTGCGCACCATCACCGGGCTGGAAAAGGCCGCCAGCGGGTCCATCACCTTTGATGGCCACGACCTGCGCAAGACCGAACCCAGCAAGATCATTACGCTAAAGCTGGCGCATGTGCCGGAAGGTCGGCACATCTTCCCCCAGATGACGGTGGAAGAGAACCTGGAGATGGGAGCTTTCACGGATCCTGCCGATATGGCCAAAACGATGGCCGATGTCTACGAGCGGTTCCCCCGCTTGAAAGAGCGCAAACGCCAGCTGGCAGGCACCCTTTCCGGCGGTGAGCAGCAGATGCTGGCCGTGGGCCGCGCCCTGATGGGAAAGCCCAAGATGATTCTGATGGATGAGCCGTCTATGGGCCTGTCCCCGCTGCTGGTCAAGGAGATTTTCGAGATCATCAAGGAAGTCAACAAACAGGGCATCACGATCCTGTTGGTGGAGCAGAACGCTAAAATGGCGCTGGCCATCTCGGACCGCGCCTACGTGTTGGAGACCGGCACCATCACCATCGAAGGCGATGCCCAGCAACTGCTGAATGATCCCCGTGTGAAAAAGGCCTACCTGGGCCAGTAAAGGAGGGCACGCCATGTATCCGAATTATCCCTACTTCGCCGTGGCCATCACCCGCACCTGCGGGTCGGGCGGCGGCAGTT
>ERZ1034691.1884-NODE-1884-length-12519-cov-9.739249_pt1 | contig 12519 bp, 10 predicted proteins | sample MGYA00520638_ERZ1034691 | MGnify/ENA primary metagenome ERZ1034691 (study PRJEB33766, sample SAMN09781763) | gut metagenome | biome: gut microbiome | host: Homo sapiens | place: Madagascar | study: EMG produced TPA metagenomics assembly of the PRJNA485056 data...
GTTTATATTTATTGGTTGTTTTTCATCTGAATATATATTTATATCTGTATTTTCTTTTTCAAGTTTTTGGTGTTCTTTAAAATCCTTTAAGTAAAATTTGTTTTCTATTCTATAATCTAATTCGTTTTCATGCTTGTTTTCATAGTCTTTTACAATACTTCCATCTTGTATTTCTATAATTCTACTTGCATAGAATTCTGCTAAATCTTTTTCATGTGTTACTAATATTACTAGTTTTTCTTTTGATATAGCTTTTATAATGTTCATTACTTCTAGTGAATTTTTGCTATCTAGGTTTCCTGTTGGTTCATCTGCTAAGATTATATCTGGTGCTTTTGCTATTGCTCTTGCTATGCCTACTCTCTGCCTTTCTCCTCCTGATAACATTCCTGCTAATCTATTTTTATATCTGTACATTCCAACTTTTTCAAGGCAATAATATACTCTCTTTTTTATTTCTTCCTTGTTTTTTATTCCAAGCATTCTTAAAACTAGAGCAACATTATCATATACACTCATGTTCTCCATTAATTTATAATCTTGGAAAATATAGCCTATATTTAAATTACGTATTTTATCGACTTTACCTGTAAACTTTGATGATATTTTTTTGCCATTTATAAATATTTTTCCTTTTTGTACTTTATCTAAGCCACCTATTGCGTTTAATAAAGTAGTTTTACCTGAACCGCTTGGTCCTAGAAGCGCAACAAGTCCAGTGTTTTCCATATTGAGTGAGATGTTATTTATAACATGAATTTGATTTTTTCTATGTCTGTTAAAGTATTTGTTTACTTTTGAAATCTCAATCATTGTTACACCTCCTCGTTGTATGTTTTAATACTTGAATCTTTAAACAATTTTCTAGCATATTTTAGGCTTATTATATATGACATTGCCATTAATACTACATATAAGATAACATAATCTTTTATTTTTAAATAGTCTACTATTGTTTGTATAAAGCCTAAGTTTATAAGGTGCTTTGCCTGTAGTACAACTACTGATAAAGAAACTATAAATGCTAAATTTTCTACAACAAGTAATTCTATTATTAATAGTTGCTTACATATTTTTCTTGTTGCTCCAAGCATTCTTATTATTGCAAAATATGTATTACGTGATTTTAGAATAACTTTTATTATAAAATATGTTATGAAAAATAGTGTTACTATTAGTACTATTGTTGCAATTGTTTGGAATATTTCAACTAGTTGTGACTGTCCTACTTTTACCATAGTATCTTTTATGATTAATGTTTTATATCCCAAGTTTTCAAGTTCTAAAGCTGTATTTCTTAAAAGAGCCATATCTTTAATAAATACACTTGATTGGTATGAAGGTTTATCAAATAATTTGTTGTAATCTTCTGGGTTTATGTATATTGTGCCATTGCTCATTTCATATTCCCCACCAACTAAAGACTTCATATTATATTTTGTATATGTTCTTGCTATTGTTAGTTCTATTTCTTTTTGGTAATATAAATTATTTACTTCAATTTTTATAGGTTTATTTCTGCATGAACCACTTGGTACTTCATAGTTTAAATCATTACTTACATATGCCTTTCCAACAGGTACATTTTCGCTTGTTCTTACTGTGAAATATGGGTTAAATAAAGTTGATTCATAGTACTTACCTTGGAATAATACTTTTATTTGGCTATATGTTTGGTTTATTTGAAATCTCATTTTATTTAGTATAGCATCACTTACATATATATTTGAATTTCCATAATAATCATTTGAATTTGCAAAATACTTTATTCCTACTACTTGCATTTTCACATCTTTATTCATAGTTCCAGTGTACAAATCTACTAGGTATAGTGTTGCATTTTCTAGCCTATTAACTAAAGCTTGTATGTAATAATCATCTTTATGTCCTTCAACTATAATTTCGTTATCATTCTCTGGCATCCTTCCAACATCTAACTTTCCCTTGAATCCTTTAATGCTAGTTGCTCTTCCATATATACTAAAATATTCATTATCTCCTAGGTCTACACCTGTATCTAATAATGCATCATCTTTTACTATGTAATCTATGTTTTCTATGTTTTCTAATTTAGCATATTCTTCTTCGCTAAATGGCAAGCCATCTTTCTTTTTTATTACTATTCTATTTTCACTGCAATTCTGAAATATATAGTTTTCTCCTTCTCTTTCTGCAAGGTGCTTTTGCTTTCTGCTATTAGCATATTGTGCTATTATCGCAGATGTCATGAACATAAACACAAGAAATAGCAAAGCAAATTTTGTTTTTATATTAAATGTATTTCTAATTCCTAATCTCAATCTATTAAACAAAGTAATGTTCTTATATTCAACTTCATTGGCTTTTTTCGTGTTTTTTGTTTCTTTAATTTTCTTATCTTCAATTATTCTACCATCATGCATTGTAATTTTTCTTGTTACATATTTTTCAATTTGTTCATAATTGTGTGTAACAATTACTACCAACTTATCTTTTGCAATTTCACTAAGTAGTTTTATTGTGCTTTCTGCAGCTTCTTTATCCAAATTTCCTGTTGGTTCGTCCGCAATTATTATTGGGGTTTCTTTTGCCAAGGCTCTAGCTATTGCCACTCTTTGCTTTTGGCCTCCAGATAATTTAGATACTTTTGTGTTCTTAAATTTATACAAATCTACTTTTTTTATTAGTTCAAGAACTTGCTTTTTTATCTTTCGCTTTTTATATCCATTTAATAAAAGCACAAGTTCAATATTTTGATAAACTGTATAACTATTTACTAAATTGAATGTTTGAAAAATGTTGCCTATGTATTTTCTTCTAAAATCTTCAAAATCTTTGTCGCTATAATGGCTAGTTTCTTTGCCATTTATGTACATTTCCCCTTCTTCATAGGTATCTAAACCACTAATTACATTAAGTAAAGTAGACTTTCCACTTCCTGATTCACCTGTAATTGCGACAAATTCACCAATATCAAGTTTTAGGTTTACTTTTGAAAAACCAGTTGCTATAACACCTTTGTTATAATAAAACTTAGAAACATTTTTTAATTCTAACAATTTATATCCCCCTAATTTTATATGTTTTTTAACATATCATACAACTTATGTATTGGTAACCCCATTATTGTAAAGAAGTTTCCTTCAGTTTTTTCTATGTGTACTCCAAATGCACTTTGTGCAGCATATCCTCCTGCCTTATCATATGGTTTATCCTTATCTACCCAAGCTTCTATTTCTTCGTCTGTCATCTTTTTAAAATAAACATCTGCTATATCATAATCTAATTGTTCTTTGTACTCTCCGTTTTTTTCTGAAATTACGCAAATACTTGTGATTACTTGGTGTTTAGTATTATTTAAATCTTGTAACATTTCAATTGCTTGTTCTCTTGTATGTGGTTTACCATATATTTTGTCTCCTTCAATGACCATTGTATCTGAACCTATAACGGCTCTATCTCCCTCGTTTGATGTTTCATCAAATACAGATTTTGCTTTAATATGTGCAAGCCTTTTGGATTGCTCCTCAATACTAAGTCCCTCTTTAAATGTTTCATCACTGTTGCTTGGTTTTATATCAAATTTTAACCCCATCATTTCTAATAATTCTCTTCTTCTAGGAGATTCAGATGCTAAAATTATTTTCATTTCAAATCCCATTCCTTTCGCGAGGTTATTATATCATAAAATGTTATAAAAAAACAAGGCAAAGCAAACTTTTTTTGCTTTACCTTGATATCTATGTTATGAAAGGAGTTATGGCAAGTTTACATGCCCGTTTTTGGTAGTTTCATCACCTCCTTTTCTGTTTTTATTTCTGTATGAGATGTTTTTTCTGGAGGTTTTACTTCTTCTGTTTTATCTTGTTTTACTTCTTCATTATTTTTTATTTGATCAACTTCTAATTCTGTTTTTGGTTTTTCATTTTCAGGAATTTCATCTTTATACAAATTATTTACTTTTACTGTCGTTTCCTCATTTAATCGCAAGTCTATTTCAATTACTTTTTCATACATTTCATATCCTTCTAAGGTTTCTACTTCACGTATGTAGTATTTACCTGGCAATAAATTCTCTATTACTATTTTACCTTGTTCATCTGTTACTAAGTTTGCATATATTACTTCTTTATTTTCATTTAAAAGTTCAAATTTTACTCCTGGTAATACATTTTTTGTTTCTTGGTCTTGTTTTATAATTATAATCTTACTAGAGTTTTCAAAATAGTATTCTGTTTTTGTTCCTGTTCCATTTTCATATACACTTCCTGTTACTGCAACGTTTTGAAGGCTTGCATTATCAGGCAGTCCTATAAATACTGGCTTTGTAGCAACTTTTCCCTTTGCTTCAATTGTAAAATTTCCGTTCTTGTTTAAATTTTGAATTGGAATTAGAATTTTAAAACTCTCATTACTCTCAAAGGTGTCTTTTTCATTGTTATTTATATCTGTAACTTTTATTCCTTCTACTATACCCCCTGATAGGCTTATACTATAATTTTTAATTCCAGCTGAAGCAGTTACTGTAAAAGTTTTTGAAACATATTTGTTATCAATTAAATCTGTTTGCCATGAGGCTCTTTCTGCATTTATTTTCAATGTACTACTTGGTTTTACTTCATTGCTGTTTCTAGCTTTATTAACTATTTGTTTTAATGCATTTAATGTTCTTGTCCCTCCTTCCCCATCTCCAGCTTTGTAACTATTAACATCTCTCCCATATACTGCACAATATACAGCTTGTCTTGTTGCTAAATATGCCTCTTCTTTTGTTTTGCACCCTAATTCTTCTGGAGTTTTATATGGATAACCGTTTACTATTGTTCTCCAAATTTCCATGTTTGTTAATTCATTATCAATATTTACTTCATATGAAAAATTTTCAGTTGCTCCGTCTCTTTCTAAATTTAAGCAATATACAGGGTGTTCTACTCCATCTTCAGTGTATGCTAGTGGAATACATACTAAATCTATTCCATTCCTTTTTAGTAAATTTCCATAACGTGTTTTTCCATATATTGTTACTTTTTCGCTTGTTGCTAAGCTAATGCATGGCAATACTATATTGCTAAGCATTATAACTAGCATTATAAAAACTATACTTTTTATTTTATTATTCCTTTCTTTTTTATATTTTTTCTATTGCTTGGACGCAAAGTCTTTTATTGGGTCTATTTCTTACACATGTTATTAATGTAATTCTATTATCTTCTGTTTCTTCTAAATATGACCAATCTGTTTCATCAATTATAGTTGATAAAACTATCTCATATACTTTTGTTCCATATTGTGTTTTATAATAGATTTCATCACCAGGGTTTAAATCTTTAACGTTTTCAAAATAATTAATTGGGTAGCCGTCTGTTATGAGCTGCTAAGCCTATGTTTCCTTTCCAAAATGCCGTTTTAGCAAAATGTCCTACGTATTTTTCCATAACTTCTTGTGTTGTATCTTGTGCAATTGGAGCAATTAAATTGATTTTTGGTATCTCAACTTGCCACAGCTCTAAATTTGCATAATTTATATTAAGGAAGGTTTCAAACTCTGTATCTTTATCCACTTCTAGTGTTTCTTCTATTTCTGTTTCTTTGCTTATTTCTTCTGTTAACTTTCCATTTTGCAAGCTTTCATATGCTAAGTTTACAGTAGTTAATATAAACACTACTAAAACTGTTATTATTAAGCTCACAGTAAGTCTTGTGTAATTTCTTATACACCTCACCTCTTTTCACTATTAAATTCTGTTTTCTTTTTTGGAATTTTCAAGAATAAAAGAACTTTATTCTTTCCTTAGAAATTATTTTGAAATTGCTTTCGCAATTAAAGACATAATTATTCTAGCATATTTTTCCCAATTTGTAAAGAAAAATCGTTCGACAAAATTCGACACAATATGCCATTTAAATCACGAAGCTGATGTTTGCTTCGTGTTTTATATGTAATTCTTGTATATTCATCAAGGTTTGGGAAAAATAAGTCTGTATCTGTTACTTTATTTACTTCTGTTGAAAAGTAGTATACAGTGTCTGCTGGCTCATGTTTTTTTAGGTCTTCCTTCTTTGTTGCTTTAACTTTAAAGTAAGTTCCTTTATCAAGCCAAAATTCAAATTCTTCTCCGTCTTGAACTTTGTTAATGTCTTTACATACATAGTAACATTCTTTATTTCCTAATTTTTCGCTATGTATTTTCCAAGTAAATACTGCTACTATCTTATCTTTAAGTGACATATTCTCATAAATTCCATCTGTTAAATAATCTTCGATATACATAGGTTCCCCATGATATTCATAATATGTTTTATCGGTAAGATTCAATATGTAGCTTGAGTTTTCATTTCTATAGTAGCACACATTAGAGTTATCTCCATATTTACCACCTATTGAATTTGATACAGTTTTACCATCTGTTGCAAATGCATAAGCATAATGAGAATCCTCCCAAAAAGTCTTGTAATTTGTTATTTTACTATTGGCTTCAACATTTTTTATTATCCTATTAATTAAGCAAATTTTTCTTACGAATACTGCAACAATAACCAATAGAACTACCAAAACAATACATATAACAGCCTTCTTCTTACTCATACCTTCACCCCCTTTATTGATTTATAATAATATATCACATAATGACTTTTTATGCAACGCTTCATTTTTTGGAAATTTTTGGGAATTTACCCAAAATTTGCTGACATTATGCGAATTTTCTGTTATACTATCTTTATTCTTTTTTTAATACTATGATTAAATTTAACACAGTAGTAGTATGTAATAAGTGGATTTGGTTAAACATTTTCGAAAGGATTTTAGTTATGAAACGTAATTCAAAAAAATGAGTGATTGGGGTATTCGTAAGGGTACGGTAACAGTAAGTTACAATACTGTTACTGCTCCTTTAAACAGTATTAGTATAACATTCGGTAACTAAACTAACAGCCAAATCCACTTATTTACTAATTATGCCCACCTTGAAAATCATGGTGGGCATTTCTTATATTGCGCCTAAATTCTAAATAAAAAATAAAACAAAAATCGCTTGTCAAATCTTTGCATTTTTCGACAAACGATTTTTATTCTCTTTCTTCTTCATTCTGTCTTATATCTACATAAGCCTGTTTTACATATTCTTGTGCTACTTGGTTAGTTTTTTCTGTTAGCGTTTCATCTCTTAGTTCTTCTCTAATGCTTCTTCTTGGTGTTATTTCTCCTGTTGTAAGAGCTTGGGTTTGTTTTTTGTTCTTGTCTGCTAAAAATTCCTGTATTGTATAATATCCTCTATCTATTAAACTCATTTTTAAGTCTGATTTTCCTCTTGCTTGTTTTAGAACCTTTCCTGTTTCTTTTGCTGATTTATACATTGCTACTTGCTCACTTAAGCTTAAATCACTCTTTTTTAAATTTCTTAAATCATACTCTACCTCTGGAGTGTTTGGTGGAAGTTCTATTCTTTTATTTGTATTATTTGCATTTTTACATAATTCTAAATAATTTCTAAGCTGTTCTTCATTTTCACTAAGTGCCCTTACTATTTTCATATCGTATGGGTAATTTGTAATATTACTTAAATTATATTTTTCGTGTATTTCATGTACTTCATTATCTTCTGGTTCTAGGTTTAGCTGTGTTACACTATTTACACCATCTAAAGTAGAAATAACATCTATGCTCTCTGGATTAATTACAACTTTTTCTACAGTTTTGTTCATTTTTCCTCCATCTCTTTTGTTAAAAACATAATACTTCTATTTATAAGTGTAGCATATTAGAAAAATTTTTTCAATATTTTTTGTTCTTTTTATTGACTTTTTTTGTTTTGTTATATATTATTAGCATGTGATGGAGGTGTTTTAAAATGTTATCTGATATTGAAATTGCACGGAAATGCTGAAATGTTTAATATTGAAAGAATTGCAAAAGAAATTGGTATAGATAAAAAATTTTTAGAACCTTATGGAAATTATAAAGCTAAAATTGATTTAAATATACTAAATGATTTAAATAGAAAAAATGGTAAACTAATTCTTGTTACAGCCATTAATCCAACTCCTGCAGGAGAGGGAAAAACCACTACTACAATAGGTTTAGCAGACAGCCTAAAGAAGCTTGGAAAGAAAACAGTAGTTGCCTTAAGAGAGCCCTCTTTAGGACCTGTCTTTGGAATCAAAGGTGGTGCTGCTGGTGGTGGGTATGCCCAAGTTGTACCAATGGAAGATATTAACTTACATTTTACAGGTGATTTTCATGCTATTGGTGCTGCCAATAACTTACTTGCAGCAATGATAGATAACCACATTTTTCAAGGTAATAGCTTAAACATTGATCCTTCTAAAATTACCTGGAAAAGATGTGTAGATATGAATGATCGTCAACTTAGATTTGTTGAAGATGGCCTTGGTGGTGGAAAAAATGGAGTTCCTCGTAAAGATGGATTTGATATTACTGTTGCATCTGAAATAATGGCTGTTTTTTGCTTAGCTTCTTCTTTGGAAGATTTAAAAGAACGTTTATCTCGTTTAATTATTGGATATACCTTTGATAATAAACCTGTTACAGCAGGAGATTTAAAGGCGCAAGGAGCAATGGCAGCACTTTTAAAAGATGCTTTAAAACCTAATTTAGTACAAACCTTAGAACACACCCCAGCCATTGTACATGGTGGACCATTTGCTAATATTGCACATGGATGTAACTCAGTTATTGCTACTAAAATGGCTATGAAACTTGGAGATTATACTGTTACTGAGGCTGGTTTTGGTGCTGATTTGGGGGCTGAAAAGTTCTTAGATATAAAATGTAGATTGGCAGGTTTAAAGCCAGATGCTGTTGTTATTGTTGCTACAGTTAGAGCTCTAAAAATGCATGGAGGTATGAGTAAAGAAGACTTAAATATTGAAAATTTAGATGCACTAGAAAAAGGAATTCCAAACCTTTTACGTCATGTTTCAAACATTAAAAATGTATACCATCTTCCATCTGTTGTTGCAATAAATAAATTTCCAACAGATACTCAAAGTGAAATAGATTTAATCATTAATAAATGTAAAGAACTTGGTGTTAATGTTGTATTATCTGATGTTTGGGCTAATGGTTCCGAAGGTGGCTTAAGCCTTGCAAAAGAAGTAGTAAAACTTTGCGATGAACCTAATAACTTTGAATTTAGTTATGAATTACAAGATACCATAGAGAATAAGATATCAACTATTACAAAAAAAATATATGGTGGAAAAGGTGCAAAGTTCTTACCAGAAGCTTTAGATGATATTAAACGTATAACAGACTTAGGTTTTGGCAATTTACCAATATGTATAGCTAAAACACAATATAGTTTTTCAGATGATTTAACCAAACTTGGTGCTCCAACTGATTTTGAAATTACAATAAAAGAAGTTAAGATTTCAGCAGGAGCTGGCTTTATAGTTGCTTTAACTGGTTCAATTTTAACAATGCCAGGTCTTCCAAAAGTCCCTGCTGCCGAGAGAATTGACGTTTTACCCAATGGAAAAATTATAGGTTTATTTTAAAGAATTTTAGAGAAGTTCAATACACGAACTTCTCTAATTGTTATTTATAGGTTCTAGAAAATAATCCATTATTCCTACATATATCCCCCAAGCAAGCTTACCTTGATATTCCTCTTGCTCTAAAAGTGCTTTTTCTTCTGGGTTTGATAAAAATCCACATTCAACTATTGCTGTAGGTATTTCTACATGTTCAATTATGTATACGTTTTCTATTTTTAAAGACTCTCTTTTATTTTCTTTATCTATTGTCTGATTTAATCCACTTTGCAAGCTTTGGGCTAATTTTTTACTTTGCTCATTTCCTTTTTTAAAAAACGTTTGCCAACCCCAATATTCACTTTGCGGTATTTTATTCAGGTGTATAGATACGAATATATCTGCTTCCGCTTCATTTCCTATCTTTACTCTATTTTTTATATCTGAAACCTTCTTCTGTCTTAACGTTTTTTTATCCAAGTCATATATTCCATTCTCATCTGAACGTGTTAATATAACTGTTGCTCCTGCTTGCTCAAGTAATTTTTGTACCTTAAGCGTAATTTTCAAATTTATATCTGCCTCTGATGTGTTCTCAACTGTTCCACCACCGGTCCTCTCCGACCATGCCCAGCATCTAGAACTATTACTTTTTTGTTTACTGGAAGTGCAACAGTTTCCTTTGATGCCTCTTTTGAAGCAGGCCTTATTTGAAATGCAATCACAGAAATTAGCAAACATGATAAGATTATATATATTCTTTTCTTGTTTAACAATAACATAAAAACCCCCATATTTAATTATATGAAGGTTCTTGTTATTTAATTACTTAAATTTTAGTGTTTTCTTCTATCTATTGCATAGCAACTTCCTTTATATTTTTTTGCTATGTGCTTAACTTGTGCCCCAACTTCGCCTATTTCAAGCACATTAGAAAATTTATCGCTTTCCACTTGAACAACTCCTATTGATATCGCAGTTAAAAAGAAATGTTCCATTTTACCTTTTCTATTTTGAATTTTCAAGTATCCTCTATTATAGTCTTCCTCTGTAAAGAAATATTTTACTCCTTTATCAAATTGTGCTATTATATTTCGGCAAATTTCCTCATAGTTAATATTTTCATCTAGTATAGCAACAAAGTCATCTCCACCAATATGCCCCACAAAAGCATTTGAATTTGCTATATTATTTACATTTTCAAGTATTGTCCTTGCCGTAAATTTAATAATTTCGTCTCCTTTTAAGAATCCATACACATCATTATATGCCTTGAAATCGTCTAAATCTAAATATAATACAATAAATTCCTTTTCTCTTGCAAGTCGTTTCTTTAGTTCTGCTTGAATTTGAGTATTACCTGGTAAACCTGTTAATGGACTAATTGTTCTATTTAGTACTAGTAATCTAAATATATTTCTTATTCTATAGTATAAATATTCTAGTCCCATAGATTTTGCCACATAGTATTCTACATAATTTTTTGCTAAATCTATCTTAAATTCCTTGTCTTCTCTTGATGATAATACAATAATTGGTATTATATTGTTATCCTCTGTCTTTCTTATTTCAGTACAAAGTTCTATTGTATTTTTAGTTATAGTATCATCATTTATTATAATTAATTGTGGTAAATTATTAGATACATAATCCATATCTTTTGTAAGTATTCTTTTAAATCTATAATTGGGTTCTTCCTTAAACATTTTTTTTAATTCTTCAGTTAATTCTTCTTGTTCATCAATAACATATATTTCTTGAAACATTTTTTTCTCCTTTATACTTGTACATCTGCCTCACGGTGCCACGTTTTGGCTTTATCTGGAGATTCTAGTGTATATACTTCAACATCTACTACTAGGTGTCCATTTGGCACTTCCACGTCTACATCTAGATGTGTTGTATCTTTACTATATCCCACATAGTTTTCTTCATCATAAATAACTTGCTGTCCATTTATTGTTATTACAACTTTTTTAAATCCAGAATCATGGTCTATATCTATACTTAGCATATTACCGTGATTTAATATTATATTAAATTCTGGTTCATGTATTCCTACTGTTAACTGTTCTTTTGTTTGTTCATTACCATCTATATCAATTGCTTTAACTTTGATTTTATTTGTACCACGTTTTCCCTCAATTGTAAACTGCATTAATTTTTGTCCTCTTACATCTGGTTCCATTATAATCTCTGCTTCATCTTCCCATGAATATCTAACTTCTTCAATGCCTTTATCACTTGTTACAGTAATTTGAATGTCTCCCCCTTCGCTAAAATCAAAGTTAATTTTAGGTTTGTTTGGATCATCATCTGATGCATTAGCTGTAGTAACTTCTTGATCTAATTCACTTGAACTTCCATCCTTACCAGTTGCTCTTATGTGTAATATATTATAGTCATTAATAGGAATGTCTGTTGATGTAATACATTTTACTCCACCATTTAAGTTTTTCTCTTCTATTTCATCCGAATCATTCCACCAGAAAGAAACTTTATCCAATCCTTCATCATATTCAACAGTAATACCACATTTATTGTCTCTTGGTTCAACTTTTATTGTAGGTCGATTTAATTCAGCCATTGCTCCTGTTCCACTTTTTTTTCTTATTTTACCATAACTTAAGGCTATGAGTATTATTACCGCAAATACTACAATAAGTACTGAAAAAATTATGATAATTTTTTTCATATCTATTAAATTATCCCCACCCATTTTGGGTGGTTTATAGCTATTTTCTGTAGATAAAATTTGATTCATATTCCTTTTTCCCTTTTTATTCTTATATACTGGATTATATCACAAAAAAAATATATTTGTAAATATATTTTTTTATTTATTCACATATTTATACTTAAATTTCATATATTTAATTATGAAGTTGGAATTTTAACATAAAGGAGTTGGAATTTATGAATAGTAACATTGATGTTTCTAAGTTATTAGAAGCTTTATCTAAAATGGATAAAAAAGATTTAGAAGCAGGCATTGCCAAGGCTAACCAGGTATTACAAAATACAAATAAAGAGGATTTGTTAAAC
>ERZ1034691.1887-NODE-1887-length-12511-cov-8.547126_pt1 | contig 12511 bp, 10 predicted proteins | sample MGYA00520638_ERZ1034691 | MGnify/ENA primary metagenome ERZ1034691 (study PRJEB33766, sample SAMN09781763) | gut metagenome | biome: gut microbiome | host: Homo sapiens | place: Madagascar | study: EMG produced TPA metagenomics assembly of the PRJNA485056 data...
ATTTTACTTTTGAAAGACAGATTGAATTGACGAGGATGGAGTATTATCAGGATGGAGAAAAGAATGGGCAGTTGCGGACACTGATTTCACAGGTGGTTAGGAAGCTTCGTAAAGGAAAAAGTGTAGATCAGATTGCAGACGAACTGGAAGCAGATATGGAAACGATTGCGCCTATCTGCAAAGCAGCGGAAGAATTTGCCCCGGAATATGACGAGGAGAAAATCTTCGAAAAAGTCAAAAATGCATAAATATCGACTAAATTTGCATAAAATACCTTTTGAGGTTGAGAATTTTATATAAGTACCTTAAATTAAAAAGTAACGTATTATTGAGAAAAACGGCACATGGAGCAGACAGATGCGCAATAATATTTTATCTTTGAAGAACATTTACAACTTATTGGTTATGAAAGATTACCCTGTGGAAGGCGGAAGTGTGATTAGCGGAGACCGGAAAAAGGGCATGACACTTACAAAGTTCTGGAAGGAAAATCTGCTTCCGCAGCTTACGGAGGGCAGGTACGGTACCAACATCTGGAAGTATACGGGTACCCGCAACAGACATACTTCGGAAATCTGCAACAGAAGCAGCCAGCTGTTGACTTACGAAGAGTATATGCAGGAGATTGTGGCATTACTGAATGTGGAATTTCTGCTGCAGCAGACGGAGCAGTTTATGTTCTATCTGCGGAAACACGAGTTTAATTATGAAGTATTTACGACCAAGCTTCCCGCTTTTTTAGATGCTGTTTCCAAAGAAGACGAAGTGTGGAATTATGACATAGGGGCATTTTTTGAAAGCAATTGCGAAGATATAGCAGAAATGGAGTCCTACGGAAAAGCAGGAAAAGAATTTACCGCAGGATATTTTTTGACATTTCTGACACTGCATGCGTTGACCGGTGAATACATGCAGAGCAAAACGATGCACATTGTCAGGGAAAATCCGCAGTATGCCATGAAGGAGCTCTGGCAGAGATTTTATCATCGGGAAGAAGAAAGAAATGTTGTTTTCCTTACGGCAAAGGATACGGAAATATATGGAGAAATGTTGCCGGCAGAGAATTTCTGGGGAAGAGAGAGGGAGCAGTTTGACCTTCGGGAGATGTTAGCTAAAGGCGGACATTACCTTTTAAGCGGGATGGGCGGCATCGGCAAAACGGAACTTGCCAAGCAGTTTATCCGGTATTGTGTAAAAAATAAAAAAGTGGATTATATCGGTGTGATTCCTTATGAAAACCAATTTGCGGAAAGCCTGCTCAGGGCATTTTCCGGGAAACAGGAAAAAACCTTCCGGGAAAGCTTTAAGGAGGTTATCGGGGAACTGAAGCAATTGGCATCACAGAAAAAGGTTCTGCTTTTTATTGATGATGTAACGAAAAACGTGCAGGAGGATGAGTATCTGGCGGTATTGGAGAAGGTGCCGGCTACGATATTTATGACATCAAGACTGGCGGACATAGATGGATTTGAAGCGTATCCGGTGAAGGAGCTTTCCAAGGATGCCTGTGAGCTTATTTTCCGTGACAGTTATAAAAGATTAATGAAACCGGAGGATTTACAGGAATTAAATATTCTGCTGGACGACGATATCTGCAGACATACGCTGACAATCCAATGGCTTGGACAGGCTGCCTATGCTATGAACTGGTCTGTGGAAGAATTGCTGAAAAAGCTTGAAAAGAAAGAAGAATCCATTCTCTGGAAAGAGAAAAAACGACATGTGAGCCTGAAGGATATGTACCTGCAGTTGTATACAAAGACAGGGCTGCATATGAAGGAAAAGGCATTTTTAGAAATTATGGCGGCGCTTCCCAGCCGGAAATATCCGGTTTCCTTCCTATACACTTACTTTGGTATTTTCATGGAGGAAAATAAACAGGATTTTCTGCATAGGCTGTGCAATCGCGGGTGGCTGGAGAGCAAGGACGAAAGTGTTTTTATGCATCCGGTCATTGCGGAGAGCATTTCCCGGAAAGTATTGCCGGAGGAAACTCTGAAAACATTGTTTAAGAATATCAGGAAAATATGGAGAAGCTGGTTTGGAAATGTAACAGAATCAGATAAATGGAATGCTGTCTGCGAGTGTCCGAACAGTGACTTTATAAAAAGCGCAGAGCTGGTAGCGGATTTGTTTTTCAGCCTTCCGCAGTCATCGATGGGCAGATTTAAAGAATATTTTCCTGTCATAATTCTGGCATCCGATGTGGTAAAAAATCATTTTTCGATTTCAACCGACCGGGCAAAGATACTGAAGGAAATGGTAGAAAATGCCGGAAGTCTGCCGGATGATATACGTATTCATGCGTATCTGGTCTGTACAGATTATATGATTACGGATATTGCCCTGTTAAAAGAGGAAATACGCCGGCAGGACGAAAAGCCAACCATATCCCGGGAGCTGATGGGACAGCTTTATAATTTAACATTGGTAAATATGGTTTCGGCAGGGCAAATCAAAGATGCCGAAAATCTTTTGAACCGCATTACGCCGGTTACCGCACGGGACAAGGTATACTATTGTATGAACCGTGGGCTTATCGCTGCTATGAAAATGGATATAGAGGAATCCTATAAATGGAATCGGGCGGGGATTGATGCGGCCGGTGAAAATGCGGAGTTGTTTTCCGGGGAATTGTTTCAGCTCTGGGGTTCCCAGACGGTTTTATGCCATGGAACAAAGCGGATTGAGGAAGCGGAGCACAGCCTGAAGCAGATGAAAAAATATCTGCGGGAAGAAAATGTGCAGGACAACTGGTATTACAATTTTGAAAAAGGAACTCTCCTTATCCAGAAAAATCAGGTGGAAGAGGGGATTGGATATCTGAAAACAGCGATTGAGTATGCAGGATATTATTTCGGACGTGAGCATCTCAATTATATCATGGAATGTGAGGAGCTGGCTCTCGGGCAGGGAAAACTGAGGCTGTTTGAGGAAGCGGAGGCAAATCATAAAATCGCACTGGAATTTACGACGGTCCACAAAGAATATGTGATGGAAAGATGCCGTATTCTGAACAATATGGGACATATGTATATTGAGTGGAAAAAGCCGGATAAAGCATATGAATGCTTAAAGGAATCCTATGAAACCTGCATGGATAATGACGATCTTACCATGGCAGAACCGGCATACAATCTGGCACGGTTTTACAGACTGAAGAATGATACCGAGAAGGAAATATTCTATTTACAGAAGGCATATCCGGTTTTTGAAAGGATTTATTCCGATAGGAGTGAAAAAACAATAAAGGTAAGAAAGCGCTTAAGCGAACTTTCCGGGAGATAAATTCCAGAAAAAAGTAGAGCTTACCCATGAAATCTGTTATAATGAAATTTGCAGTGACGGCAGTTTTGTTATGGCAGATTTTTTTATATTGCAGGAAACAAACAGAGAATTTGAAGATAACAACAACCGGTAAAGGAAGGGCGGCGGAAACGTGCAGAGGATTAACGAGGACTTACGAAGCGGACAATTTAAGCAGGCATATCTTTTGTACGGAGAGGAAGCATACCTTCGCAGGCAGTACAGGGACAGGCTGAAAAAGGCGCTTCTGGGCGATGGGGATGCCATGAACATGAACTGCTTTGAGGGCAAAGATGTCAATGTGGGAGAAGTCATTGATGTGGCGGAGACCATGCCTTTTTTTGCGGACAGGCGGGTTATCGTCATGGACGGCACAGGGCTTTTTAAGAGCGGCGGGGAAAAGCTGGCGGAGTACATTGCGGGCTTAAAGGACAGCGGCTCCCAGACCTATTTTGTGTTCTGCGAAAGCGAGGTTGACAAGAGAAGCAGGCTCTTTAAGCAGGTGCAGCAGACCGGTTATGTCTGTGAAATGAAACAGCAGGACGAGCAGACCTTAAAGCGCTGGGCGGCCGGGGTGTTAAAGCAGGACGGCAAGAAAATTACGGAGAATACGCTGGAGTATTTTCTGGAAAAAGTCGGCACCGATATGGAAAACATCCGCACGGAGTTAGAGAAGCTGAGCTGCTACTGCATGGATAAAGAAGTGATTGAAAAAGAAGATGTGGACAGCATCTGCGTGGTAAACATTACCAACCACATTTTTGATATGGTGACAGCCATTTCGGAAAAACAGACGAAGAAAGCATTGCTTTTGTATTACGATTTGCTGGCATTAAAAGAACCTCCCATGCGGATTTTATTTTTGATTGCCAGACAGATGAATCTGCTTCTGCAGGTGAAGCAGCTGAAGGGCAAAGGCTTTGACAATAAAAGAATCGGAGAAAAAATCGGGCTGCCCCCTTTTATTGCGGGCAAGAATGTGACGCAGGCGTCCCGGTTTAAGGAAAGAGAATTAAAAGCTGCCGTGGTAAAATGCGTGGAAGCGGAAGAAGCGGTCAAAACCGGCAGGCTGAAGGATACGGTCAGTGTGGAAATGCTGATTTTATCCGTTTTGTAAGCCGGAATGAGGAAAACGGCGGCAGGCGGCAGAAAGGTGCGGTGACGAAATGATAAAAATTTTAATCGTGGAGGATGAGGAGCCCATCAACAATCTGATTCGCATGAATCTGACAAAGGCGGGATATCAGTGTAAATGTGCATTTGACGGGCAGGAGGCCGCGGACATGATGGCGGCGGAGAAGTTTGATCTGTTTCTTTTAGACATCATGCTTCCCAGGATTAACGGCTATGAGCTTCTGGAATATGCCCAGACCCTGAACACACCGGTTATTTTTATTACGGCGATGGGTACGGTGGAAAACAAGGTAAAAGGATTAAAAAAAGGTGCGGACGATTATATTTCCAAGCCCTTTGAGATTGTAGAGCTGCTGGCACGCGTGGAAACGGTGCTCCGGCGGTACAACAAGGCGGAAAAAATCATTAAAATTCTGGATATTGAGGTGGATACGGAGTCCCGTACCGTAATGCAGAACGGGCAGCAGGTTATTCTTACCTTAAAGGAATTTGAACTGCTTCTTTTGTTTATCCGCAACAAAAACATTGCCCTGTACCGGGACGTGATTTACGAAAGCGTCTGGGAAGGGGAGGATATGGGAGAAAGCAGAACGGTGGATCTGCATGTGCAGCGCCTGAAGAGAAAACTGCACTGGGAAAATAAAATCGTAGCTGTCTACAAAGTGGGCTACCGCCTGGAGGCATAGCCTGCGCCGCAAAATGAGGAGCTATTTTCATTTATGAAATTTTTCTGGAAAATATTTTTTGCTTTTACGGCTATCATCACCATGGTTTTCAGTGTGTTCGGTATCTGGCTGATTTCCCAGACCTTCCGCAATTCCTTAAACAAGGAAATAGAGGAGGGCAACCGGGAAAACCGTATGTTCCAGTTTGCCTTTGAGGTAAACATGAACTCCATTTCGGAAAATTACCGGACGGAAAAAATCGTCAGGGCGCTGACGGAATCGGTGGTGAACAACTTAGACAAAAATGAATATTCCTACAAACTTTACCGTGACGGCAGGTACCTGGTTTACGAAAATCAGGAGCTTCGTCTGGAAAACGGTCTGATTGAAAAACTGACGGATGCGGACTGTGTGTATCAGGTGTTGGAAAACGACGGAAAAAAATATCTGATTTTTATCTGTAAAAGTGTGATTGGCGGCAGAAACTATTATCTGGAAAGTGCCAAGGACATTACCGATTTGTACGAGGAACGGAACAGCTTTTACAGCCAGTACCGGGTGATTATGCTTTGTCTGGTTGCAGTGACGGGCGTGGTTATTTTTATTGTGTCCCGTTTTTTAACCCGGTCGGTGGCGAGCCTTTCCGACACTACAAAGCGTTTTGCAGCGGGGGATTACGGCACCCGTGCGGAGGTTTACAGTGAGGATGAAATCGGTACTCTGGCTCAGGATTTTAACATTATGGCAGACAACCTGATCCAGAAGATGGATGAACTGAAGGACAATGCCCGCAAGCAGGAGGATTTTACCGCTTCCTTTGCACATGAATTGAAAACGCCGCTGACCTCCATTGTCGGATATGCGGACATGCTGCGCACCATGGATCTTGACAAGGAGGAAACAGTGGAGGCAGCCAATTACATTTATTCCCAGGGCAAGCGTCTGGAAAGCCTTTCTTTTAAGTTGCTTGACCTGATCGTGACCCAGAATGAAAAGATTTCATATACGCCGCATTCTGCCCGGATGCTTATAGCGGAAGCGGAGCGGATTACGGCGAAGAGTCTTTCCGATAAAGAAATTACCCTGTATACAGATGTGGAAGAAGGTACGGTTTACGGGGAAAAGGATTTACTTCTATCCCTGTTTGTTAATCTGGTGGACAATGCCAGAAAGGCGCTTTCTCCTAAAGGAAAAATCACCATAACAGGAAGAACGGAGGAGGAAGGGTACCGGTTTGCTGTCTGCGACGATGGCTGCGGTATGCCGGAAGAGGAGCTCCACAAGGTTACGGAGGCCTTTTACATGGTGGACAAATCCCGCTCCCGTAAGGAGGGCGGCGCCGGTCTGGGGCTGACCTTATGCAGCCGTATTGTGGCGCTTCATAAGGCGGAGTGGAAGATTGAGAGTAAAATGGGGGAAGGTACCTGCATCACCCTGACGTTCCCGGGAAAGGAGGTGCTGCATGAAACAGAAAAATGAGAAAAACGGCAGCATCCTTGATTACAGTATCAGCATTCTTCTGATGCTCATTTTAGCGTTGTCCACGTATCTTGCCCCCTTTGCCTACAGCAATTTTTCGGATAATAAGGATATGAGGGAAGCCCACGCGGTGGAAAGAGAAGGCTTTTCATTCCGTGCACCCGTCGAAAGCAATGCCGGAGAAAAGGTGCAGAGCATGATGGCTGCGCTGGTAAATACCAACGGTCTGCAGAAAACCATGTCCTTAAGTGAGACAGAATTAAACACGGGTGAGGTTTTCGGCGGTGTAAAGGAAGCCATCGGCATTGCCATTTCCTGTAAACTGCTGCCCGATATCAGCGCCTATGATTTAGAGCATAATATTGTTTATGTGGATTATTACAACGTCAGCGATGCTTCTTCCGAGGATACGGACATGGCTTTTTTCTGTATCCGGTTCAGCGACAACGCGACCTTTGATTTTACCTTCCGGGTGGATGCTTCGGACTATATTATTTATCAGGCGGAAATTTACTGCGCCGAGGCTTCCGAATATGTGGAGCAGGTGGACTCCGACGATAAGGAGGTTGTGGCATACTTAAACGATCAGTTTACGGAGAACGCCGGCAAGTATTTTGAATCGGAGGGATATGATGTACTGACGGACAATACCCAGAGTGAACTTCTGATTATGATGGGTTACGAAAGAGGCGAATATGCGGTGTACCACACCGTATGCCAGAATACCAATATGGGTATATCCGGGCTGCGCTGGGGCTTTGTACCCATGACGGTGGCTCTGGAAGACGGCGCCGCCACCCAGGAATGGGGCTACCAGAGAATTGTGGATTACTTCTACGACAAATACCAGATAGAAATAGATTAAAAGTGTCATTTATGGGACACCGTTTCTGCTATCCTTGCTTCAGAAGGCGAGAGAAACTTGCAGAAATCCGCTGCGGAAAGCAGAGGTTTTCAGGAAGAAAGGCAGGAGCGGTTATGAAAAATACAGTATTTGCAGGAGTTACGGTTTTACTTATTCTGACGGTATGGCTGTCAGCGGCGGGCATTGTGAAAAGCGAGAGCAGTGAGCGCACGAAAGAAGAGCATTATGCGGTGCTGGAGCAGCAGTATGTAGAGGATGTAAGAGAATATTTAAATAAAACAGGTTACCCCGACAGCGGTGTTATGTGCAACCGTGTCACCTACGAGGACGGCAGAAGGGAATACACGGTATTTCTTCACCATCGCAGGCTGGCAGGGCTTGCGGAGGAGGAAAAAGAAGCGCTTATGCAGGAGCTTTTGCAGAAAGCGATGGAAGAGGAAGCTTTTCAAAAGGAAGAGATTTCGTTTACCTTTTCGATTTCCTGATTAGCATTATCGCGGGACGGGGACTATAATGGAAGAATGCCTGAAATGAGAGGAGAAATTATGGTTCGTATTCCCAAAGCAAATGAAGTTTACAAACATTTTAAGGGCAATTTATACCAGGTGATGACGGTGGCAGAGCATTCGGAAACGGGTGAGGAGCTGGTAATCTATCAGGCTCTTTACGGGGAAGGAAAGGTCTATGCCAGACCGCTTGACGATTTCTGTGCGGTGCTTGATAAGGGAAAATATCCTGATGCCACGCAGGAGCACCGGTTTGAATTGCAGGAACCGGAAGAAATGACATTGGATCCTATGGTGTTGGAGTTTCTGGACGCTGACAACTGCGAGGACAGACTGAATATTTTATCCGCCTTAAAGCACCGGATTACGGATGACATGATAAACACCATGGCGGTGGCATGTGACGTGGAGGTGCCGGAGGGCAGGATAGAGGACAGATATTACAGTCTGAAGAACTGTCTGCTTACCAAAAAGAAATTTGAGGGCAGCCGGTTAAGATAGCCGGACAGGCAGCAGACGCAGCTTCGCAGATTGACGGACTGTTCCGAAGCAGTGTGCAAGCCATCACCGTGGGTAGGGAAAGGATGGGTGAAGACTATGGCATACAGCTTGGAAAACAGACTGATTATCGGCATCTCCACAAGAGCGCTTTTTGATTTGCGGACGGAGAACCGGATTTTTGAAGAAGAGGGCGTGGAGGCCTATGCAAAGTACCAGCGGGAGCACGAGACAGAAATTTTAAAGCCCGGCCCGGGGTTCTCTCTGATAAAAGCGCTGTTGTCCTTAAATACTCCCGCCGGAATGAGCGGGACACCGGAAATGGGCGGAATATCTTCAACAAGCTGTGCACCGGAAAAAGGCGGATGTGCCAAAAAGCAGGAAAGAGGCAATGGATTCAGGGTATCCGGCAACCGGGTGGAGGTGGTGCTCATGTCGAAAAACAGCCCGGACATTTCCCTCCGGATTTTCCGCTCCATAGAGCATTACGGGCTGGATATCACCCGGTCCTTTTTTACAAGCGGAGCCCCCATGGCGCCGTACCTTGCCGCGTTTAGGACGGATTTGTTTTTGTCCGCCTGTGAGGAGGATGTGCGGGCTGCCATAGAGGCGGGCATTGCCGCCGGTATTGTCTGCGGGGAGGGAAACCACTATAAGGAAAGTCCTTCGGACGGCAAAATCAGGATAGCCTTTGATGCGGATGCGGTTATTTTTTCCGATGAAGCAGAGAATGTTTTCAGGAAAGAAGGACTGGAGGCATTTGAAAACAGTGAGAAGAAGAAGGCGGACATTCCGCTCTGCGCCGGTCCCTTTGCCAGGTTTCTGCATACCATTTCCGACTGGCAGCAGGAATACGCACCGGGGGAGTCGCCCATAAGGACGGCACTTGTTACGGCAAGAAGTGCGCCTGCCCATGAGAGGGTAATCCGTACCCTGCGGGCATGGAATGTCCGTATAGATGAGGCATGCTTTCTGGGCGGAGTGACGAAAAGGGATGTGCTGGCAGCCTTTGGGGCACAGATTTTCTTTGATGACCAGCAGGTGCATGTAGGACCCGCAGCGGAGGTGGTTCCCTCGGCAAGGGTGCCGGCAGCGGCGGACAAAATATACAGTATGGAAAGAGTTATACATGAAGTATCATGATATTGTGGAGGGCACCTTTTTAGAGAGGCCCAACCGTTTTATAGCCTACGCCGAGATAAACGGCAGGCGGGAAAAGGTGCATGTGAAAAACACCGGCCGGTGCCGGGAGCTTCTGACAGAGCATGCACCGGTTTATTTAGAGCGAAACGACAGCAAGACGAGAAGCACCGCCTATGACCTTGTGGCGGTGGAAAAGCAGGGCAGGCTTATCAATATGGATTCCCAGGCACCCAACAGGGCTGTGGAAGAGTGGCTTAGAAAAAAGATACTCTTCCCGGACCTGTCTTTGCTGCGTCCGGAAACAAAGTACGGCAATTCCCGGTTTGATTTTTATATAGAGACACCGGACAAAAAGATTTTCATGGAAGTCAAGGGAGTTACCTTAGAAGAAAATAACTGTGTCATGTTTCCCGATGCGCCGTCAGAACGGGCATTAAAGCATGTGGAGGAGCTGACGGAAGCAAAAAAGGACGGATACGAGGCATATATTCTGTTTGTTATCCAGATGAAGGATGTGGATTATTTTACACCCAATGCCGCTATGCAGCCCGCTTTTGCGGAGGCACTGAAAAAGGCAGAGGAAGCCGGTGTGCATATCCTTGCCTACGACTGCTTTATCGGCAGAGATTGTATGGAAATACAGGATAAAGTGAAAATAAGACTCTCAGATGAGGAAGATTTCTTAGAAAATTCTGATGAAAATCTTAATTTCACAGTGGGGGATATTCCCAAACCGCTCTTAAAATGGTATGATACCAACAGACGGATTTTGCCGTGGAGGGAGGAACCGGCCCCGTACCGGGTCTGGGTTTCCGAGATTATGCTCCAGCAGACCAGAGTGGAAGCCGTGAAGCCCTATTTTGAGCGTTTCATGAAGGCTCTGCCGGATATTAAAAGTCTTTCCGAGGTGGAAGAGGATGTGCTTTTAAAGCTTTGGGAGGGACTGGGCTACTACAATCGTGCCCGGAACTTAAAGGCAGCAGCCATCCAGATTATGACGGAATACGGCGGAGAAATGCCTGCTTCCGAAGAAGAGCTTTTAAAATTAAAGGGAATCGGCAGTTATACGGCGGGAGCGATTGCTTCCATTGCCTTCGGCATACCGGTTCCGGCTGTGGACGGCAATGTACTGCGTGTCATATCAAGGCTGTTTATGAGACCCGATGACATCGCACAGGAGAAAGTAAAGAAAAACTTAGAGGAAGAGCTTCGGGCAGCCATGCCAAGGCGTGCCGGTGATTTTAATCAGGCCATGATGGAAATCGGCGCCATGGTCTGCATCCCAAACGGCGCTCCTCATTGCGAGGTATGTCCCCTGTCCCATATCTGTGCGGCGTACCATGCCGGAAGACAGAGTGAGTTCCCGGTAAAGAGTGCAAAAAAAGGCCGAACCATAGAGGAAAAAACAGTTTTTATCCTGCAGGATGAGGAAAAAACAGCGCTTCACAAAAGACCGGATAAAGGACTTTTAGCAGGGCTGTATGAATTTCCCAACACGGCAGGGCATCTTTCACCGGAAGAGGTTACCGCCTTTTTCAAGAAAAGAGGTATGCCCATCGTCAGGGTGGCAAGACTTACAGATGCGGTACATGTGTTTTCCCATAAGGAATGGCATATGTGGGGATACCTGGTGCGGGTGGACGAGCTTTCCGACCGCACGCAGGCCGTCAAAAAGGAACAGTGGATTTTTGAACGTTCCGAAGAGGTACAGAAAAAGTATGCCATACCGTCTGCGTTTGCGGCGTATGCGTCATATATATTATAAATCCGCTAAACAGGAGGAATGAAAACTATTATGAAACTTTTATCCATTGCAATACCATGCTATAACTCGGCAGCATACATGGGAAAATGCATTGAATCCCTGTTAAAGGGAGGAGAAGATGTGGAAATACTGATTGTGGACGATGGGTCCACCAAGGATAATACCGCGGAAATTGCAGATGAATATGCGGCAAAGTATCCCGATATCATTAAAGCAATTCATAAGGAAAACGGCGGTCACGGTTCTGCCGTGAATGCGGGGATTGAAAACGCATCGGGTCTGTATTTCAAGGTAGTTGACTCCGACGACTGGGTACAGGAAGAGGCTTACAAAAAGATTTTGGATACTCTGCGGGATATTGCCGGCGGTGACAAGGCACTGGATATGCTGGTAAGCAACTTTGTCTACGAAAAAGAAGGGGAGAAGCGTAAGAAGATAATGCATTACCGCCATATTCTTCCTACGGACAGGATGTTTACCTGGGACGACTGCAGACATTTCAGAAAGGCACACTATATTCTGATGCATTCCGTTATTTTCCGCACCCAGCTTCTAAAGGATTGTGGTCTGCATCTGCCGGAACATACCTTCTATGTGGATAACATCTATGTATTTGAACCGCTTTTACATGTAAACACTATGTATTATCTGGATGTGAATTTCTACCGTTATTATATCGGACGTGCCGACCAGTCCGTCAATGAAACGGTCATGATTTCCCGCTTAGACCAGCAGATCAGGGTCAATAAAATCATGATTGATTTCTATACGGAGCATAAGAACCAGATTATCAGATGCAAGAGACGGCACCAGTATATGAGAAATTACCTGGAAATTATCATGACGGTTTCCTCCGCACTGTGTCTGCGGGCAGGTACGGATGAGCAGCTGAATGCCAAGAAGGAGTTGTGGCAGTATTTAAAGGATAAGGACAGGCTTCTATATGCCTGGATGCGCAACGGCATTATGGGCGGTTTCATGAACCTGCCCGGCAAGGGCGGCAGAAAGCTTTCCGTGGAAGGCTACATGATCTGCCAGAAGATATTTAATTTTAACTAAGAAATAACAAAAGCGTATGGGCATTTCGCTCATACGCTTTTTATTGTAAGGCAATCTTTAAAAAACCACCTGCTATGCAGGTGGACAACAA
>ERZ1034691.1890-NODE-1890-length-12501-cov-4.137152_pt1 | contig 12501 bp, 10 predicted proteins | sample MGYA00520638_ERZ1034691 | MGnify/ENA primary metagenome ERZ1034691 (study PRJEB33766, sample SAMN09781763) | gut metagenome | biome: gut microbiome | host: Homo sapiens | place: Madagascar | study: EMG produced TPA metagenomics assembly of the PRJNA485056 data...
CCGCGGGGCACCCGGGTCAGTGAGGCATCCCAGTTTCACCGCCTCGCTGTAGGTTGACAGTATCTGTCCGCAGATGCGCCGTCGCTCCTTCAGGGGCGTCTGCAAATTTGCAATGCTCTCCTGCAGCATTCCGCAGCGGTCGCTGCCGTGGTTGCCAAAGAGCAGATAAAATTCCTGCTCGATCTCCACGGGTGCCGCACTGTTGGCATAATAGGCGGCGATCGCCTGCCGCTTGCGGTCGCTGCTCAGGTGCGAAATATCGCCTAGTCCGTTGGGAAACAGCTCCGGGTGGCGGAGCCACTTGGAGAAAAGCTCCAGGTTCACGTTCAATACATCAAAGATCCCCAGATAGTCTTCCACCAAAAGTCGGATTTCGCCGCTTTCCCATCTCTGGATCGTTCGCCTGTCCCGCCCCAGAAGCCCCGCCAGCTGCCGCTGAGACACATCTGCCATTTCTCGTGCTGTTACAATGGTTTCCGCAATTCTTTTTCGATATTCTTTCATGCTGGTTCCTCCTTTGTTGTTTTGTTTCGTACCTTTCAGCGGCATTTTTTGTTTCAACACCCTGCCTTTGAAATATAGCATACGGTATATTCCATTTCCTGTCAATCCCTTTTTCTGGCTAAGATTTGGCAAAGATGCTCGATACACTGTTTATTTTCATCAAAAATCGTCACACCGCGGCGCTTTTCGACGCATTCTCAACATTTTTTGCTTTTCCTCCGGCGCTCGTGGATGCGAAATTTTCGTTCTTATATCGTCATTTTTCGATGTTTCTTGCCGTAACTGTAAAATTTCAGCATCTCAGCGGCGAAAAATTTTCTCTGGCACGATTTTCCCGTACAATTTTTGTAAAATATTTGTAAAATTTCGAGTTCCTGCTTTTTTAGGCACAAAAAGGCCGCTGCCCGGGGAAAAGGCAGCGGCTTTTGCGTTGTAAAGGAGATCAGAAGTAAAGGAAAATAGGAGGAAGTTTTGCTTTTCTGAGACCGTTGCTACAATGGCAGCTGTAAAGCAGACGGCTTAAAATCAGAGGGTCACGTAATCACGATAAACGAGTTCGCCTTCCAGTACGGTCATCAGCGGTACAAGGAGTTCTGTTCCCATGATGGTAGAGTTTTTGATGTCTGTGAAGTTAAAATCGCCTCTCTGGAGATTCCATACTGCCACATTGGCGCGCGCTCCGGGTTTCAGGCAACCGATGACGTCCGTCATGCCCATCTTTGCGGCAGGCGTCGTCGTGACCATGGTGAGGACCTCCTCAAGCGGCACACCCAAAGCCAGGAAGCGGGACATCAGATACGGGAGCGAGACCGCTGGGGCAAAATGATAGGTCTTGCGCGTGAAATCGCCCGAGAGGATGTGCGGTGCAATGCCTGCTTTCAATGCGGCAGCAGCACAGTCGTGGCCAAAATGGCCCTTACCGCACGCGCATTCCAGAAGGATTCCTTTTTCTACAGCCCGTTTCATTTCGGGAGAAACTTCGCCGTTTTCCAGAATACCTTTCTGCGGCGTAAAAACATGGCAGAAGATATCGCCAGGACGGAGGATGTCAATGAGTTCTTTCAGCTCCCCTTGGAAATTGGGCATGTGAACCGAAAGGGGCAGCTTACACTGATCTGCAATCTCCACCGCTTTGCGAAGCGCATCAAAGCTCGTCGTACCGCAGGCACGGGCGATTTCGTCGCTGATGCGAATCTTCAAGCCAATGATGAGGCCGGGATAATCCCGGCAGAGCCTCATAATCTTTTCGGTGTTGAAGAACTTCGGGTCAATGTTTTCGTTGTGGTCGCCCAAGCAGCTCAAGCCCTCCGAGGAGAGATTCAGGTAGACCCGCACATTGCGGCGCTCTCGCTCGGTGAGGACGTGCAGGAAGCTATCCATATTGGAATCACCTGCGCTGCCTGCGTCCACGGCGTTGGTTACACCGCTGGAAAGGTACTGGTAAAATTCCAACGCGGTATTGGTGCCACCGCTGAAGAAGTGGGCGTGGAAATCCACGAGGCCTGCGGTAACGAGAGCCCCTTTCAGGTCAATCTCATGCAGGGCTTCCTGCGGCGGGACATCGCCCACAGCAGTAATCACACCACCTTTCATGGCGATATCACCAATCACGCCGTGGAATCCGTTGGCCGGGTCCATCAAATGACCGTTTCGTAAAATCAAATCCGTCATAGAGCCCTCCCAAAGTCAAATCAGTTGGCAGCTTCCTTGCGGGCCTCTTCGTTCTGGATGGGGGCAGTGCTCGTGCTGCTCAGGATATCGCTGAACTTGCGGTCCGAGTGCCAGAAGAACACACGGGCAATCACCAGAAAAACAATCAGCAGCGCAGCACTGATGCCAAGAATCGCGCCGCTGGACAGTGTAAATGCCAGTGCCGGCATAAACATCGTATAAGGCAGCGACCAGGGATAGCACAGCGCAGCGGAGGCGGCAGCAGATTCACGGCCAGTAGTCTCAAACTTGGGATCCACTACACGGAGAAGCATCAGACCAGTTGCCAGAACGCCGCTTTCCAGACCATAACTAGCCAGGGCACGCTCAAACCAATCATCATCAAACACCTTCCAAGAGAAGTAGAAATTAACTACCAGATTGACGATGATCACAACTACAATGGTGACCAGAAGCGGAACCATATAAAGTGCAAAGACCTTCATGGACAGAGTGGCGATGGCGGAACAAACGAGGAAGTCCAACGCAACACCGGAAATACGATTGATCGTATCGCGGTCAATGTAATGGCTCAGGCCCACCTTCTTCATCACAAAAGAGAGGAACGCACCAGAAACCATCGTGCAGGCAAACTGCGGAACATTGCTGAGAATGGGGTGGACTGCAACCAGCCCCTGCGAGAGCAGCTTGCCCATCAGGAGAATGATGCCGACAAATGCCAACTGGAGTGCCAGAGGATCCAGTGCATCGTTATAGGTGACACCCTTGCCAATGGGAGTGCGCTGATCCATGGGAACAATGCCTTCTTTGATGGACTGGGGCACATCTTGCGGCTTGGAGACCAATTTGGCGTAGCCGCGGCGGACACCGATGTTAATGATGACCATACCGATGATGATGCCAGAAAGCAGGCCAGCCGTTGCCATGGTGTTAGCCACAGATACGCCATCTGCCCAGCCTGCAGCTTCCAGCGCTGCGCCAGCGGCATTGGCGGTACCGTGGCCGCCATGGAAACCGTAAACAGGAGTCAGACCAAAAGCCAAGGGCAAGTCCTTATAAAAACGCATCATAATCATGGTGCAGACCAGACCGGTAACGACTTGCGCCTGGTGAGCAATTCCTCCCACCGTGACAGCGGAAAAGGCAGTTTTGCCAAAGTGCTTATTCTGAGTTGCTCCAAAGAAAGATACACCCAGAACAATGTTGACCAACACGCCGGGCCACTTGGCAATGGTGCTGCCGATGGGCAGGCTGAATCCAATGAAATGGCCCAGCACCTGCGGTCCGAGAAGCAAGCCGCAAATGCCGCCAAGCAGAGAAGCCGGGATGTAGACATTCTGGAACAATTTAACATTTTTACGCAAAAAAACACCCAAGAGTAGGAGGATACTCAAAATGCCGAGGTCATAGAGGACAATTGCAATTTCACTCATGACAGTTCCTTCTTTCTTATTTTATCCGCAAAGCAATCCATCTTACTATTATGAATGCTCAATAATCATACATCCCGCTCGGCTTTTTGTCCGGCTTTTTGGTGTCGGTATAAGTCTTGGCGGTCTCGTAGTCGATATCCGGGATGGGCCAGGTGGGCTGTTTGCCCTCCTGCATTTCCACCACGCCCATAGCAGCCATATAGGAGGCACGCATGGCGGCTTCCACCGTGTTGCCGCCGACATGGGGGGTGATGAGGACGTTTTTCAGGGTCAGCAGGGGCATATCCGGGTCAACGGGCTCGTGAGCCACCGCATCCAGACCTGCACCGGCAATGACGCCGTTCTTGCAGGCATCGTAGAGGTCGGCCTCGTTCACCAGTGCGCCGCGGGCGGTATTGATGAGGAACGCGGTGGGCTTCATCATAGCCAGGGTCTCTTTGTTGACCATGTTGCGGGTCACAGGGGTGTTGGGCGCATGGAGCGAAACGTAATCGCTCTCTTTGAAAATGCGGCTCAGGTCCCGCACCACTTCCACGCCTTCCGGGAAATCGGCGGCAGGCTTGTAGGGGTCATAGGCCAGGACGTTCATCTCCATGGCGAGGGCCCGCTTGGCAAAACGGCTGCCGATGTTGCCGCAGCCGATGAGGCCCACGGTCTTGCCGTTCAGGGTGGTCATGTGAGTCTTGAGCTTTGCGTCGTAGAAATCCACCGTCAGCATATCGCGCAGGCGGGTAACGTTGCGGCTCAGATAGAGCATCAGCATCATGGCCGTTTCAGCCACGGAGGTAGAGTTGGCGACGGGGGCATACAGGCACTTGACGCCGTGGTCGGCGGCGGCCTGCAGGTCCACTGCGTCGTAACCAGCGCCGTGGCGGACCAGCACCTTCAGGTTCGGGTCGCCTGCCTCAAAAACGGCACGGGTCATCTTGGTGATGCGGACGATGATGGCATCCGGCTGATGCTCTTTCATATCCGCAATGACGTCTTCCGTCTCAAAGCCCCGTCCGTCGATCAGCGTACAGCCGTGGCTTTCCAGCAGGTCGCGGGCATCCTGCTTCAGTTCCTGGGGAAGTAAAACTTTCCATCCCATAGTTCGTGTTCCTTTCTTTTTTAGGGTGTATCTTCAAAGCGGCGGTCAGCCGTTCTGTTTCGGCAGAGTCTGCGCCACCGTGCGCATCAGCTCTTCGGTGGGCTTGCGGCGGTCGATCTTGGAAACCTCCACGATCAGCCGGTAGACCGAGATGTTCTGCTCCGCTGCCACCTTTTTGAAGGTCTTGCTGAAGCTGGAGTGGGCGCCGGACACGCCCAGGACCAGATCAAACGGGGTGATGGGGTCATGGAAATCATGCTGTTCCATCGCGGGCAGCAGGCAGTCGTTGATGCCGTTCAGCATCCCGTAAAAATCAATGTGCTGGAACTCGCCGTACTTCTGCATCAAAGCGGTGCAGACCTCGGTGGCCAGGTTGCCTGCGCTGCGGGCCATGCCCATCAGGCCGCAATCCAAAATCTGTGCCCCGTTCTGGTAAGCTGCCAGCGCATTGGCGGCAGACAAGCCCAGGTTGTTGTGGCAGTGGAATGCCACCGGGATGTGCAGCACCTTGACCAGAGCCTTGGTATACTCAGCCACCTGCTCGGGGGTCATGCAGCCGGCGGAATCCATGATGGTGTACTCATCCAGCCCGGCCTCTTCCAGCATCAGAGCCTCTTTCGCCAGCTCTTCCGGGGTGACCAGATAGGCTTTCATGGCCGAGTAGAACGCTTTCATCCCGTTGGCCTTGATTTCCTTGATGGCAGGCACCGCGATCTCGCCGCGGCCCGGCTCGCAGCCCACCCGCAGGAAATCCAGACCTGCCTTGGCAGCCTTGGGCACATCGTTGCCCGGGCGATGGCGGGTGGCGTTCAGAAACATTCCAATCTGGTTGCCTTTGCCCAGATAGGGTCGGACCAGTTCCAGATATTCATCGTCGGTCAAGGCATTGGTAAAACCGGCCACCTCATACGCGCCGATGCCGCCTGCATTGCCGAACTCGATGTAATCGACTCCCGCCTTGGTCAGGATGTCCAAAACGATCTTCGTGATCTCCGCGTCAAACCCCTTGCCTACGACGTTCGCGCCGTCGCGCAGCGTGCAGTCCATCAGTTTTAACATACGTTTGCATTCCTCCTTGTCGTTCTCTGGTTCCAGTATACCGCCGCCATCAAAAGCTTGCAAACAGTTAAAAAGCAAAAAGATAACAGTTTTCAGACTGTTATCTTTCAAAAAATCATGCTATACTGGGTCTAACAGCAGAGAAAGGCGGTATCGACCATGGAACTGAGCTCCTTTGAAATTTTCCTCACCGTGGTGGAGGAAATGAACTTCACCCGCGCGGCGCAGCGTCTTTATATCACGCAGCAAAGCCTCTCCGGCCACATCAAGCGGTTGGAGGATGCCTACCACGTCCAGCTGTTCCGTCGGCGTCCTACTCTCCGCCTTACCCCGGAGGGTGAGGCCATGGTGGTGTTTTCCAGGCAGATCTTAGACTCGGCCCGTTCCATGACCGAGCGTTTTGCCGAGCTCTCAGAATCCGCCGCCGGAAGCCTTACATTGGGCATTTCCCACCAGAGAAGCAACGTCTTCTTTCCGGGGATCTGGAGCAGTTACCACACGGCCCACAAAAACATCACCATCCACCTGCGGGAACGGATGACCAACCAGCTTTTGACCGAACTGCAGGCAAACCAGATCGACCTGATGGTAGGCCTCGATATCCCCCAGGTCTCCAACCTGGAGGTGCAGCTTCTGGCTCGGGAAGGCCTTTACTGTATCCTGAACGAGATCCTGCTGCAGGAATATTTCCCGGACGATTGGCAGGCGATGCTGGCCCGCTACCAGCAGGAAGGCGTTGACCTGATGGAGCTGCGCACCCTGCCGCTGGCTGTCGTGCCTGCCAGCAATCGCCTGCGCGGGGCAGTGGACCGACTGTTCAGTCAAAACCGCTGCGCCCCCAACATCATTCTGGAGACCACCGAGCAGAGTCTTCTGCTGCAAGTAGCCTGCTACGGCGACGCCTTGAGCGTGCTGAACCCGTTGAGCCTCTATGACGCCTACCGTACCCAGCATGAGATCCCCCGCCACTGCCATTTTTTGGAACTGCACGATATGCCGGAATACCCCGTACAGGTGGCCTACCGCAAAGATATCGCTCAGCCGCAGTACCTGCTCGACCTCGTCGAGTCCATCCGGCAGGAGTTTGATTATTACGGCGGGATCTTGCAGCGGAACCTGCTCACACGGCATTTTTGAGGATCCTCATTACCCAGCTGCGCAGTGCCGACTTCCTCAAGTTTGATATGGGTAAGGTCTACATGCTGATCTGCATCCCAAACAAAGATCCCCTATACGGACCGTTTTTCATCGGCTGTCCGTATAGGGGATCTGTTTTTCGGCAGGCTGGGGAGACCGGCTCACCCGAGTGTGATCGGGCTGACCTGATAGTACCAGTTGCTCAGTTCCTGTTTGGCCCGTGCAATGAGCTTTTTGATGGGGCAGAATGCGCTGCGTTCCTTTTCCAGATCGGTTCCCTGGGGGAAATGATAGATCACAGCATAGGCCGTGGACTGCGGCGGCAGCGACATCATCACGGCAGAGGAGTGCACCACGCAGATCTCATCGCCCACCGCAAGGTCCTGCGGGATCGCGGAGGTCTGGTTCTCATAATCCTCCCATGTGGTATTGTCCGAAATGATCATCCGATAGCTCTCGTTCTGGTCCGAGGAGACCAGAATGGATTCGATGCTGCCCTCTGCATCCCGTTCGGCCTCTTCTACCTTCCCATAATAATAAAACCGATCCCGAAAAAGTGCGGAAGCCGACGGCAGCATGGTAATGCTCAAAGCCAGAACAGCGAGAACGCAAGTGAACATTTTATAGAATTTTTTCATAAGAAACTCCCTATCTCTGTGTCAGATTCAAGCCTTTCGGTGTCAAAACGAAATAGCGGTATGGATATTATAACACACCTGCAAAAAATTACTAGGTCGTGATTTAATCCCACGCGCGGTTCAAAAAACAGCCGTTTTATGCCTGAAAAAGCAAGATCTCAAGATTTTACAGAAATTGTACAGGAAAATCGTGCCATAGAGAAATTCCTTGAAAATATTTCGCGACGATCCTTGACCTTTGTTTGTTTTCAGAACGTTACATCCCGGTACACCATCTCGCCTTTCTTGAGGGTCAGCACAGGCTGATAGACCTTACGCCCGGTGAGCAGGTGCTGGTCCGGGTCTCCGTTGGGGCGGTCGCCGAAAACATTTTCCATCTCCACGGGGCGCAGCACAGCCACATCCGCCGGGTGGCCCACGGTGAGGGAACCTGCCTTATCCAGAATGCCCATCTGACGAGCCGGGTTGACCGTGCACAGCTCCACCAGCTTTTCATACTTGGCCAGCTGCATGGCCAGATTGAAGGCTGTGGGGCGCAGGTGCATACTCAACTTGGTGATGTCGGTGGCGAGGATATCCGGCAGGAATCCCTGTGCAATGGCAGCCTGTGCCACAGGCATCCCGAAGTGGGCACGGGCGTCGGCAGCCTCAAACAGGACGCCGCGCTCTTTGGCGCGCCAGGCCGCCTTGATGACCTTGCCATCCTCGCCGATGAGGTTGGGGCCCTTGTTCATATAGATGTGGGTGATCACATCGCCGGGACGCAGCACATCCAGCAGCTCGTCGAGGCCCGCCGGGGGATCGGTGCAGTGTACCATCACGGAAAGGTTCAGCCGGTCGGCCATCTCCACCATCTTCTTCAGGGGCTCATAGCCCCGCTCTTTCACGATGGCTTTGCTGGTGCGCAGCTTCAGGCCCACCAGCTCATCCTTATACTGGGCAAAGCAGGCTTTGATGCCCGCTTCGTCAAAGTGGGCGGGGTCCACATCTTCCATTTGCGCGGGCAGGCTGTCGAGGCCGGTGGAACAGACGTTGATGTAGTTGTAGATGCCCAGCCGCGTCATGGTTTTGAAATTGCGGCGCTCGGGAAAGTTGTTGCAGCCGGTGCTGCCCGCATCCACGGCGGTGGTCACGCCGGAGGCAAAGCAGACCGCCTCCGAAGCAAGGCCGATCTTGGCAAAGGGGGCCAGATGGCAGTGGTGGTCAATGAGGCCGGGCAGGACGCAGCAGCCCTTGGCATCGATGACGTTGTCTTTGGGGGCAGTCTCGCACGCGCCCACTTTCACGATATTGCCGCCGTCCACAGCCACATCGGTGACGGTGTTGATGTGGTTCAGCGGGTCGAGGACGGCACCATTTTTGATGATGAGCATTGTATTCCTCCTATCAAAAACAACAGCGGCCCGGCCCGCAGAAAAACGCAGGTCGGGCCGTTGTAAAAGGGAAAAGTGTACGGCTTGGTTTATAAGGGTTTAGCCCTCTTCTTCAGCAGTATCGAGGACTTCGCCCTTGGCCTCTGCAGCCTTCTTGTCCCGCAGATTGCCGCGCACGGTGAAAGCGCAGAAGACCACGGCCACGATCAGGAAGACCAGAGAGATGGGGCGGGTGACGAAGATGCTCCAGCTGCCATGGCTTGCCTGCAGGGCCTGACGGAGGTTTTCCTCAAACATGGAGCCCAGAATGAAGCCGATGATCAGCGGGGTGCTGGGGATCTTGAAGACCTTGAAGAACAGGCCCAGCAGACCGAAGAACAGCACACACTGCACATCAAAGATACGACTGTTGGCGGAGTAGGCACCCACGCAGCACATGACCATGATGCACGGCAGCAGGATGTGCTTGGGGATGTCCAGCAGCTTGACGAAGACGGGCAGGCCCAGACGCTCGAAGATGAGCATGAAGATGGAAGAAACGATAAGGGCGAAGTAGATGCCGTAGACATACACGCCGCTCTTCTGGAAGATCAGCGGGCCGGGGGCAATGCCGTGGAACTGCAGGCCGCCCAGGAAGATGGCCGCAACGGTGTTGCCGGGGATGCCCATGCACAGCAGGGGGATCATGGAGCCGCCGATGACGGCGTTGTTGGCGGTCTCGGAAGCAATGACGCCGTCGATGATGCCGGTACCGAACTTCTCGGGATATTTGCTGCGGCTCTTCTCCGCCGTGTAGGAGATCAAGCCGGCGGTAGAGCCGCCGATACCGGGCAGGATGCCGATGCCAATACCGATGACGGACGAGATGATGGCGTTGGGGATCTGCTGAATGAACTCCTTCATGGAGAGGCCGTAGCCCTTGAGGTGGTACTTTTTCTTCTGCATCTTATCGGACAGATGCTTGCGGCCAAAGCCCGCCATGATGATATCGGTGACAGCGAAGACACCGATCAGCAGGACGGTGATGTCAAAGCCGTTCATCAGCTGGTAGTTGCCGAAGGTGTAGCGGATGACCGCATCCAGAGGAGCCATGCCCACCATGGAGAGGGCCAGGCCGATGAGGCCTGCAAACAGGCCCTTGATCAGGTCCTTGCCGGACAGGGCGGCAATGATGGTCAGGGAGAAGACCGCCACGGCAAAGTAGTCGGCTGCGCTGAACAGCAGGCAGACCCTTGCCAGGAACGGAGAGATGAACATCAGGGCCAGAATGCCCAGAATAGAGCCGATGAAGCTGTACAGGATGCCGACGCCCAGCGCCTTGCCCGCTTCGCCTTTTTCGGCCATGGGGCCGCCGTCAAAGACGGTGGAGATGGAAGACGGGGTGCCGGGGATCTTCAGCAAGATGGCGGAGATCAGGCCGCCGGAAATGCCGCCCATGTACAGGCCAACCAGCAGGGCCAGACCATTGGTGACCTCCATGCTGAAAGTCAGGGGCAGGAACAGGACGACTGCCATGGTGGCCGACAGACCGGGGATGGAACCAAAGATGATGCCGATGATGGTGCCAAACCAGATGAGCACCAGGCAGGAAGGAGTCAGGACGTTTGCAATTGCTTGTGCTACCATAATTCGTTTCCTCCTCCCTTAGAATCCGAAGATGCCCTTGGGCAGCGGCATCTTGATGACGAATGCGAACAGGGCCGAGACCGCCACGGGCAGCACCACCGCGATGATGGCGAAGAGCACGGGCTTGCGGTTGGTGTCATCGCTCAGCCACAAAATCTGCAAAAACAGATACAGGATGCTGGAGAAGATGAAGCCAACGGGCTCCAGAATGGCCATGTAAGCGGCCATCAGCAGGATGGTAACGACGCCGCCCTTGGCGTCCTCAAACAGCTTGTCTTTTGCCTTGGTGGACGGCGATTTGTCCAGCAAAGTCAGCACGCCCTGCACCACAGCCACAACCATGATGCAGATGGCGATGAACTTGGGCACAAAGCCCGAACCCACATCGCTCTCGATCTTGTGCGGGATATCCAGCGCCACGATGAACATGACAGCGCCGAAGATCAGCATAATGACGGAGCACAGCAGGTCGCGTACTTTATGGGTCATGTGGGACACTTCCTCTCTTTCCCAAAATGCGTGCCGCCCCGCCCGCGCCTTTGCGGGCAGGGCAGCCGCTTTTTTATAGGATTTTATTTACTCAGCCAGACCAGCCTTCAGAGCCTCGACCTCGGCGGGATCCTCCGCGTTCATGGTCTCCGCATCACGCCAGAGCGGCTCTGCGTAGAACTTCTTCAGGGTCTCGGCAAACGCGTCGCTCTCGACGACCTCCTTGCAGGCAGCGGCCAGCTTATCGACGATGCCCTGATCCACACCCTTGGGGAACTTGACCTCGTACTTCTTGGTGGAAACCACCTTGTCATAGCCCTGCTCCGCGAAGGTGGGGAAGTTAATGCCGTCCACGGGGGTATCGCTCATGACGCCCAGGCAGATCAGGTCGCCGGCCTCGATGTAGTCGGCCACGTTCATGTAGTTGATGGCCACGATATCCACCTGGCCGCCCATCAGAGCTGCCATACGGTCGCCGGCAGAGGTGCCGACGTCGATGTTATCGAACTCAACGCCTGCCTGCTTCTCCAGCATCTGGCCCACATACTGGGTGGTGGAGCCGAACACGGTGGAGTAACGGATGGAGCCGGGGTTTGCCTTGGCGTCAGCCAGCATATCCTCCAGGTTTGCCCAGCCGTGTGCATAGCTCTTGTACTGGCCGTCCGGGCTCAGGGCAACCAGGGTGTAGGTACGGTCCTGTGCCACGGTGCACACGTTGGTGAAGTTCTCGGTGTAGCTGAACTCGGCGGTGCCGGTAGCCTCCTGCACCAGAGAAGCGCCGGTGTGGTTGAACAGCAGGGTGTAGCCGTCCGGCTTCTTGTTCATGACGTCCATTGCGGCCACCATGCCGGAGCCGCCCTCCTCGTTGGTGACAACGAAGGTCTGCCCCAGCTTCTTGCTCACGTCCTGAAACAGAGCGCGGCAGTAAGTGTCGGTGTCGCCGCCGGCCTTGTAAGGCAGGATGACGGAGACAGAGGTGGTGGGCCAGTTCACATCGCCGGCGGTTGCGGCTGCAGAACCTGCGGTGCTGCCTGCGGTAGAGGAACCGCCGCAAGCGGTCAGAACGCCTGCAGCGGCCATCATGCCGGCTGCGGCCAGGAAGTTGCGGCGAGAGATCTTCTTTTCCATGATTTTTTCTCCTTTTGCTTTTCAGCTCTTCTTGCCTGTGCGCACCGCCCAAGCTGCGGCGCGTTTCGTGTAGTCGATGCAAAGATCCTTTCCCGGCTCCCGGTTTCGGTTTTGGACAAGCCTGCCAGAAAGTTTCATCGAATCCTCTTGCATCTGTTCTGTTTTTATAGTAACATGAAATCACCCACAAAACAAACAGGGATTATTTCAGCTTTTCACAAGATATTTTTGTTGCCAAGGATGGAAGGAAAGACACAACATGGACATCACAAGCCTCTACTATTTCTCGGAGCTGGCGAAAGACCTGCACATGACCCGGACAGCCAACCGACTCTTCATCTCCCAGCAGACCC
>ERZ1034691.1891-NODE-1891-length-12494-cov-9.620146_pt1 | contig 12494 bp, 7 predicted proteins | sample MGYA00520638_ERZ1034691 | MGnify/ENA primary metagenome ERZ1034691 (study PRJEB33766, sample SAMN09781763) | gut metagenome | biome: gut microbiome | host: Homo sapiens | place: Madagascar | study: EMG produced TPA metagenomics assembly of the PRJNA485056 data...
TGATGAGACTGTAGTAGCTATCCACAATCTCACCATCCCTTACTATCACAATGCCGACGGAGCAAACGCTGGTTCGTTGCTGGTTGGCTGTCTCAAAGTCTATCGCGGCAAAATTCTTCATGTCTGCAAAGTTAATGCAAATCGCGGAAAAACGGACAAAAATACTGAAAAATCTTTGGGAAAACGGGCAAAATGACTCTGTTTAATATTAGGAAAGAGGACTTAGATATGCTTAAACGTAAGATAGACAGATATTTAGCTGATTGGTCTAATGAGCAAGATAGAAACTCGGATTTAAATATTGCTTGTCGAAAAAGAAACCGAGGGTGTGTCATAAGTCCATGACACACCCTCAGTTTTACAAAGCCAATTACTTTTTCCCGCTTTCTACATCTTCAGGTATTGGCCAGTTTTCTGATGGAGTACGCATTTCCTTCATCACCTTGTCAAAACCGATTACCATTTCCGGATATTTCTTGGCGAGATCATGCTTCTCTTCTGGGTCTTCACGCAGATTGTAGAGTTCCAGAGGCTTGTTTGGCTTGATGGTAACAGCCTTCCAGTCACCGTGGCGCGCAGCACGCTGCTTACCAGGGAATTCCCAATAAAGAACTCGGTCGTCTGTATCAATCTGCTTACCATAGAACAAAGGCAGGATATTCATGCCGTTGATGTTCTGAGGCAGATATTGGGTTCCTCCCGTAAGAGCTGCCAGCGTAGGCATTACATCTGGGAAATAGATGATGTTGTTCAGCGACTGTACCGGCACCTTTCCTGGCTGGTTCACGATGAACGGTACTCGGATTCCTCCTTCGTAGAGTTGTGCCTTGCGACCGCGGAATCCTGCGTTGCAGTTGAAGAGTTTCAATGGTGCCTGAACGGCTGCACCGTTATCTGAGGCAAAGATCACAAGCGTATTCTCGCGCAAATTGTTCTTTTCCAGATAGGTGAGCAGTCTGCCTATTGCCGCATCCATGTGGGTTACGAGCGAAGCGTAGCGCTTGTCGTTCATGCTCCACGATTCATCATCATACCATGTGGTGTTGTCGATGATATAGGGTTCATGAGGCGCATCAAAAGCCAGATAGAGGAAGAAAGGATTCTTCTTGTTTCGCTTGATGAAATTGATGGCATCATCGGTCGAAATATCCGTATTGTGTTTGATGTGCTTATCGTGCTCATTTGCCTTGATGTGGATGAGCTTGTCATTGTCGAAACGGTTGTATGGATAATAGTAAGGTGAATTGGATTCTACCGTACTTATCAGCCATCCGTGGAACTCGTCAAAACCACGATAGATTGGTGATGATTTTGGATCATAGCCATCCAGATGCCATTTGTTGACAAGACAGGTTTTGTAGCCGGCAGCGTGCAATACCGTAGCGATGGTCGTATCCTGCGGCTGCAGACTTGTTCTGCGAACGATGGTCGTGTCTCCTTCAGGGGTTATTTTCAGGCCTGTCATGCCTCCAGCTGTGCACATATTATCACGGATACGGCTATTGCCGGTATTCTTACCCGTCATCAGTGCACAACGTGATGGTGAACTGATTCCTGACCCGGCATAGCTCTGGTTGAATCGAGTACCCGTAGCAGCCAGTTTATCAATGTTAGGTGTCTTGATAGTCTTGCTGCCGTAGCAGGAGAGATCGCCATATCCCAGATCATCGGCAAGGATGAAAATGATATTGGGTCTGTCGGCCGTAGCCTTTACAGCCTTGTTTTGTGCCATTGCTGCCTGCCCCGGCACGAGCGAGGCTGCAATGGCTCCGATAAATGCTTTATTCTTCATAATGGTTTGATATTAATAGCCTTTGTTCTGTTCCCAATTCTGTGTCAGCTGATGCTGATCAAAAGGAATCGGGAAGAGAATATCGTCTGTAATTTTACTCCAGCGCCACTCCAGTGGTGTACCTGTTGTTGCATCGCAATCTTTCACAGCCATACCGTTGTTATTGGCTTGTTGTGTGGCAGACAATCCTTGTGTACGATGATTGAAATGAGCTTCCATTACCTTATTTATACGTCCTGTGCGAACCAGGTCGAACCAGCGATGACCTTCAAAGCAGAGCTCCACATATCGTTCGTTTTCAATGGCGAGTCGCATTTCTTCTTGAGTTGTTGCGGTTGTGCCATCGATTCTTGCTCGGTTACGAACCTGGTTGAGGTAGGTCTTAGCTTTATCGGTAGAAGATGTTTCATTCAGACACTCTGCATACATGAGTAATACATCGGCATAACGGTAGATGATATCGTCACAGCCACTGGTACAAGCTTTCAAGCCCTGATTGTGAGTGTCGAAGTATTTGAGAGTAGCTGGAGTATAAGCCTCTCCATTTTCTGTCACATTCACTTCGTCGGTCTGTTTAGACTTAGTCTGTGATGTGTCGTAAAGCTTGTCGTAAACCATCTGGGTGTAGCGCTTATCCTGTGGATTCTTTCTCAAGGCATTATATAACTCCCATGTCATCAACAGACAACTTACTCCCTGAGAACAAAGAATTGTAGATTTTGTTCCGTCAGGGTAAACGTAGGCAGGTTGATTGTTTGGTGTGACAGCAGGGATGCAGCGGCGCATCAGATAGTTGGTAATCTGGGTGGAACCGTTGTTGAACTGTGCTGCCAGAATAATTTCCTTGTTTACTGGATTTTCTGAGTCATATATGCTGGCATAGTCATCAAGCAATCCAAGGTTGTCAGGATTCTGATTGGCATAGTCAATGACTTCCTTAAGTTGTGTCTTTGCACTGTTGAAGTCTTTCAATGTCATATATACATCAGCGAGCATCACCTTGGCTGCAATGCTGGTAGCGCGACCTGCCTTGCTGGCCTCTTTGTAGCTCTGTGGCAAATTGGCTGTAGCTTTGGCAAGATCCTCTTTGATGAGGGCATAAATATCTTCCTTCGGACTGCGATTGTAGCTGTACAATTCATTATAGTTGGAGATGACATGCTGTGTCAATGGTACAGGACCGTAGAGTCTTACAAGTGTAAAGTAAGCGTATGCTCTGAAAAAGCATGCTTCACCCTCAAACTGTTTGCGATTGCTTTCGCTGACTTTATCAATCTTGTCTAAAGCATTATTGCATCTGTTAATCATGCTGTAACAGTTACTCCAGATATCATTGATGGTGGCAGAGGTAGCATCCCATGTTCCCTCGTTCAGGCTGATATAGTCAGACTGGTTGTTCTTCTTGTAGTCATAGGCTTCGTCTGTACAAAGTCCGTTGACCATGATCACATCTTCCTGTACTGTACGCAGATAATAGTAAGCATCCAAGAGGATGTTTTCTATTTCGCTGTCATTGGTAAGATAGGTCTCCATCTGCATGGCATCAGAATTATAGCGATCGAAGAAACTATCGCTACAAGCAGAGAATCCCATAGCCGAACCTCCCAGCAATGCTGAGAGAATTACGTTATTTATATATTTTGTTTTCATAATTTTATTTCCTTATTAGAATGTTGCATTAATACCAAATGTCATTACTCGTGCGATAGGATAACCACCAAAGTCTACACCATTGTTGGTAGCAGAATTACCATTGTAGTTTGCCTCAACAGAATAGCCTGGGTACTTGTCGAATGTAACGAGGTTCTGAACGTTTGCACTGAAGCGAACTCGCTGCAAACCGATGTAGCGGCAGATTTGTGTTGGCAGAGTATAACCCAGAGCCACATTGCGGATGCGCAGGAAATCGGCATCATAAAGATAGCGGGTTGAAGGCTGGATGTTTGAACCAAGGTTGTTAGTACCTGCCTTGTGTGATTTGCCATTACCAGGATTTTCAGGACTTTGCCAACGGCCGAGACCTGATTCCTTAAGTACGTTGTCATCCCAACGGTTAAGAGAGAAAGCACGTGCTGCGGCATAGATAACCTTACCACCTACCTGACCATCGATTGTTACAGCCAAGTCGAAGTTCTTGTAGCTGAACTTATTGTTCCAACCATATGTGAAATCAGGCTGATAATTACCTACATGCTGATAATCATTGGCATTGACAACCTTGTCACCATTAGTATCTTCGAAGATGAGATCACCGATTCCTTCTGTTCCAAACTTAGGATATTTCTGCAAATCTTCTTCTGTGTTGTATGTGCCAATCACTTTGAGCATATACATATCGCCCATAGGACGACCAACGATGTTTCTGATGACATTGCCCCATTTTGTACCAGCCTTGCCGTTTGCCAATTGTGTCTGGTTATTGGCAAGTGAAAGGATCTTGTTCTTGTTCATTGACCAGTTGAGGGTAGTTTCCCAGTTGAATGCGCCTTGTAATACTTTTGCGTTAAGAGAAAGTTCAATACCCTTGTTCTCTACCTGACCGGAGTTCATATAAACAGAACTTGCTATACCATTGAAGTTTGGAATATTGGCAGGCATTACAATGTCACTCGTACGTTTATAGAGGTCTACATTCAGATTGATGCGGTTGAAGAACGCCAGGTCGATACCGAGGTCGTACTGCTTGTTCTTTTCCCATCCAAGTTCACGATTTGAATATCCTCCAGGATAATATGAAGGAATGGAACTTGTTCCGAATACTACGTTGTGGTCGGTCTTGATAGTAGAAATCCATGCGTAGTTGCTTCCTATCTGGTCATTTCCTGTTACACCATAGCTTGCGCGCACCTTAGCCAGGCTGAGCCAGGTTATTGGTTTCATCCATGATTCCTCAGTGATGTTCCAGGCTCCTGATGCTGAGTAAAAGAGTCCGGCACGGTTGTCTGGACCGAATTTGCTGGAACGGTCACGACGCAGGGACCCAGAAAGTACGTACTTGCTGTCATAATTGAATATGAGTCGTGTGAACATGGCATCGAACACATAATTTGTGTTACTTGAAGAACCAGTCCACAGATTTGCACCCATTACGTTCTTGATGCTTGTACCCAGATAGGCGATTGGGTTGTCGGCATCAGTACGGTCATCCTGGCGAACGTTGAAGGCACTGTTGTATTCAAAATCATAACCTGCTACGGCATTGAGGTTCATCTTATCTGTGATGTCCCAATTGTAAGAGGCTGTAGTTGACCAGTATGTATTATAGCCAAAACCTGAAGCACGATAAGCATCTACTGACTTGAGAAAAGGTGTAGATTTGTTTCCTGTGTATGAAGAACCGAGCAGATAAGCTGACTGGTAATAGTCAAGCTTTGTGGAATTGGTAGAGAAATCTACTGTAGAACGGATTGTGAGGTTCTTGATAGGAGTTATCTCTATGTATGCATTGGTCAGCGTTCTTAATGACCAACTGTCATTGTTGTTCTCCAACAGGTTGCAGACCGGGTTTCGCAACTGTGTATTCAAGCCATAGTCTGGTGTTCCATTCTTGCCAGAATAATGCTGTGAAATTTGCGTATAGTCACCATTGGCTTGGTAAACTGGGAGAATAGGTGGATAGGAGAGTGCGTCTGCGATGACACCTTTCACATCTTCAGTATTACCGCCAGTTGGCTGCTGACTGCGCTTTTTGTTATAGCTTGGAGAGAAACTGGCACCAATCTTTACATATTTGCTCAACTTGGCATCAAATCCAGCCTTGACATTCACCTTCTTAAAGAAAGAGTTGAGCAGGATACCATCTTCATTCTGGTAATTTACAGAGAAATTGTAGGCTATCATATCTGTACCGCCGGTGACTGTTGCGTTGGCACGATAGTTGAGAGCATTGCGGAATATAGCGTCTTGCCAATCGGTATTGCAATAGTTGCCGGAATCACGGAGTTTTGTGAGTTCTGGATATTTACTGATAGTACCGTTGTTGGTACGTGCCTCAATAATCATGTCAAGATAGTCTTTAGCATCAAGTACGTCTACACGGGTCTGTGCCTGACTTACACCAATTTGGGTTGAGAAATTTACCGTCGGTTTTCCTGCCTTGCCCTTCTTGGTAGTTACGATGATGACACCGTTACCTGCTTTTGAACCATAGATGGCAGATGATGCGGCATCCTTCAGAATTTGAATGTCTTCAATATCACTTGGGTTGATATTGTTGAACAGTTCTGAATCGGTAGTAGGATAACCGTCAATAACGTAAAGTGGATCGTTACCACTATTGATGGAACCTGCACCACGGATGCGGATGGAAGGGGCTGCACCCGGTTCTCCACTGGTTTGCTGCAGGGTAATACCTGAGGATAAACCAGAAAGGCTCTGGGTGATGTTGGATGTTGGCATCTCGGCAATATTTGAGCCTTTTACTGTTGACATGGAAGTAGACACTGAGCGTTTGGTGATTGCTCCATAACCTACTACAACTACTTCGTTGAGAACTTTGTTGTCTGGTTTAAGTACCACATTGAAGTTTGTTTGCTGCCCTATGGCTATCGTTTGAGCAGTATAGCCAATATACGAAATGGTAAGTGTCTGTTCTGGCTTTACATTCTGGAGCGTAAAATTACCATCCAAATCTGTGGCGCAGCCCACACTAGTACCTTTTACCATGACACTGGCACCAATTACAGGTTCACCAGTCTCATCTACAACTGTACCTTTCACAGTCTTTGCCTGTTGTACAACATTTGTTGTTGCATGTGCCTGGGCAACTCCCAATGGAGAAAATGTCAAAGCAGAACAAAACAAAGTCATAGGCAATACGTAGCTGTTCTTTAATAGTTTTGTTTTCATCTGTTTTTGTTTTTATTGGTTTAAAATCTTAATTGCTGCTGCAAATTTAGCTTTATATTGAATGCAAGAACTTTATTATTTGACTTTAAGACATGATTTTTTGATTTTGTTTTTTCTGCCATATATTATGGTGTAGTTTATGTTTTTTTTGTTCCACAACTTATTTTCCTGTTTTTTCAAAAGCAATTTTAACAAAAAAGCCAGTTGGTAACATTGTACTACCAACTGACTTTTTGTATTCATTCCCTGGTTCTGTTTTAAATAACCATAATGATGAACTGATTTGCTCATGGTTTCAATTCAACTTTCTAATCTTGATGCCATTTAGGAAAGCCTTTCCTTGCAGGGACTTCAACTGGATGTTGATGCTGCCACGATTGTTTTCAACGATGTATTTACGCTTAAAGGCAGTACGGTAATGGCGGCCATCAGTAGGAGTGAAATCCGATTCTTTCCTTTCGTCATTGATGCTGACATCAAATCTTACATCTTTGGATGAAGACTCTGTATTGCTTTTGGCTAGGAGATTAGGCAGTTGGACTGCAGGCTTGGTAACATCAGCCATCAGTAGTTCTACCTCGTATTCGCCACAAGGTGCGTCTATTCTGTATTCCAAATCTCCTTCACGCCATGTCTGATAAATCGGGCCATCTATTGTGTTTTCGATTTCAGATGTCGTACTCTTGCTTTCGGCTCCTACATATCCCCATACTCCAGGCTTGTATGCTTGGTCTGGTAACCATGTGAGCTGGCTCAAGGAAGATATGAAATAGCAGTTACTGCCCACGTTGATGGCAAGTTCTTCTCCCTTTGCCAAATTTGGCAGAGGGTTGTACTGAATTTTCATTACGTCTCCTGTGTTCCCATCAACCTTGTTTTTATAATCTGTCAGAACTTCGTTAAAACCTTTTACTTCTAAAGTAGAACTACCGAAAGGCAGGACGACATCAAAGACGGCAAAGCAATTCTGTACACTCTTTTTCCCGTAGCTCCTGCCATTTACGATAAGTTCCACTTCAGGCATGTTGGAATATACCTTAATGCGCTGGGGCTCGTTGATATGACCAGTTCTTATGCTCCAGTCGCGACTGGCAATATGAACCACAGGTATGTCCTTACGCCACATAGACTTGAAGTAATAAGCTACGTCCTTCAGGGTACGGTCGTTGTAGGCAATTCCCTTGTTGTTTACTCTTGGCATGGATTCCTGGCGTTCTGCCACGTTAAAGTCGATGAAGTTCCAATAGGTACAACCGCTAATCCAAGGCTTTTCTTCAATGAATGGCAGATAGTGCTCTATATAAGTTTGCTGATATTCAATGCTGAAATCGAAGGCATGGGCAGAGTTTGAGTGCAGACGCTGATCGCTTCCTGCTCCCCATTCTGAAATTATCATCGGCTTTTTGGGATAGCGTTGGTGCTGGTCTTCACACCAGTGATTGAATCCGTTCAGTTCGCCCTGATACCAGCCATAATAAAGATTCCATCCCACAACATCAACAAGGTTCAGACCTATTTCGTTGTAAGTATTGGTCATATTAAATGCCATTACGCTTTTTCTGGTTGGGTCTTCATCCTTAAGAACCTTTTCCAATCGATGGGCAAGGGCTAGGGTACGTTCCTTAAAGGCTGGCCATTCCTTAGTTCCTGGCCATGGAGTGCAGAGCAGGATTTCATTCATGTAGCCCCAGTTGATGATACTTGGATGGTTGTAGTGTTGGCGGATCATTTCCCGTAAATTACGCTCACAATTATCGGCATAGTGGGGAGTGTCTGGTACAAGGTCTATGATAGGAATTTCTTCCCATGCCAACAAACCGAGTTCATCGCAGGCATCCAAGAGGGCGTCATCTTGAGGATAATGAGAGATGCGGATATAATTGCTGCCCAGTTCCTTCATCAGTTTTATGTCACGGCGATGAGCCTCGTCGGGTAAAGCTACTCCTACAGGTGCCTGATCCTGATGACGGTTGAATCCACGTAGCTTGTAAGTCTTTCCATTCAGACAGAATCCCTTCTCTCCATCGAAAGAAAACCAGCGGAATCCAACCTTGTGGTTTTTCTCATCAATGACTTTCCCTGATTTCGTATCTATAATAGAGGTTTTTACCTTGTATAAAGTAGGACGTTCTGGAGTCCAAAGAAGTGGGTTGGCAATGGGTTTTGACTGCAATGCCGTGCGTTTGGTTTCGCCGGCTTTCAGGGTTATCTTCTTCTTGATGGTTTGAAGTAGCTTTCCATCGGGCGAGAAAATCTCGTTTCTCAGTTCTACCATCGATGCTTTTTGGCCATCATTGCTCACTTCGCTAACCACCTTTACCATGCTTTGTTTTTCATTCACAATAGGAGTAGAAACGAAGATGCCGTCACTTCCCATGTTGAGCATGTTGAAATGAATATCGGGTGTAGAAACGAGCCAGACGTCACGATAGATGCCGCCCCAGAATGTGAAATCTGCCATAATAGGAGTGACATCCTGACGGCTGTTGTCTACAGTTATCTCTATGGTATTTTCTGATTTTTCTCCTTGCCTTGCAGGATTGGTATTTAGAAAATCAGTGATATCGAAGGTAAAGGACGAATATCCGCCGGCATGACAATCTACTTCCTTGCCATTTACCTTCACTTCTGCAGCCTTATTTGCTGCATCTATCTTCAAGAAATAGCGTCTGTCTGGATTGATTTCTGCCAGGGTAAGAATGCGGCGGTATTCTGCCTTCCCTTTATAATAGTTCCTGCCTTGGTAGGCATCCAGAGTATAAGTATGGGGAATATTTACTGATGTCCATTTCTGACTGGTAGGAAGTTTGAATTCTCAGTTGTCATTGATGGTCGCAGCTTTTCGTTGTGTCATGGTAGGCATGGTCATCATTGAACCGATGATTGTGGTAAGAAAAATGTTTTTAATGTTCATTGTTGTCGTTTTTTATTGAAGTTTTGCTGAAGTACGGCAAAAGTACAAATAAAATCTGAGATCCTTACTTCTTTTGGAGTTTTTTTCGATGATAGTGCATAATAAAGTGTTAAATCTTGGGAAAACGGACAAAAGATAGTATATTCACCATGGAAAAATGGATAAAATATCTCCGTTTTATATTTAAAAAGAGGACAAAAAGACGGTTAAACGTAAGATAGACAGATATTTTGCTGATTTTTGAAATTAAATTCGTAATTTTGCAGTCGAAAAGAAATAATATTCAGATTTTGATAGACAAATGATAGATTCATTACAAAACATTTTAGTTCAGGTTAGCGATTTTCTCTGGTCGTATATCATCATTACCGTTTTGATATGCTGTGCCGTGTTTTTCACTTGGCGTACTCGTTTCGTTCAGTTCCGTCTAATCAAGGAGATGGTCAGGTTGCTGCTGCATCCCGACAAGGTTCAACCGGAAGAGATAGGGCACGACGAATTATCCATGGAGGTGAAGGTGGATGGCGAAATGAAACATATCTCTTCATTCCAGGCTTTTGTGGTGGCATTGGCAAGCCGTATCGGTACTGGCAATCTTGCAGGTGTAGCTACTGCTATCAGCATTGGTGGACCGGGAGCTGTATTCTGGATGTGGATGCTGGCTTTGCTGGGTTCTGCATCGGCTTTTATAGAATCAACTCTTGCCCAACTTTACAAGCGTAAGGGAAAGACTTCCTTCTTTGGTGGACCAGCCTATTATATGAAGTATGGATTGGGAAAGGGATGGATGGGTATTCTCTTTGCCGTTTTGATGATCATCACCTTTGGTTTTGCCTATAATTCCGTTCAGAGCAATACCATCTGTCTGGCCTGGCAGAAAGCGTTCGGCATCGAACCGGCTACCATGGGAATCGCACTCACGGTGCTCACCCTGATCATCATCTTCGGTGGTATCCAGCGAGTGGCAAAGTTCTCATCTACGGTGGTTCCAGTGATGGCAGTCGTCTATCTTCTGATTGCCGTTGGAGTAGTGGTTTGGAATATCACCAGCTTGCCTAAGGTGTTGCTCACCATTGTGGAGAATGCCTTCGGATTCAACCAGGCAGCAGGTGGAGTACTTGGAGTCACTGTGATACAGGGAATCAAGCGAGGTTTGTTCAGCAATGAGGCTGGTGAGGGTAGTGCCCCTAATGCTGCAGCGGTGGCTACGGTAAGCCATCCGGTGAAGCAGGGATTGATTCAGGCATTGGGTGTCTTTACGGATACTTTGGTAGTATGTTCCTGCACAGCCTTTATCATTCTGGTGAGTGGGGTAGATGTTACAGCATCCAATGGAATTCAGCTGACGCAGAATGCCTTGACCCACGAAATAGGAAGCATCGGAAATCCATTTGTGGCAGTAATGATATGGCTCTTTGCCTTCAGTAGCATCATCGGCAACTATTATTATGGCGAGACCAATGTGAGATATATCAAGGATTCCAAATTAGGTGTGTTCCTCTATCGCCTTGCCGTGGCAGCGATGGTGATGGTAGGAGCTGTGGTATCGCTGGATTTTGCATGGAGCTTTGCAGATATCACGATGGCTCTTCTCACGCTCTGTAATCTGCTGGCCATCGTCCTGCTTTCCCGCCAAGCCGTCTTCCTGCTGCAGGATTATCGACAGCAGAAGAAGGAAGGCAAGAATCCTGTATTCAGCAAAGATAAGATGCCGGAGATTGCCGATAAGCTGGAGGCATGGTAGTAAATAAATTGATAAAATAATTAATATCCAATGAAAGCATTTACATATATCAAGCAAGGAGAATTTGGCTTCACTGAGAAGGAGAAGCCTACGATGATAGATGCGCATGATGCCATCGTAAGAGTAACGCTGAGTAGTATCTGCACCAGCGACCTTCATATCAAGCATGGTTCTGTGCCTAGCGCAGTACCAGGGATTACTGTTGGCCATGAGATGGTAGGAATTGTAGAGGAAGTAGGGGAGAAGGTTACCCACGTGAAGCCGGGAGACAGAGTAACTGTGAATGTAGAGACTTTCTGCGGCGAATGCTTCTACTGCCAGCATGGATATGTGAACAACTGTACTTCTCCACATGGTGGATGGGCACTGGGATGCAGAATTGATGGCGGACAGACGGAATATGTGAGGGTTCCTTATGCAACTACCGGCTTGAACAAGATACCGGAATCGGTAAGCGATGAGCAGGCGCTCTTCGTTGGCGACATCCTTGCCACAGGATTCTGGGCTACAAGAATTTCTGAAATTACGGAAGAGGATACTGTCTTGATTATCGGTGCTGGTCCTACGGGTGTCTGCTGTTTGCTTTGTACCCTGCTCAAGAATCCGAAGAACATCATCGTCTGTGAGAAATCACAGGCTAGGCGAGAGTTCATCCAGAAGCATTATCCGCAGGTGATGGTTGTAGAACCGGAGGATTGCGAGACTTTCGTCAAGGAGTATAGTCAGCATGGGGGAGCTGATGTGGTGATGGAGGTTGCAGGTGGACCTGATACCTTCCAGCTTGCCTGGAAGTGTGCCCGTCCTAATGCCATCGTTACTGTTGTTGCGATGTATGACAAGCCGCAGATGCTTCCGCTTCCTGATATGTATGGCAAAAACCTCATCTTCAAGACGGGAGGTGTGGATGGATGCGACTGTGAGGAAATCCTTGATTTGATAGCCCAGGGAAAGATAGATACCACTCCTCTGATTACCCATCGTTTCCCGCTTTCAAGAATAGAAGAGGCATACGATGTCTTTGAGAACCGCAAGGATGGAGTCATCAAGGTTGCGATATTTCCTGGTTAAACTAGAGAGAGTGTGTACAATTAAGTCTGGATAATTGTTGGCGCATAACAGTTGACCACCGCATGCACAACAGGTGTTATGCATGCGCATATCAGCTGTTATGCAAGCGCACAACAGCTGTTGTGCGA
>ERZ1034691.1896-NODE-1896-length-12472-cov-11.088669_pt1 | contig 12472 bp, 14 predicted proteins | sample MGYA00520638_ERZ1034691 | MGnify/ENA primary metagenome ERZ1034691 (study PRJEB33766, sample SAMN09781763) | gut metagenome | biome: gut microbiome | host: Homo sapiens | place: Madagascar | study: EMG produced TPA metagenomics assembly of the PRJNA485056 data...
GGCGCAAAAAGACACATCTTCAACAATTTGACGTTTTCCGCAAATTATGGTATCATACTAATGTAAATGATTTATGTGTCCCGCAAAGCAATTTGCACTGACACACGTTGTTGTTTTTGTACTTTGTGCCTGCAATGCCGCTGACCGTTTGGTTGTGCATTGCGGGCATTTTTTATCCGCCGGGGAATGCCCCGCATAAAGCGAGAATGACTTTTGTGCTGCTATTGGCAGCGAAGGGAAGTTGTTCTCGCTTTTTTGTTTTGGTTTAGCGCCGCCCGGCGTTAAAAATAGAAAATCAAGAAAGGTGAAATCACAATGATGGACGAACTCAAACAGCAATTTTACGAGGTCATGCACAAGTATCAAAAGCCATTTTCGGAAGAAGGCGTCACAGCAAACCTTACACAGTGGTGCGAACAGAAGCAGAGGCTTTTGCAGCTTCTTCGCAAGCATCCGCTGTGGAACGAGAAGGAACTGGCAATCGTGTTCCGCGTGGAGGAACGCCGAGAAATCGACCGTATCACGGTAGATGAAACGCGCGCCGCTATACTGGAACTTGGCCGCAGAGCCTGCACCGATGATACTGTATACGAAAACTTTGAAACAGCCCTGCGCGCGGCGACCGCAGACTATGCCCGAATACCGAACGAGTACCGCTTGGATACAATCAGGCAGTACGGCGGCATCAAGTGCGCACCAGGGCAAAAGGCGAGCCGCATTATCAATCGGCTCTGCTTGAAATTCCATCTTGACCGAATCGAGGAAGAAGCGAAAGCAGGCGAACCTGACAACCGCTATATGCGCACGGTCAAACCCTACAACGCGCTGTTTGCGCGTCTGGCCGATGCTCTGAACCCGGCGCATATCGAGAAAACTGCCGTGCTGTCAATCCACCCCTGTGATTTCCTTGAAATGTCCAACCGCGACAACACTTGGAGTTCCTGCCATTGCTTAGAAGGCGGCGGTTACCGCGGCGGCTGCCAGTCCTATATGGGCGATGCCGTCAGCATGATTTTCTTCACGGTCAGTGACGAGTACACGCAGGACTTCCATACCGCCCCGCGCATCACGCGAGAGATTTTCTGCTATAAGGACAATATTCTATTGCAATCCCGTCTGTACCCTACGGATTTGGAAGACCAGAAAACCCTGTATCGCAGCATCGTCCAGCAGGCAATCGCTATGTGCCTTGACAAGCCGAACCTGTGGTCAATCAAGCGCGGAAAAGAAACCGAACCCTACTGTGAATCGGCGATGGACAGCAACCACTATCCTGACTATCAATATGGATATGCGGTTGTGTCCCTGCTGAAAGGGGAAACAGACTATGGCAAAATGACGATTGGTTCCGTGGCTCGATGTGTCTGCTGCGGCGGGGAACAGAAGAACCACCGTTCTATACGCTGCGCAGAGTGCGGCAATATGTATGTCTGCAAAAGTTGCGGCAAAACGGTGCATGGATATGGGCGCTATATTAATGAGCACTTTTATTGCAATGAGTGCAGCTATGAATGTACGGTTTGCAAAGAGAAGTTTATCGGTATGCCGCGCATCGGAATTGCCCAATCCGGCGAGCAGCGCGGGATTTGCCCCGCATGCTATGAGCAGGTTATTGGCGTGTGCAGAAACTGTACAATCCATAGCGACTGCCTTTCCATCGGTGCCAATCGTTTCTGCCCGAATCAAATGAACGGCCTTGCCGCATAAAGGAGGAATCCATGCAAGAGTTGACGTTTGAAACAATTCTGCGTCTGCCGCAGATGGAATTGAAAAAGACACTGAAAGCTGAGCTGAAAAGCAGGGGTTACCCCGTCACCGATAAGCAAGGCTTCCTCTATGCCGAGGGAACAATTCCTGTGCTGCTGGTAGCCCACATGGACACGGTTCACCGCCAGCCTGTCGAGCAGATATGCTATTCGGAAGATGGGGCAGTAGCCATGTCACCGCAGGGCATCGGCGGTGATGACCGCTGTGGTGTCTGGATGATTTTGCAGATCCTGTGTACAGCAAAATGTCATGTGCTTTTCTGTGAGGACGAGGAAATCGGCTGTGTAGGTGCAAAAAAATTCACAAGAGGCTCTTTGCGGCCGCAGGTAAACTACATCGTAGAACTTGACCGCCGGGGCAGCAATGATGCCGTGTTTTACCGCTGTGATAACCCGGAGTTTGAGGACTTCGTTACCTCGTTCGGATTTGAAATAGCAGGCGGTTCGTGCAGTGATATATCCTATATTGCGCCGTATCTGGAAACGGCGGCGGTCAATATCAGCTGCGGTTACTACTGCGAGCATCAACGGCACGAGTACATCTGCTTAGAGGAAATGGAGCTTAATGCCGCCCGTGTGGCGCAGATGGTAACGCAGCAGACAGAACACTTTGAATATAGGGAACAGCAGGACAGCTTTTTCGGCGGGCGAGCCTACCAGTATTCTATGTGGGATACAGCTTTTGAGAGAGAAACCTACAAGTGGCTTTCACCGCTGCCGAAAGAAGCAAAAATCAAGCTGGGAACGGCGGAACTTATCCTGCCCCATGCCAAGATTGATCGGCAGGGGAAGGTTCATCGCTACATAACAGAACTAAGTGCCGCGGTGTTGACAGAAAATGCAGTAGCTATAATGCCGAACGGCAAGAAACCAGTCTATGATACGAAAAAATCAAAATGTCATAAAGTAATACCGTTAGCACAAGCATTAGAATTGCTGAGATGTAAGTAAACAAAAGGTCCTCCTTCGCTGAACTGTGAAAGAGGGCCTTTTGAATGTGGTACTCGGCATCTGCAACAACGAAGAGGTAAAAGATTGCTATGTGTTCGGCAATAGGATGATTATGATAAAATTTGAAGTCTTTTACTTTATTTTAGATGATTAGAAATCTCTACTTTTGACATAGGCTAAAGGAACAGGATATGAAAAAGCTCCCTGATCTGTACGCCCTGAAAGCCGAGTACAAGCGGCTGACCGAGGAAAAAGAACGGCTGTATGAACAGTACGACGAATCGAAAAAGCAGATGCAGGAATACGGTATCATTAAGCAGAATGTGGACGGCATTTTGCGGATGACGCCGGGAAAGGAATGGTCGCAAGAGTTATGAGCTTACCGAGAATGAATTACCAGCAATATCGCAAGGCCCGGAAGCTGCTGCGGGAGTGCTGCAATTACTGTAACGGGAACTGTCTGCTGCTGGGCGATGGCGAAGAATGTGCTTGTGTTCAAAGCATTTCCTATTCGCTGCTGTGCCAGTGGTTCCGGGCTGCCGTCCTCCAGCTGGATGTGGCTCTGCGGGCCGAGATTACGAAAGACCGGGACGAGGTGAAACGCTACTCCGAGTGCGGCGCTGCATTTATGCCGAAGTCCAACCGAGCCAAATACTGTCCATCCTGTGCCAGACGGATGCGCCGCCGCAAGGAGGCAGAATGACAGCGGAAAAGGTACTGGCAATCTACGCATTTAGGGCCATAAAAAGCCTGGTATTTCAGGGCTTTTCCGGCATGGTCGGCGGGGTGGTGGGATTGATTTATGATATACCCAGCGAAACGTTGTTCTAAATGCGTAGAAATAGGCAAAAAGAAAATACACCGGACGCAGTTATGTGGTAGCTTGCGTCCGGCTTTCTAGTAGATGAAACTTAGAAAGTGTGCTATAATTATTTTATTGAGATTAAAGCAAATCAATATAAGGGAAGGCGTGGTTCCATGTCAGCTTCAATAGATTTTTCTGAAATTCGTGAAATAGCCATAGCATTCTCAGGGCTTTCACACATGGATAATGAGTATACATTTTTCTATGATGAGACCAATAATTCTCGGCTCTTTCGGATAACGGAAACAGATTTTAATGTTTCTAAAGACGAGGATTTCGTTTTGGGTGGCCTTGTTTATGAGGGAAAACACAAGGCATTTGATATGGAGAAACTGCTTCAATCACTTAGATTACAGCCAACTATGAAGGAGGTTAAACGCAAGCACATTGCACCAGGCAATTCATTCCTTGAATGTGTAAATTCCCGGAAACTCCAAACTCTTTTGGAGTGGATAATAGAAAACAAAATATACATTCATTTTATGGCCATGAACAATCTATACTATGGCGTTGTTGACATTGTGGATTCTTTAATAGCCGACACTGAATTATCTGGGCTACCGTGGGAATATATAACACACATGAAAAACGCGTTATACAAATATATTAACGCAGATATTGCTTATATTCACGAAGTGTTTTTACACTATGGATATCCCAATATCGCTGACGAAAGTGTGCGCGAGTTTTGCGAGGTGCTGATCGGATGGATAGAAGAAATCGAAGCAGAAAATGAAGCTGACGATTTTGCGCTGGAATCCGTGCGCCAGCTTCTAAAAAGCGCACGGAAAAGAAAAAACCTTTGTTTCCTGACCGATAATGAAAACCTTATGCTTATGGATGGATACGAAAGTTTATATATGGAACCGATATATATGTTCCCAAATTCTGAACATATTTTTGATGAAGAAACAGAGATTATGAAAAAAATTTGTTCAACACCTATTATCCTGGGCGGAAATGAATTGCATAATTTCTCTTTTGTCAAATCCACAGAGAACAGAATGGTTCAACTTTCAGATGTAATAATTGGAATTATCGGAAAGCTCATGCTTTATGCAAACGTATCTACACTAGCGAAAATCAAAAAAGAAATGGCATCATTATCTCCACAGCAAGAAAAGAATATCTCTCTGCTGAACAATCTGATTAACGCTTCGTCTGACCATTGTTTAGCTTTCATTCACTATACTGCCAATTTCTTTGAGATGGAAAAGGTGACCTGTATTTTAACTATGGCAAAGTAAAAGATGCCGGACGCAAGCGGCCATATGGTCGCTGCGTCCGGCATTTTATTAGCCTTTTCGTCAATTTTGTGCTATAATTATTTTTATAAATTCTTCCAATATACAATGGAGGCCAGCTATGAGATTCACAGAATTGCTCAACCGCCTTACAGGGATAAGTTGCCCTGTCTTTGGCGTATCATGGAGCCCCGTCGATACTGAAAGAAGTATTGCACGACGGATTATTATTTTTCTCGAACCGCGTCGCGTTTTATATTCTGCATATGACTATGAATCTGTTTGCCCATGTATAACGTCAGTAACAGAGATCAAAAACTATCTCACTTCTGAATTGCAGAATATAGACGAGCAATCGGAGCTAAATGCCTATGTTCGATCTATGAGAAACGCTTGCAATAAGTTTTTAAGTAAATGCCCAGACAAAAAGGAGTTTCGTTGCTATGCTTGTCAGCCCGGCAACATTGACAATTGGATTTTTACATCTGCTATTGGAGAACTGCGTGGCGTGTTTGGTGTGATGATCGGCCAAATTGCAAAGGCATACGGACTCGATGTTGAGGATGATTTGGCACAGATAATTCCAGAGTAATTGTAGGAGGTACTTATATTGAGCAATATAACAGCGTTATTAACGGGGGTTTGTATGTACCCTGCTGTCGGCTATCCTGCATTGCCTCTTTGCGCTAATGACGTACAAGCTGTAAAAAAGGCTCTTATTGCAGGTCTAAACGTATCAGAATCTAATATTATGGTTTGTGGTCATCATGGAACAGCGACTACAAAAGACTTAATTACAGGTCTTTATTCCTCAATTTCTGGAACTGCTGATGAAGATACTTTTATTTTTTATTTTTCTGGACACGGAGGAAAAAATGTCTTAGCATTGAGTGACGGTAACTTGAATCTTCAATCATTGATTGACGTAATTGAAAAGATACCTGCCAAAAATAAGATTATTATTTTAGATAGCTGCCATTCAGGATATTTTGCAATAAGCGATACACCTGCCTTAGATTTATCAGAAACTATCGAGACATTTGTTGGACGTGGTTATGCTGTTCTTGCTTCATGCAGTGCGGAGCAAACATCTGGATTTGAACCAAACCGACAGTTAAGCACATATACCAGCTTTTTAGTTGATGCCCTTACCTCGCGTTTTTTGATAAGGGAAGGGAAAAAATCATTAGAATCTATCAACGAGGCAATTTTTCATTTTGCGAAAATATGGAACACTAAACATCCTTCACAGACACAAACGCCAATATTTCGTTCCAACATTGGTGGAACAATTTTCTTTGATGTAGAAGAATACAAGCCATACCGTGTCGCGAACGTATATGAAGAAACAGAAACATATATCATATACGATGTTACCCCAGTACATACAGAACTAGCAAAGCGCTTATCTGCGAAAGTGATTTTGCGATATGAAAGTTCTTTTGAAGAAATAGCTGCTATCGCAAATGAAGTTAAAAACAAAATAAAGTATGCCGATGTTTACCAAAATGCTCTGTCAGAATCTCGTTACAGGGGCAAACCAGCGAACATTATTTGGTGCTATTTTGGATACAGCGAAAATGATATTATAGATAGCAATTATATTTGCCATACAACATGGGTTGATAATACACAAGATAAAAAACGGTGGTATAGAGAAAATAAGAATTCTCGGGTTGTCAATAATGTCTATTTAGAAACAAATCCGTCATACGAAATGATAAACCAGTTGTTGCATAGTAAAGTGGTGAGTAGGGAGAATTTAATTGAGGAAACTCATTTAATTACAGAAAAATTGGTAAATGCTGCTCAAAGTTTTATTAAACTATATCGCGAATATCGCAATGGCGTACTAAGTGAAAATGAGTTAATTGATGCCGTTGAGCCGCTCAATCGTGAAATTACTTGCTTGTTTTTGGAACAAAGTGATCTTCCATATCCGCCCAAAGAGCTCCATGAATGGGCAAATGCGCATACTCAATTAGCAGGAACAATACAAGATTTTTCTCTATATTATGACAGGAAAAACCTCAATACATGGACAACTGAAAACAGAATATACCTCATGGATTCATCAATTAAACGCTATGAAACTGATTTAGAAGCATTACGTACACTGGAAAAATCATATAAATAGGAAGATGCCGGACGCAAGCGGCTACATGGCCGCTGCGCCCGGCGTTTGCTTTACTTATTCATCGGTGAAATTGAGCTTCTGGTTGTCATAGTCGGTATCCGTCATTCGTTCCAGCTTGGAAAGGGTCTGCTGGGCCAGTGCCCGCATATCCCCGTCCATATCTGGCAGGGCGGCGGTAATCTTGCCCATCGTCCTGCGACGATCTGCGTTGTGGTACAAACATATCAGGTTTTCTTCCTCCACGGTAAAGTGCATTTTCATACCTCCAATTCCTTTTTCTTGGTTCTGGCCGCCGCCTTTTTCAGGCTGGCGGCCTGTTTACTGTCGGTGAGCTGCTTGCGGACAGAGGGCCGGGACCTGCGTATTGACACATCCTGGCACTCGTCCTTGCCAATCATGGCATATACCCCGTGCCGGTCTTTTATGCCGGTAAAGCACAGGGACTTATAGGGCAGCATGGCAAAGAGCCGGTCATTGTCCTTGGTGGAGGCCAGCGCGTCAAAGTGCGGTGAGATCTCCACCATGAAATGCGTCTTGTTGGGGCTATTGGGTGCAGACAAATCTTTCAGCTTATCCACGATGCGTCGGGCCTCGGTTTCAATCCGGCTATCATGCAAAGCGGTGATATGGGCCTTGAAATTTCCCGGCTTTGCCTGCTCCCGCCCTCGCTGCTCCTGCTGTAACGCCTCCTGCAGCACAGCCGGGTCGCGGGGCTGAAACTCATAGCGCAGGAAATCACCCAGCACACGGTCAGGGCTTCCGTCAAAATACTGTTCAGCCGGAATGTCACGGCTTCCATGCTCATAAAAGAGCCGGTTCACACTCACCGGCAAGGCAGCACCAATGACGTGCTGAAAATGCTGTTGGTAGTCCAGCTCATAGAGATTGCCCCGGAAAGTATCCTCCTTGGTGCCGGTCAGCTCCACGGCGTAGGTCAAAATCTTAAATATAAGCATCGAAGGGAGTTGATGTTATGCTTATTGCTATCGACCACGGCAACAAACAGGTCAAAACCGTTCACGGGAACGCCATCGTTTCCGGTGTACAGAAAAGTAAAACCAGACCTTACGGCAGGGATGTACTGAAATACGGTGGCAGTTACTATACGCTGTCAGCGCAGCGTATCCCGTACCAGAAGGACAAAACCACAGACGAGCGCTTCTTCATTCTGTCACTGTTTGCCATCGCGGAGGAAATCGAAGCACAGGGAGCTTATACCTCCAGGCTGATGCCCATTGACCTTGCCATCGGCCTGCCGCCCGCACATTTCGGCGCGCAGAACAAAGCGTTCGTGCGCTACTTCAAGCGCAAGGAACCCATCTACTTCTCCTACCGTGACAAGCTGTACAGCATCCTGATCCGCAATGTGCAGTGCTATCCGCAGGCATTTGCAGCGGCAGCCATGATGCTGGGCGAGCTGGCAACCGTACCGCGCGCGCTGATTCTGGATGTGGGTGGCTTCACGGCAGACTATCTGCTGCTGAAGAATGGCCGCGCCGACCTGTCTACCTGTGATTCACTGGAAAATGGCGTGATTTTGCTGTATAACCGCATCCGCTCTAAAGCCAGCTCCGATTTGGACATTTTGTTGGAGGAAACCGATGTGGATGCCATTCTCTTGCAGGGGCAGGGGAGCAGCTACGGGGAAGAAGTTGCCGCGCTGGTGGAATATCAGGCGCAGGAGTTCGTCAACGATATGTTGGGCGCACTGCGCGAGCGCCAGCTTGACCTGCGCACGGGGCGTGTGATTTTGTGGGCGGCGGTGCCTGCCTGCTGCGGCGGCAAATCGAGGTATCCGGCAAGGTGGCACACTCCGTCTTTGTGGAGGACGTGAACGCAAACGCCAAGGACTTTGAGTATCTTTACCGCTGCACAGTGACAGGGGCGTGATGAACCATGAAGCTGAAAAAGGACCGGGGACGCTTTACGGTTCGCTTTGATATGGAAAATCCAGGTCATGTGCGTGCCGTAGAATACTTGGAACGGCAGCGTGACAGAGGCAAGGCACAGTATCTTGCCGATGCAATTCTGTGTTATGTAAAGGTAGAAACGAAGTCTTTCCCGCAGGCAGACCGCGCCTTGATTGAGCAAATCGTGCAGGAACACTTAGAAAAACAGAGCCTGAGTCACACCCCGGATTTATAGAAAGAGGAGCCGTCCCATATCCTCGCCGCTAATAGATTTGATAGCCAGTGCGTTGGCGGATTTTCAAGGAAATTAATAGAGAAAACTCTCGAAGTGCAAAACGGTCCAAAAGCAATACGAAATGAGAAAGCGGAGATAGCATTGTAATTGAAAGCCAAAAAGCAGAGCAGAATTGGCTCTGATGCTATCACGCATACATCTACTGTGACATAAACAAGCCACCAAAACAGTAAATTATATTGCCAAAATTTTAACTATATCATTCTTAGATAATTCCTTGCTTTTGTTTCGACTAAAATCAGAAATCCAGTCACATTCATTAACAAAGAGTTCTTGGCACATATTATCTATACTACGGTTTCTGGATAAGCTTTCAATTGTATATTCAAGGAAATCATCCGCATAGGAATGAAGATTCTCGATTAGCAAGTCCAAATATGGCATACTATCACCATTATGGATTATTAAATTTCGATTTCTATAAATTCTCATTATCTGCCACTTAACACTTTTGGCATGCTTTTCCACAAAATTATATACTGATAAAGGCTTTTCGAAGGCAACTGCATAATATTCAATTCTTTCTCGAAGAAGCGGAAAGTCCGAACAACTATTCAAAAAAGTCAATCGTTTGTCAGCATTTACGCTAAGCACAACAAACTCAAAAACACGCCGAATAATTTCTTGCTCTGAAGTCGAATCCCCAATAATTTCATTGTATTTTTCGCCTGAATAATTTTTTATGTCATTTGAAAGCTGTAAGAACAACGAATAAATATATTTTCTTTTCAAGATGGGAACCAAATATGTACATACTTGAACTATTCTGTCCGCTGCGTGTTTGTTGCTAATATCAAGCACCGCCTCAAAAAGTGCCCACAAATCCAAAAGTTGATTTTCCGATGAAGTGCTATCCAATGCTTGTGCATGAAAGATAGCTGTATGTATCAATGTAGGAATATCTTTGCGGGAAGCCACTGAAAGAGCCTTTCCGTACGCAAGCAATTTTTCACTGATTTGTTTATTGGAAGGAACTTTCGTATGATGCACAGCACTTTTTGTTTGGTAAGCTCTATAGAAAGTTTCTTCATCGTATACACCACATTTTGCAGAGTCGATGTTATACCGATATTCATGATCGTATAGCCTATAAAAGGCAATATTGGTTGATAAGTTATCTTTTACAATATGTGTAGCCTTAAAGGGATCTAATGCCTCATGGTCAATAAGTAGAAATGCCTGTCCCTTACTCTTTGATGCAAATTGTTTTTCGACATGGCTTTGCGTGCGCAAGTCAAGTTTATCGCTAACAGGCAACTCTATAAACTGAAGAAATTTTCGCAGATGGAGCTTGTTAACTTTCAGTACAACGGTGTAGCTTTTCGTTTCAAACGTGAACTTTTGAAAAAAATCATTTATAATTTCTGGAGATGTCACTGGGTTTTTCGGTTTCCAAAATAAATCTGTCATCACCTTATAAATATATGCTTGGCTATACCCCAAATTAACAAGTTCGGTTAGTAAAGATTTTATCAATCGAAATAATTCCGGTTGATTGGATTCATCGTTTTTTACAATTAAATCCGAGATTTTTGTATGTAAAGAGTGGTAATATTTATTATCTGTGAAGAATTTTGTGTTGACAGCGCGAATGGCTTTTTTTAGTTCATCATAATTAAGTTCAGACACCTTAGAGCTAATTCTACACGGTTCGGTATATTTTATAAAATACTTTAGAGGGGACTCCGCAGTCGTTAGAAATACCGGATCTTTTGATAGTGCCTCGTATAATTCTTCAGCTATTGGTTTGAGCGTTCCTTCAGGAAGACCATGCCGTTCTATTCCACCAATTGCGCTCAAGGCGTCCAAGCAAAGAAAATGGCTGTTTAGCGTTGAAATTCTGTTTGACGGGATAGAATAATCGAATAGAAGTTCATTGACTAATTGTGAAAAGAACAAAAGGTTCTTGCACCCGGCATGATTTGTCCACTTTTCGAGCTCGCCCTTTTTCATAAAAAGTCTCCCTTTCAGAAATTATTGATTGATTGTTTTTCTATTATATATTTTATGTTGCTAATAATCAACATCTATTTCAGCAGAAGGATCTCGGCTTGTTATATCTGTTAACTGATGTCTTTCTAGCAAAAACGGGAATACTTTCTGTGTCGCTGTATCCGGATAATATGGAGTAAAACACAAACACCTCTCCACTTGGGGTGTTGTTTATGTGCTCCCGGCATAGGCAACAACTGGGTGGGGAAAGACCACTACGCGCTCGGCAGTAGGAAACGTTAGCCGAAGGCAAGGATGTCCATCGTGAGATGAAAACCGAAGAAGGCTAGATGTCAAGGGAGAAGCCGTGGCGAGCAAAGTTCGCTTAAAAAGATTATTCAAAGAAAATTATACTATTCTGTAAGTAAAGTGGACCGCAGAGTCCATTTTTTCCTATCGAATGGGATAAATGAACCTCATAAGCTAGGTCGTAACAGTAGGCGGGTTGACTTTACTTCGGAAAAGTGTTCCATTATAAGCGAAAGACTCGTAGTAGCAGGATACTTTAGTATCCTCAACTACTACAAGTCTTTGCACATATGCGGTTGAACCGCCGTGTACTGGTCAGTACGCACGGTGGTATGAGAGGTCGGCGCTCTATTTACGAGAGCCGCCTACTCGATTAGCGCCTATTTACCGATTCAGAAAGATCCTCGCTGCACTAGGGTCGGGTATCTCCCAGTTGACATACAGATCATTCAACGGGCAGGCGTGGGGATCACGGATATGCTCATCGATCCAGCCTTTGTACAGCTCGCAGAAGTTGGCTTTCGTGAGGATGGTGCGGCATTCGAACTTGTCCACGGTGGTGCTGAACAGGTATTCCACATCATGCACCGGCACGATTACCGGCGCACCGGTCGTATCAAAGGCGCAGAGCAGATTCTTGCAGTTGCGGCTCACGGCGCGCTGGCAGTCGCCGCACTCGATATAGATGGTGTTGCGCCAGTCGCGGCCTGTCGTGCGCAGGAACTTACAGAGGTGCGAATTGGTAGAAGTAAAACAGGAACCAGACAAAAAATCACTCCAATCTTAAATTGTGCGCAGTGTAACAACTCGGCACAGTTTTTATAAAATGCTGCCGGTCTGCGGGAAAGTTTTCATAAGCGAAACAGGCGTATCGGTGCGCTCATCGTACATGGCAAGATACCCCTCGGAAGATTTCTGCCAGCCGCCGTCCTGCCAGACAAATACAACAAGGTTGTCATTCATCTGCATGACCTTGAACGTGATGCTCTCAGCGACCAGATAGCCGTTCGGGGCCAGTTCTTCCACCATCGTGTAGACGTGTTCACTGGTGTCATCGGACAAA
>ERZ1034691.1897-NODE-1897-length-12458-cov-16.483754_pt1 | contig 12458 bp, 10 predicted proteins | sample MGYA00520638_ERZ1034691 | MGnify/ENA primary metagenome ERZ1034691 (study PRJEB33766, sample SAMN09781763) | gut metagenome | biome: gut microbiome | host: Homo sapiens | place: Madagascar | study: EMG produced TPA metagenomics assembly of the PRJNA485056 data...
TGGCCCTGCCCACCTTCGGGGACACGGCCTCCGGCACCTGCGGAGAGGGCATTTCCTGGGGCCTGGAGGGCAGCACCCTGGTGATCTCCGGCAACGGGCCTATGGAGAACTTCGAGGACCAGGCCCCCTGGGCGGCCTACAAGGATGACATCACCGCCGTGACCCTTTCCGGCAACGTGACCACCGTAGGCGACAACGCCTTCAAGGATTATGACAATATTACAGAGGTGGATTTTGGCTCCGCCCTGCACACCCTGGGCAAGCACAGCTTCCAGGGCTGCGACGGCCTGACGAGGATACACCTGCCCGGCTCCTTCCGGATCTTTGACGAGGAGTGCCTGCGGGACTGCCCGAAGCTGACGGCCATCCACTGCGAGGGCCCATTCCCGTCCTTTAAGCAGAACTGCCTGTGGGGCAGCGCCGTGAAGATCTATTACCCCGCGAAAAGCCCCTGGTCCGTGACCCTCATCCAGCAGCTGGAGGAGGCCTTCAGCGGCCGCATTGAGTTCCTGGATTCTGACGGAAACGATCACTACACCCCGGAGGAGACCACGGAGCCCACCACGGAGGCAGCCACAGAAGCGACCACGGCTCCTGCCACCGCCCCCACTACGGAGGCTGCTACCGCCCCCACCACGGAGGCAACCACAGCCCCCACGACCCAGGCACCTACCCAGGCCCCTGCCACCGAGGAGACCACCTTCCCCTTTACCTTCCCGGAGACCACGGAAGAGACCCAGCCGGAGAAGCAGTCCGGCGGTGCCGGTATCGGCCTGGCCCTCATCGGCGCGGTGCTGTGCTTTATCGGCCTCGGCATCCTCATTTTCTGCAGACCGGGTAAGAAGGGAAAATACAGCAGGTAAAAACTTCATATCTTTTTAATACTTCCGGGAGAATTACCCTAAATTTGACTTCTCCCGGAAGTATTTTTGTCCGGAATGGAAAAAATAAAAAAAGAGTTGTAAGTTTACCGTTTCTGTTGTAAAATAATATGACTGAAATAATGCTCACAAACTTCTGACTATGGAGGTAATTACTTATGGAAAAACCCATTGTACTTGTGATCATGGACGGTGTCGGCAAGGGAGACGGCGGCAGCGGAGACGCGGTCAAGAACGCCAAGACTCCTACCCTGGACCGCCTGTTGGCTACCTGCCCCCACACCTATCTGAAGGCCCACGGCACTGCCGTCGGTCTGCCCACCGATGACGATATGGGCAACTCCGAAGTGGGTCACAACGCTCTGGGCTGCGGCCAGATCTATTCTCAGGGTGCCAAGCTGGTCTCCGAGTCCATCGAGTCCGGCGCTCTTTACCAGTCCGCTACCTGGAAGAAGCTGCTGGCCAACGCCGTGTCCGGCAAGGCTCTGCATTTTCTGGGGCTGCTGTCCGACGGCAACGTCCACTCCAACATTGCCCACCTGATCGCCATGCTGAAAGAGGCCCACAAAGAGGGCGCGAAGAAGGTTTACTGCCACATCCTGCTGGACGGCCGTGACGTGCCCGCCACCTCCGCTCTGGACTATGTGCAGCAGCTGGAGGATGTGCTGAAGGAGCTGAATACCCAGGGCTGCGACTACGCCATCGCCTCCGGCGGCGGCCGTATGAAGATCACCATGGACCGCTACGAGGCCAACTGGCCCATGGTAGAAGCCGGCTGGAGGACCCATGTGGAGGGCCAGGGCCGTCAGTTCGCCTCTGCCAAGGAGGCCATCGAGACCTACCGGGCCGAGACCGGCTGCATCGACCAGGACCTGCCTGCCTTCGTGGTGGCAAGAGATGGCCAGCCTGTGGCGAAGATCGCCAACGGCGACAGCGTGATCCTCTTCAACTTCCGGGGAGACCGGGCCCAGGAGATCTCTCTGGCCTTCGACCAGAAGGACTTTGACAAGTTCGACCGGGGGAACTACACCGGCGTGCTCTTTGCCGGTATGCTCCAGTACGACGGAGACCTGAAGATCCCCACCGACTACCTGGTCCAGCCTCCTGTCATCACCAACACCCTCACCGAGGTCCTCTGTGCCGCCGGTATCCATGAGTATGCCCTGTCCGAGACCCAGAAGTTCGGCCACGTGACCTACTTCTGGAACGGCAACCGGTCCGGTAAGGTGGACGAGAATCTGGAGGTTTACGAGGAAGTGCCCTCCGATGTGATCCCCTTCGAGCAGGCCCCTGCCATGAAGTCCAAGGAGATCACGGAGAAGATGGTGGAGAACATGGCTTCTCACAAGTTCCAGTTCCTGCGCTGCAATTACCCCAACGGCGATATGGTGGGCCACACCGGCGTGTATGATGCCGTGGTCTACGCCATGGAGTGTGTGGACAAGAGCGTCCAGGCCATCATCGATGCCGCCGACAAGTACGGCTACACCGTTCTGGTCACTGCCGACCACGGCAATGCCGACCAGATGACCGAGACCAAGAAGGGCAAGACCTCTGTCCGGACTGCCCACTCCCTGAATCCTGTGCCCTTCATCATCTACGACAAGGACCACCAGTGGACCATCAAGGAGGGGCACTTCGGCCTTGCCAATGTGGCTCCTACCATCGTGAAGATGATGGGCCTCACCGCTCCCGACTGCTGGGAAGAGAGCATGGTGTAACCCCCAAACCCTCCCCCAGGGGAAGGCAGAGCTTATAAGGAGGTATTTTTATGATCCGTCATGAAAATGAAAACGGCAGCGTGAATGTCAGTACCGGCGTCTATACCGGCATTGTGGGTACGGCTGCCTCCAACTGCTTCGGCGTGAAGGGCATGGCCGCCCGCAGCATGAAGGACGATGTGTACCATCTGCTGCGCAAGGAGTCCGTGGACAAGGGCGTGCGCGTCACCTTCAACGAGGATGATTCCATTTCTATCGACCTGCACATCATTGTGGATAACGGCGTGAACCTGTCCGCAGTCGGAAATTCCATTATTTCCGAGGTCCGCTATGTGGTCACCAAATGCACCGGCACCCAGGTTCGTGCTGTAAACGTCTATATTGATTCCATGATGATTGGATAATTTCGGAGGTGTAAACATTTTGAGGCAAACCATCAACGGAGCCGAGCTGAGACGCATGATCATCAGTGCGGCCGCCTCTGTAGAGATCCACAAGCAGGATCTGAATGAACTGAACGTATTCCCGGTGCCTGACGGCGACACGGGCACCAACATGTCTATGACCATCCATGCCGCCGCCGCGGACCTGCGGGCGGTGGAGGATCCCGGCCTGTACGCCGCCTCCAAGGTGGCGGCCTCCGCCATGCTGCGGGGTGCCCGGGGCAACTCCGGCGTGATCCTGTCCCTCCTGTTCCGGGGCCTTTCCAAAAAGCTCAAGGGAAATGAGGAGTGCGACGGCGTACTGTGGGCCCAGGCCCTTCAGGCCGGTGTGGATGCCGCCTACAAGGCGGTCATGAAGCCTGCCGAGGGCACCATCCTGACGGTTTCCCGGCTGGCTGCCGCCAAGGCTCTGGAAGCCGCTGAGGAGAACAACTATATCGAGTTTGTCCAGGAGGCGGCCATTACCGAGGCCAAAGCGGCTCTGGCCAATACCGTCAATCAGAACCCGGTGCTGAAAAAGGCCGGTGTGGTGGATGCCGGCGGCAAGGGCTGGCTCTACGTGCTGGAGGCCATGCTCAGCGCCCTGCGGGGGGAGGATGTGGTGGCCCCTGAGGCGGGAGAAGAGACCGCCACCAAGGAACAGGCAGACTTCTCCGACTTCAACACCGAGGACATCAAGTTCTCCTACTGCACCGAGTTTATTGTCTCCCGGGAGAATAAGAAGGACCCCGAGGCCCTGCGGGCCTTCCTGAACGAGCTGGGCGACAGCCTGGTCCTGGTAGACGATGAGGAGATCATCAAGGTCCATGTGCATACCAACGACCCTGGCGCGGCCCTCCATGAGGCTGTGAACTACGGCTCCTTCGTCACCGTCAAGGTGGAAAATATGCGCCTGCAGCACACCGAGAAGGTCATGAACGAGAAGGACATGGCCCCCAAGATCGCCGAGCCTGAGAAGCCCATAGGCGTGGTTTCCGTCTGCGCCGGTGCCGGTCTTGCCGATGTGTTTATGAACCTGGGGGTGGACCAGATCATTTCCGGCGGCCAGACCATGAACCCCAGCACCCAGGACATCCTGGAGGCGGTGAACAAGGTCCCTGCGGAGACGGTCTTTGTGCTGCCTAACAACAAGAATATCATTATGGCCGCCCAGCAGGTGGATGCCCTGACCCCCAAGAACGTGGTGGTCATCGGCTCCAAGACCGTGCCCCAGGGCGTTACCGCCATGCTGAACTTCAACCCCGAGGGCTCCGTAGAGGAGAACACCCAGGCCATGACGGATGTGCTGGGCTCCGTAGAGACCATGCAGATCACCTACGCCGCCCGGAACTCCGACTTTGACGGCTACGACATCCACGAGGGAGATTACCTGGCTATGGACGGCAAGGGCCTCTTCGGCACCAGCAAGGACATCACCGTGCTGCTGAAAGGCCTGGCCGAGAAGGCCCGGGATGATGGCCGGGAGTTCATCACCATCTACTACGGCGCGGATACCAAGGAGAAGCATGCCCAGAAGGCGGCAGACCTCTTTGCCGACATCTGCCCCAATGCCGACGTGAACCTCATCAACGGCGGTCAGCCTGTGTACTACTACATGATCTCCGCGGAATAAGGTAAGGTACTGTCATTGCGAACCAGTCCCCGGACTGGTGTGGCAATCTCCTTGACCGGGGGGTTGCCACGCCGGTGACGTTGGTCACTGGCTCGCAATGACGGTTTTTTCATTCAGGGAAAGGAGCACCCCATGAAAGACTTCCCCAAGGGCGGCCTCATCGGAAAGACTCTGGAAGGTGCCCGGATGATCTCGGCTATGCACATTCCCTTCCGGGCGGCCTACGGGGCCTACTTCCTGATCCTCTCCCTGTTTCCGGCTCTGCTGCTGGTGCTCAGCTCCCTGCGGCTCACGGGCCTGACGGTGGAGGACCTGGTGGAGCTGGTCAGCGGCATTCTGCCGGCCGCCATGGTGGAGGGGGCGGAAGGGCTCATTTACAGCACCTACCGCAATGCCAGCTCCGCGGTCACGGGACTGTCGGTTGTGACCCTGCTCTGGTCATCCAGCAAGGGGGTCTATGGGCTTCTCACCGGCCTCAATGCCGTCTATGACGTGGAGGAGGACCGGGGCTATGTCTTCACCCGGGCCATCAGCGTGGTCTATGCCCTGCTTTTTCTGGTGGTGCTGGTGCTGACCCTGGTGCTTCATGTGTTCGGCAATACCATCCTGGATATGCTTTACGGCATCCAGAATCCGGTGGTCATGTTTCTGGTGGACCTGATCGACCTCCACGGGGTGTTTTTGCTGACGGTGCAGACCCTCCTGTTCACCGCCGTGTATATGTTCCTGCCCAACGGGCAAAACGGCTTCTGGGACAGTCTGCCGGGGGCCCTGTTCAGCGCCGTGGGCTGGTCCCTGTTTTCCACTGCATATTCCTTCTATATTACCCATTTTACCAGAATTTCCAATATCTATGGCTCTGTCTACGCCGTGGCCGTTTCCATGCTCTGGCTTTACTGCTGCCTGTGCATCCTTTTTTACGGAGGCGCGCTGAACCGCTGCCTGGCGAAGATACGGGGCAGATAAGCCCTCCCCTCCGGGGAGGGTGACACAGCCAGGGCCGTGACGGATGAGGGGAAAGCTATGTTCGGATATATTACCGCCAATCTAAGTGAACTTACCCCGGAGGAAAAGACCCGCTACACCCAGGTCTACTGCGGCATCTGCGCCGCCATCGGCCGCCAGGAGGGTCAGCTCAGCCGGTTGGGGCTCCAGTATGATATGGCCTTTCTGGCCCTGACCCTTATGAGCCTTTACGAGCCGGAGGAGGAACAAAGCCTCAGGCGGTGCCTCCTGCACCCGGGAAAGCGCCGGAGCCAGACGGACTGCGGGATCATCGGATACACCGCGGATATGAATGTGGCCCTCTTCTACCGCAAGTGCCTGGACGACTGGCAGGACGACAAAAAGCAGGGGGCCAGGCTCCTGGCCAGGCACCTGGAGCCCCATTACAGCCGGATCGCAAAGAAATACCCCAGGCAGTGTAAGGCCATTGACACCGGGATCCGGGACCTGTCCCAATTGGAGAAGGACAACGTCCAAAACCCGGATCTGGCGGCGGCTGCCTTCGGCAGGCTCATGGGGGAGCTCTTTGTCTGGCAGGAGGACCTGTGGCAAGACACCCTCCGGGCTATGGGAGAGGCTCTGGGCCGGTTTATCTACCTGATGGACGCGGAGCTGGACCTGGAGGAAGACCGGAAGAAGGGGAGCTACAACCCCCTTGCAGATCTTCCGCAGCAGGACCATTTGGAGCAAATTCTCACCCTGACCATGGGCAGATGCGCCTATTACTACGAAAAATTGCCCCTCGTACAGGACAAGGGGCTTCTGGATAACATCCTTTACAGCGGCGTTTGGGTCCGCTACCGGGAGAAATACCGAAAGGAGCGGAACCAATGATCGACGATCCTTACAAAGTTCTGGGCTTGGAACGAGGGGCTTCCGACGAGGAGGTCAAGCAGGCCTACCGCCGCCTGGCAAAAAAATATCACCCGGATCTGAATCCGGGGGATCAGGAAGCGGCCAAAAAGATGCAGCAGATCAACGAGGCCTACGACCAGATCAAAAATCCGGAGAAGTATGCCCGCCAGACCGGCTACGGTCCTCAGGGCGGCTACGGCTCTCAGGGCGCCCAGGGCACCGGCGGCTACGGGAATCCCTTCGGGGGCTACGGACCCTTTGGAGGCTGGTACACCGGCTGGCAGGAGACCTATCAGGAGCCGCCCCGGCAGGACAGCTACCAGCAGTCCGCCTACCAGTATATCCGCTTTAACCGCTTTCAGGAGGCCCTCAATGTGCTGGAAAACTGCCGGGAGCGGAACGCCAACTGGTACTATCTCAGCGCCCTGGCCAACAACGGCCTGGGCAATCAGGTCACGGCTCTGGAGCACATCCGTAAGGCCGTGAGCATGGAGCCGGACAACCAGCAGTACCTGTGGACCCTTCAGCAGCTGGAGCACGGCGACAGCAGCTACCGCCAGACCGCCGGGAATTACCGGGGCTTCACCTTTGGAGATGACCTGTGCACCCGCATTTGCCTCTGCTCGGCGCTGAACATCTGCTGTTTCGGCGGAAGAGGGATGTTCTGCTGCCTGTAACCCCTAACCTTCCCCTGGGGGAAGGTGGCCCCGCAGGGCCGGAAGAGGGGCGGTACCAGGTCGGACCCGGCACCGCCCCACACCCGTCACGCTTTCAGCGCGCCACCCTCTCCCAGGAGAGGGTTTTTAAACCCCCGGACCATTCAGTCCGGGGGTTCGTCATACTTCCTTGTACATGGCGCTGGCGTCGTCCTTTTTCACGGTCTCGGCCACCTGGAGCACTTCGACAGCCAGGGTGCGGGTGCCCAGGGCGATCTCCAGCCGGTCGCCTGCCTTGACGTCGTAGCTGGCCTTCACCGGCCGGCCGTTGACGCTGACCCGGCCATTGTCGCAGGCCTCGTTGGCTACGGTGCGGCGCTTGATGAGCCGGGAAACCTTCAGATATTTGTCTAGTCGCATGGGTTACTTCCTTACGGTATCCTTCAGCACCTTGCTGGGCTTGAAGGAGGGTACTTTGGTCTCTTCGATCTGCATAGGTAGCTTGGTGTGGGGGTCCCGGCCGATGCGGGCCTTGCGGAGCTTGGTTTCGAAGATGCCAAAGCCGCTGAACTGGACCCGTTCGCCCTCTACCAGGGCGGCGGAAATGGTGTCCAGGGCAGCATTGACGGTCCGCTCGGTGTCCTTCCGGGAAAGACCGGTTTTTTCGGACACGGCGGCGATAAACTCGGGTTTATTCATAAAAAGCATTCCCTCTCTTTGCTTTGTTTGTTCAACTAATAGATTAACATAATACCATAGAAAATGCAAGAGCGGGAAGGGAAAAAAAGATGAAAAATTTTGGGGGATTCAAAGCCTCAGGATGCTGGCGATCTTCTCTCCCTTTGGCAGCAGGAGGCAGTCCTCCCTGCGGATGACCTTCAGCAGGACGACTGCGGCGGCATAGGTGATGCCGCCTGCCGCCACAGGAAGGCCGCAGAGCAGGAGCCTGCTGTCTACCCCCAGGGTGGTGAGGAGCAGCCAGAGGCCGTAGGAAAAGGCACCCATCAGAAGCCCGGACAGCAGGGGACGCAGCACGTTTTTCGCAATGGCGGGAGGGTCCTCCAGCAGCCCCCGAAGAGCCCACAGGTTCAGCAGGGCGATGACCGCGTAGCAGTTCAGATTGCTGATGGGGGCACCGACAATGCCGATGGCAGGATCTCCGGAGAGGATATACACGGCAACGAGCCGCACCAGGCCCGCCAGGGCCATATGGACCACGGGACGGGTCACGTGGCCGTGGGCCTGCATAATGGCGGTGGTGACCAGCACCAGGGCGTTGAAGAATACGCATATGCCGAGGATCGACATGAGCTTTGCGGCCAGCTCCAGCTTTTCTCCGGTGTAGCCTCCTAACAGCGCCGTAATGGGCCGGGCCAGCACCGTCAGGCCAATGGCGCAGGGGATGGCCAGCAGCCCGGTCAGGCGGGCCGCGGCTTCCTCGGTCTGCCGGGCCTTCTGGTGGCCGCCGAGGGTGATCTGGGCGGTGATGGCGGGAATGATGCTGACGGTGATGGGGGTAATGAAGCCGCAGGGCATATTGAAAATGGTCTGGGTCATGACATGGATGCCCCGCATGGTGTCCGCGGTCTGCTGGGATAGGCCGCTTGCCAGCAGCCGTCCCATGTAGATCTTACTGGCCAAAGCGGTGATGACCTGTAGGCAGGCGGAACCCAGGGTGATGGGAACGGCGATGACCAGCAGAGCCCGGGCGGTGGCCCGGAAGCTCCAGGGGGTGTCGCCGGACCGGGGAAGATCGTTGTAATGGCGGTGAAAGCAGAAGAAAAGGTAGCCGGAGCTGATCAGGCAGCTGGCGGTAACGCCCAGGATGGCCCCACCGGCGGCCAAAGCCACGCTTCCCGTTGCCCGGAGAAGGACCAACGCGGCGGCCATACCCACAAACAGCCGGACCAACGCCTCGATCACCTGGGAGACGGAGGTGGGCAGCATGTTGCCCTGGCCCTGAAAGAAGCCCCGGAAGGTGGAGATCACGCAGATCAGCAGCACACAGGGGCCCAGAAAACCAATGGCGGCCCAGGCATCAGGCTGATTCTGGAATCGGGCAAGGGGACGGCAGAAGAGGGTCATCAGCAGGCTTCCCACAACGCCCAGACCCAAAAACAGGTTTCGGGCAGTGGCGTAGATCCGCCGGACCTGGTTGTAATGCTGCAAGGAGTTGGCTTGGGAAATCATTCGGCTCATGGCTACGGGAAGCCCCGCGGTGGAGATCATCAGCAGAATATTATAAATTTCGTAGGCGGTGTTAAAGTAGCCGAAGCCCTGCTCGCCGATGATGGCGTTCAGGGGGATCTTATACACAGCCCCCAGGATCTTTACAATGGCGGTGGCCATGGCAAGCAGGGCCGTACCCTCCAGAAAATTCTGGCCGTCCGATTTCCGATGTTCAGCCATTACTGACCTCCTTCGTCGTCCTTGGCAAAGAGCTTGGGAATGGCGTAGGTCGTCAACTCCTCCACCACGGCACCCAGGTCGATGGTGGGGAACTTCCCGTTTTGGTAGAGGATCTTGCCCCGGACCATGGTCATGGCCACGTCTCCGCCCTTGGCGGCGTAAACAAGGCCCGTCATCACATTGTGGCAGGGCATCAGGTGGGGGGCGGAGAAGTCCAGCAGCACTATGTCTGCGTCCAGCCCCTCCTTGAGCATGCCGCACTCCGCGCTTCGGCCCTGGGCCTGGGCACCGCAGACGGTGGCCATCATCAGGGCGGCGGAACTGGGCAGGGCGGAGGCATCTCCCGTGGAGGCCCGGACGGACATGGCGGCTCCCCGCATGACCTCAAACATGTCCAGGTTTCCGGCCTGGATGGCGCCGTCGGTGCCCAGAGCTACATTCATGCCGGATTTGACCAGGGTCATGATGGGCGCGCAGGGCTGACCGTTTTTGGCATCGGACAGGGGCAGGGCCACGGCGGAGACCTTCTTTTTCCCCAGAATGCGGGCCTCCTCCTCTGTCAGGAAGGAGCACCCGGCGGCAGTGGCCGGGACGGCGAAGAGCCGGTGGCAGTTGAGAAGCTCTCCGGGGTTCATGCCGGTACGGTCCAGGCAGGAGTCCACCTCATTCCCGGTTTCGGCAAGATGCAGCTGCATCCCCAGCCCCTTTTCGCTGGCGTAGCCCGCCAGGGATTCCCACAGCAGGTGATTGCTGGTGTACTCGGAGTAGATGCCGGCGTCGATTTTGATCCGGCCATGATCAAAGCCCTGCCACTTGTCCACAAGGCGCTGGAGTTCCCTGCACTGCTCGTCGGTCTCAAAGTCGAAGTCCTCGTTATCGTCGATAAAGCGGTAGCTGGAAAGGGCCAGATTGGCCTTGATGCCGGACTCCGCAACGGCCTTGGCAGTGGCATCGGGGTAGTAGTAGAGGTCCGACACGCTGGTAACGCCGAAGCGAAGGCACTCGGCAATGGACAGCAGCGCCGCTGCCTTGGCCCCCCGGGAATCCATTTTGGATTCCTTTTTCAGCAGCTCCTCCAGGGCCTGCTTATTGCTGAGGTCATCGGTGTAGCACCGCAGGACGGAGGTCGCCAGGTGGGTATGACAGTTTATGAGACCCGGCATGGCCACCATGCCCGTGCCGTCGATGATGGTCTGGGGCAGCTCCTGAGGGACCTTTTTGGAGATGAATTCAATTTTTCCGTCCGTGACGCCGATGTTGACGCCGAAGAGCACCTCCGTTCCGGGAGCCATGGTCACGGCGGTTACGTTGGTGATTAAAGTATCCAAGGTGTTCGTTTCCTTTCACGGTTCATATTACCTTCCCTTGGGGGAAGGTGGCTCGGCAAAGCCGAGACGGAAGAGGGGCGGCGAAGGCCCGATTCTGCGTGCCGCCCTCCCTCAGGGCTTCGCCCCGCCAACCCCTCCCGGGAGCGGGTTCTGGCCCAACAGGTCAAAGATCTCCCGCTTCTGCTCCAGCACATTCTCAAACTGCTCGATGTACTGCTCCGGGAATTTGGGGTTGTGGAATCGCTCCAGCTTTCCGTTTGCCAGATTGACCTTGGTCATGCCGCCGCCTCCCAGGGAGACAATGGAGTGGATCTCCTCCATCATGTAGATGTTGTACAGGCAATCCCGGCCGTCCCGGCTCCAGCCCACGTTTTCGAAGGAGCCGGACATATATTTCTGCCGGTAGAGGTAATAGGGCTTGTAGCCTAAGGCGCGGAGGGTTTCTTCGGCGTAGGCCACCATTTCTTCCACGGCCCGGACCTGGGGCAGGCTCTCCCGCCGTTCGAAGAGGTCTGCCCCCTTTTTCAGGGCCAGGGTATGGACTGTGATGTTGCTGGGGTTCAGCTCTGCCGCCTGGGTCAGGCTTCTGCGGAAGCCTGCCGCCGTATCCGTAGGGAGCCCAGCGATCAGGTCCATGTTGATGTCCTGGAAACCGGCCCCCACCGCCTGACGGTAGGCCCGGACCACATCCTCTCCCGTGTGGGGCCGCCCGCAGGCCTGGAGCACAGAGTCCTCCATGGTCTGGGGATTGATGCTCATGCGGTCTGCCCCATGGTCAAAGATGATCCGGAGCTTCTCGTCTGTCAGCGTGTCAGGCCGCCCACCCTCTACGGTGAATTCCAGGCACCGGGAGAAATCCAGGTGCTCCCGGAGGGCATCCAGAAGCCGTGCCATCTGGCTCTCGGACAGGGTGGTGGGGGTGCCGCCCCCAATATAGAGGGTGCGCATATGGCGGCCGGAGGAGCGCAGCAGCTCCCCGGTCAGGGCGATCTCCTTCAGAAGGGCCTGCAAATAGGGCTCCAGCAGCTCAGTCTTTTTGCCGACAGACCGGCTGACAAAGCTGCAATAGCTGCACCGGGTGGGGCAGAAGGGGATGCCTACATACAGAGAAATATCCTCCGGCTCCGTTTTGCGGATGGCCGCCACCGTGGAGACGGAGCAGTCCACCGCCAGGGCCCGCCGGGCAGGAGTCACGTAGTAAACATCCTTCAGGAGCCTGTCCGCGGTTTTTGGGGTGCCTCCCTCCAGCAGCTCCTTGGTGGTCAGCTTGGTGGGCCGGACCCCTGCCAGAGCGCCCCAGGCGGGCTCCTTGGGAAGTAGCTGGATGGCCGCCAGATAGACGCTCTGCTGGAGCGCGCGACGGCGCAGCCGGACGGTTTCCTCTGCTGCCTTCAGCCGCCGGGAGGCGCTGGCAGTGCGGCCGTCCCAGGTGACGCGAGCGGTGGCGGTGAGCCAGGTTTCCCCTCGGTGGAGACAGGAGCGGGCATCCACCTCAGCCCCTTCCGGGAAGAGACTGAGGAGCAGCTGCTCTACGGCGTAACGGTCGTC
>ERZ1034691.1899-NODE-1899-length-12453-cov-8.206566_pt1 | contig 12453 bp, 12 predicted proteins | sample MGYA00520638_ERZ1034691 | MGnify/ENA primary metagenome ERZ1034691 (study PRJEB33766, sample SAMN09781763) | gut metagenome | biome: gut microbiome | host: Homo sapiens | place: Madagascar | study: EMG produced TPA metagenomics assembly of the PRJNA485056 data...
TGGAGGTACAGATATTGATTTTATTCAGCGATATACCTATAAGGCATTTGATTTTGTAGATAAAAATATCAAAATGGTAAATAGGGTCTACTAATTAAATATAACCAACTGAAGTTCAATAAATTACCTTCCAATATTATTTCCGTAGTTCACAGGAAATGATTACCTTTGGGTGTTAAAATCAACAAGAATCAACATGAAATACTACTCCCAATACCACAGTCACGAGCTGTTTGAGCTTCAAGGGTCTCTCTCGGGTTTGAGCAAGTCCAACCGCTGGGTGAAGCTTGCCGACAATCTTCCCTGGGACAAGATAGAGCAGGAATACAACAAGCGACTGAAGAACCGACACAACGGTGCAGGCAATAAGCCCGCCCGCATGGTTGTTGGTGCTCTGATAGTGAAGCATGCCAGAGGGGCTGAGCGATGAGAAGACCATCCAGGCCATCCAGGAGAATCCCTATATGCAATATCTGCTTGGGCTTCCCAAGTTCACGGAGAAACCCGTTTTCGTTCCAGAGTTGTTCGTCCAAATTCGCAAGCGTCTCGATCATGAATTCTTCAACCTGCTGACCTTGCTGCTGTCGGAGGCAGACGGTAGCAAGCCGAAGAAGGTCCACACCGACGAGGACGGCAATGACCACGGGGGACGATGAAGGTCGATGCCACATGCTGTGATGCCGAGGTTCGCTATCCGACCGACTACAACCTTTTGGAAGACGGCAGCGAACTGATAGACCGCCTGCTTGACAAGTTCTGCGCCCGCCACAAGGCCGAGAAGCCTCGGACCCACCGCGTGGAAGCACGCCAGGCCTTCATCTCGTTGACCAAGAAAAAGCGCAAGGGGAAGAAACTTGTCGACAAGGTCAGGTTGATCCAACTACGCTGCCTACAGGCGGACTTGCTGACATTCCTTGATTTCCTTGGCGGGCAGTCAAGCCGTCTCCTCTCGTGCTTCAGCCGGCATGATTGCAAGTGTCTCAAGGCGGCGTTCAGAGAGGAACGAGGTGGAGGCCACATTCGGAACCTCCAAAAGGGTTTACCGGGCAAACGACATTAGGGCGAAACTTGACGACACGGCTGACACATGGATAGGAGCTTGCTTCTTCGCTAAAAACGTAATGAAGTTCCTTAGGGGACTTCTTTGTCTCATTTTCGCAAAATTGGGTCTAAAGGCCTTCAAAAGAAGGATTTCATACAGCATTGACTACCTCATGGGAGTTTTAGACCCAACACGAGGCTGCTTAGTCAAAATAATTTAGTGAACCCTAATTACCGCCCCCTCTATCGTGGTCTCTGCATTACTACAACGACTACCAGGGACGTGAATTGTGGTTCATGGTCGCAAATTTTATTCTTTTTGATATTAGGCAACTTTTAGATAGATTTTTTTGAAAAATGTGAATTGTACGCGACTGATTTGCCATCGACGTTTCAAAGAGATTGCGTTGCCTTTGCACTGGAATCGCCATGCCATCACGCTGGAATCGCACTACGCCTTTATGCTGTAAAAGCGATGCGTTATCACCGTGAAGCCGAGAAACGCGAAAAGAGGATGCGTCTCAAGGTCTTTATTGCCTTGGAGCATCCTCTTATTATAATAATGTGATGGGAAAATGATTACTTTATCTTGCTGAGATACTTGTCCACGGCCTCGATGATGATGTCGTTGAGCGTGATGCGGTTGAGCTGCGTATCGTTGAGGGCCTTGTATTGAAGCATCCTGGCGTAGAGCGATTGTGGCATTCGGCAGCCAACACTCTTTATCGGTTCGCCAGCGAACTTCGTGTTCCTGTCTGGCACCTCATGGCGTTGCGACGCGTTTAGGCGTGGGGCCTCTTCTTGCTTCCTTGGGCGTGGGCGGGCTGGCGTTGTCCTTGGACGGTACGTCCTTGTTTTTGGAACCTCAACCTCTTCCTCCTCAATGGAAGGTTCCTCAGTGAGAGTTTGTTGTGGCTCTTGGGGTTGAGCTGATGGAACTACTTCCTTTTCCTGGTTTGGCTCAGCCTCTGATTTTTCAGTGAAGGCTTGCGCGTTTGCACGCAATGGCGCGTTTTGGGTTGAAGGCTCAATAGCCTCATTGTCAGTGGTTTTGTCTACATTTTCCTTGCCGGCTTGCAACATCTTCGCCAGTTGGTCTTGCAGGCTGCTTTTGTTTCTTGTTATCTTCATTTCTTGTTTTCCTGATGTTTTGTTGGAGTTATGGTGTGGATGGTGTCTCTTTTAGATAGATGCCTAATCCTCTCCGAAAATGGTCTTTGCCACTTTCATGTAATCCTCAGCCGCGCGGCATGATGGAGCATAGTCGATGACGTTGGTCATTCTTGTTTGCGCCTCCGCCACTTTCACGGAGCGATGGATTGGGGTAGGGATGAGAGAGTCGTCAAAGTTGTTCTCAAGGAAATCTTGGAGTTCGTTGGTGATGACGAGCTGGCTGTTGACCATGGTTGGCAGGAGGAGCATGTTGGCAAGGTTCGGGTTGAGCTCTTTCCTTATTTGCTTAGCCTGCTCAAGAATGCTTCCGACACCCGTCACGCTGAGACCCTCCATCTGGATGGGCACGAGCATTGTCGTTGCCATGGCCATGGCGTTGCAGGTGCTCTGCGAGAGCGATGGAGGGCAGTCGATGAGCATGTAGTCGAAGTCGGTGAACACGTTGCCTGTGGCTGTCTTCTCGTCTATGGCCCCGTTTGTCATGTTGTAATACCCTTGCATAACGCACTTGGCGAGCACGAGGCGTGGGATGTTCTGACCAAAAAGCGAAACATCGATGTTCTGCATCTCTGACGAGCCGGGCACGTAGAAGATGCCTTCTGGCGATGTGTAGACAGGAATCTTAGCCACCTTTGTCATGGCATCGTAGATGGTCATGCGAGCGTACTCGGGTAGGGTCTTCCTTAAATCGTTCCAGCCGAGAAGAAAAGAGAGGTTGCATTGTGGGTCAAGGTCTATCACGATGACCCTCTTTTGTGGATGAAGCTTGTGCAGACATGCCGCGAGGGTTTGCACTGTGGTGGTCTTTCCCACACCGCCCTTGAAGTTGGTAACAGAAACTACGTCTGACAGTTGATGATTTGTTGTTTGAACTTCCATAGTATTTGTTCTTTGTTATTGCCTGTTATTAGCGTGCTTGCGTGGTTGTCGTTTTGCTCGACTGCTTGTTTGCGTACAATCATACCCTGTTGGTTGCGTACAATCGCGTTATATTGCTTGCTTGTTTGCGTGCAATCATGCTTTTTGCGTTGCGTGCAATAGCGGCCGATTTGTAATGCACGGTCATGCTTGTTGCATTGCGCACAATATAGCTTGTTCGATTGTATGCAATCGCGCTTGGAACGGCTGAATGGTTGTGCGCAACCTGGCTTGTTCCATTGCGTGCAATCGCCGCTTGCGCATTGCGTGCAATTAGAATTGCCTTGTTGTGTCATTGTGCGCAAATTACATTGCCACATTTGCGCTATTGCGCGCAATGATATTCTTTGCTTAATTGCAGTATTGAGTATTTGCTTTATTGCGCGCAGTCTATCAATCACGCATTCACTTTTGCAAAGATACTAATTAATTGTGTAGCCAAGAAAGAAAAGGAAAATAAAGTTGAGTGACGCTAATTAAAATAAGGCAATTTGTCAAATTTCTTCATAACATGGCATTGTGCTTAAAAATAAATATTTTTTACCAACGTTGTCCAGCCTGCAACAATAGTGTTTTATGCCATTCGACACGACGAGGTAGGGAGCATGCAACTGCAGATTGTATGCCATGATCTGGTTGAAAACTTTTTGGGTGATAGGTATGCTGGGGGCCTTGTATTCAATAATCATCTTCGGATGAAGCTCTCGGTCGTATAGCACGCTGTCGGCGCGTAGCTTTTTCATACCTATGTTCAGCTGTACCTCGTTTGCGAGCAGAGCTTGTGGATAGCCGAGCGAGCTGGTTAGCCAGTGGATGAAGTGCTGGCGCACCCATTCCTCAGGCGTCAGGGCTACCCAACGTCTGCGAAGCGGGTCAAACACCTGGCCTCGGCCATCCACGACGCGTGTTTTTATATCAAACGAAGGAAGGTTTAGTCGAATCATTTTATTAACTTTGCAAAGATAATAAATATTCTGAATAGTGAAAGCCTATGGCTGAGAAAAAAACATTGCCGACTTACGATGGCATCATGCGAGACCTTAAAAACAATGTCTTCGCACCTATATATATATTGATGGGCGATGAGGCATATTATATAGACCAAGTTTGCGACTATATCCAGTCTCATGCCTTGCCTGCCGACCAACAGGCCTTTGACCAGACGGTGGTGTTTGGCGCAGACGTGTCTGGATCCCAGATTGCCGACCTTGCCATGCAGTTTCCGATGATGGCCCCTAAAAGGGTGATTATCGTTAAAGAGGCACAAGGGCTGCGCTCACTGGAAAAACTTGAACGCTACGCCCAAAATCCACAACCGAAGACCATACTTGTGATCTGTTATAAGAATGGTGTCATGAACAAGCGTTTGAAATTGGTTTCGGCCGTGGAGAAGAGTGGGGTGGTGTTTGAGAGTAAGAAGTTGCGTGAATGGCAACTGCCCGGACACATACGCTCTTACCTTCAGGCGAAGAAATTTAGCATTGACGACAAGAGTGCGGCGATGATAGCCGACAACGTAGGAGCGGATCTTAATCGCCTTTATTCAGAGCTTGACAAATTGGTCATTTCCTTACCATCAGGAGAAACGAGAATTACCCCGGAAATGGTAGAGCGGAACATTGGGGTGAGCAAGGATTTCAATTCCTTTGAGCTTCGCGACGCCATTGTCAACCGCAATATCTTAAAGGCAAATATGATAATCAAATATTTTGACAACAATCCAAAGGCTGGCTCTCTGTTCTCATTTTTGCCTCTTCTCTTCTCTTACTTCCAGAACTTGATGCTTGCATATTATGCGCCCAATAATAAAGATCAAAACGCCTTGGCGGCTTACCTTGACTTGAAGAATGTATGGGGCATAAAAGACTATCTTGTGGGTATGCGAAATTACACTGGAAACAAGACTTTGCAGATTCTTCAGAAATTGAGAGAGATTGACGCTAAAAGTAAGGGTTTAGACAACCCATCAACCTCTGTTGGCGACCTTATGAAGGAGCTAATTTTCTTTATTTTACACTGAAGAGCCCCTTTTTGAGGCTTATTTTCTTCTATTTTGAGCGTCCTTGAGGACGCTTTTTTTATGCTTAAATTGGTGAGAATGTGTTAGTTAGCCTGAAAAAACGCCTCTGAGAATCGATTTTTTTCAGCGTCTTTGCCATCTGTCGGGAAAAAACGCAGCCAAGCGAAAAATGAGTTTCTTTTCATATTGGAATTTATAATTAAGGCTTATTATAATTTGATAATTCAAACTATGTAGAAATAAATCTAAAGCATTGAAGTTGTGTCATTTATATTATCAAACTATAATTTGCAAATGTAAAGGTATTTAGAAACATTTATGCCATAATCAAAAGCCTAAAACTTTAGCTTTATAAAGAAAAAGAAATAAATATGCAATTGTGGCATGGTAATGTAATCAGCGGTTAGTCAAGAACTTACAGGCCATTTAATGCTAAAATGAACGATGCGTGTTGTCAAAAAGGCATTATTGAAAGCGAAATCAATGCATATTTTAATATTGAAATGATTATAAGGTTTAGATATTATGATTATAGTCAACAAATTACTAAGTTTCTGTGTTTTAATAGATTAATAGCATAGAGCACAGTTATGTTTAATATTCTAAATACAAATGGCGTAAATTTAGGCAATAAATCTAAATTTAGCCTAAGGCAATAAATAAATTTAAACTTTAAGAAATAAAATTTATTTTTAGTTTGTTGTTTTTCTCGAAAAATTGATTTAACTTTGCAAATATAAATAGATAAGGCTTCAATGCCCCCAAAAATACTTGTGACATGGAAAACGAGAATCTGAAGGATAGAATCAAGGAGATAATGGATAGCAAGCACATGAACAATAAAGTGTTTGCAACCGAGACTGGCATCAACGAAGGAACCCTGAGTTTGCTTCTTCGCGGCAAGACCCAACCTACCCTCAAACATTATGAGGCCATCCATACACGTTTTCCTGATATTGCCATGGAATGGCTCTTTGATGGAAAGGGGCCAATGTACCAAAATCAAGGACTTCCCAAATCAAATACCGACGATTCTACAAGTAATGCCCAAGCCTCTGGCGCAGCTACCCCTCCCTTATCCGGGGGAGCGTCATCTTTGAACTGTTCGGTCCACGGTGTGGCAGGACAAACAGTATCCCCTTCTACTCTCTTCGACCAAAGCGGTTATAATCGTGGTTCTGGTAATATGAATAATGAAAAAAACATTGTCAAAATATACAACAATCGCCAACGTAAAATCACCGAGATAAGGGTCTTTTTTGATGACCAAACATGGGAGTCTTTCGTGCCCAAAAAATAATATCTTTTTTCGATAAATCTTTTCCAAGCATAAAAAGCAGGACTGGATTCCAAGCGAGGAATCCAGTCCTTTTTGTTACTTGTGTCTTGCCGATATGATGTCACGATTCACACGGTAATTCAAGTTTTCTTATTGGGGTAGCGTACGAATTATGGAGCTTTGGCTTCGCCTTGAACAGCCTTTTGTGTTTTGGTGCTATCGTGCCGAATTTACGTTTGAATCGCTACACGCACGTTTGAATCGCTACATGTTCACGCTTATTTCACGATGCGTTTACGCTTGAATAGCTACGTAGTATCGCTTAGCGCATGAAGCCTTTGTTTTCAACAATGTAATCAGCAAGGCGACTCGTCTTGCCATATGCTTTACTCAATTTCTGTTCGCAAGACATAAATGGAGTAAGGTATGTATGCCAAGTGACGCTCTTTCAGGCCTTGGGGGCATCCTAAATAGTTTTTCGAACAGCAATAAAACAATATTTTACCTTCCTTTCTTGGCATGTACGGATAAAACAATTATCTTTGTGGTTGTAAAGTTCAACATCATTATATATAAGAAGAGGTAGTCGTGTTGACCCTCGCTAATTTTCAACCATGAAAAAAAATTGTTTAGACCTTCGCGTTGTATCTGCGACGCATCTTTCTGACCATCATGTCTTGTTGAAGTTGACCCATGATGATACTCTCCCGGACATGCTTCCCGGTCAGTTTGTAGAAGTTCGCGTAGATAATTCTCCAAGTACATTCCTCCGTCGCCCAATCTCAATCAACTATGTGGACTACGATCGTAATGAATTGTGGTTGCTTGTCGCCGGCATAGGCGATGGTACCCGTCATCTGTGCCAGTTGTGTGCGGGCGACATTGTTAATTGCCTCTTGCCTCTTGGCAATGGCTTCAGCCAGGTTTTCCATAAGAAAGTGTTGCTTGTGGGCGGCGGTGTAGGTGTCGCCCCACTTCTTTGGCAAGGCAGCAAGTTAAGGCAAGAGGGATCCGAGCCTTCTTTCCTTTTGGGAGCCAGGTCTGCCAAGGATTTGCTGGAGTTGGATCTTTTCAAGGAGATAGGCAATGTTTACGTTACCACTGAAGACGAGTCGGAGGGAGAAAAGGGATTTGTAACCAATCATTCCGTCTTGCGGCATGAGAAGTTCGATGTTATCCAGACGTGTGGGCCACAACCGATGATGAAGGCTGTGGCAAGGTATGCCAAGGCCAATGGCATTAACTGCGAAGCTTCTCTTGAGAACATGATGGCTTGTGGTTTGGGAGCTTGTTTGTGTTGTGTCGAGAAGACTGTTGAAGGCAATCTCAGGGTGTGTCAAGATGGGCCTGTATTCAATATTGACAAGCTGTTGTGGTGAACGGAATAATGCTTGATAATGTAAAAATAAATTACTCATTATGGTAGACTTAAATGTAAAGATAAATAATTTTTCTCTTCGCAACCCCATTTTGACGGCGAGCGGGACGTTTGGCTATGGTTTGGAGTTTCAAGACCTTGTTCCGTTAGAGGAGTTGGGCGGTATTATTGTAAAGGGAACAACCCTTGAAAAACGCGAGGGAAATGATTATCCACGTATGGCAGAGACTGCTTCCGGCATGCTGAATTGTGTAGGTTTGCAGAACAAGGGAGTGGATTATTTCTGTGAAAACATATACCCGAAACTTAAGGATATTGACACAAATTTCATTGTTAACGTGAGTGGAAACTCACCCGAAAACTATGCTGAATGTGCTGCGCGAATTGACTCATTAGACAAGATTCCTGCCATAGAATTGAACATTTCCTGTCCCAATGTAAAGGATGGCGGCATGGCTTTTGGTGTTACATGCGAGGGTGCCGCGAGCGTAGTGAAAGCCGTAAGAAAGTCATATCACAAGACCCTTATCGTGAAACTTTCGCCCAATGTCACCAACATTTCAGACATAGCTCGTGCATGCGAGGCTGAGGGAGCCGACGCCGTTTCGCTCATCAACACCCTTATGGGCATGGCCATCGACATTGAGCATCGTTGCCCTAAACTGTCTATCGGCACGGGCGGACTCAGTGGCCCAGCTGTGAAACCTGTTGCCGTCCGCATGGTTCACGACGTGCACAAGGCTGTCAACATTCCGGTGATTGGCCTTGGTGGCATAATGACCGCCGAGGATGCCATAGAGTTCTTCATGGCTGGAGCCACCGCGGTGGAGATCGGCACCGCCAACTTTATCGACCCAACCGTCACCTTGAAGATCAAGAATGGTGTTGCCTCTTGGCTTGAGCGCCACGGTTGCAAGAGCGTCTTGGATATTGTTGGCGTGGTCTGATATATTATAAATGTACGAGGATAATTTTTATACTGACGAAGACTTGGACTTTTCCGAGGCCGACGGCAACGGTCTGCCAGATGGTCTTGACAGCATACATAGTTGGGATTACTTCGCTCCTGAAGAGACAGAGAGGCGTGATGACTTCACCGGCATGTCGGCAAGCGATGCCAACATAGAGGAGCCATTGCGTTCTCTCTTGCGTATGATACGTCAACAACCATGGCAAATCACTGCCGCGAAGGCGTTTTATGAGCAAGCCTTGTTCATGGCCGACTATGAGGAAGACGCGCCCATAGTAGGCTTCATGAGTTATTTCCCATCCTTTCGCGACATGTCAGTCCCGCAGTTGCGGAGCTATTTCGCCATTCGCCGTCAACTTCGTTTGGGCAAGTTTCCCGACGTGTCATTGAGCTATATCTTCGTCTATGTTTACGAGACCTTGATGAAAGTCGGGGTCAACACGGCCGAAGAGGGTTACGAGATATTGAGCGAGATTAACGAGGCATATCGCAAGAGCGAGCCGAAGTTGGGCAAATACCTTACGCCGTGGCTTCGCGATTATGTGGTTTACAATAACCTCTCATCTCATTTCCCCGAGGTTTTTAAGGCTGAGCGCGAGCAAGACGACACGATAGCTATTCTTTCCTCTTTAGATACCGCCGACGAGCAAGCGTTGTTCTCCACGTTTTGCGACCTTGGCAAGTACGACCCACGCAAGGGTGCACTCTTCACGAAAGAGCGGTCTTGCCTTGTCAGTTGCACGGCAGCTGTCTTGCGACAGCTCGTTCCGGTCTTGGAGAAAAGCCTCCATCACCGCATAGGCACCCTCTTCGCCGGCAAGCGCGTCAAGCGTTCAACCTCCATGTTCTCCAACGCTCTGTTCTACGATCCTTCACCGGTCAGGAACGTGGAGATAGAAGTCTCACCTTTTCATCGGTATTTTTGCCGTGGCGGATTGTGGACGCGCGACGAGTATGTTGGCGACAACAGTTATTTTGCCAAACTCGTTGGCGCTATTCTCCGAGAGATTGACTGCCAACTTCGCGAGCTTCTCGACGTGAAGCCACGCCTTAAACCCTCAATTCATGTCCTGCCTTATCGAGAGCAAATATGTGACGCTGTCAAGGCATGGATAGCTGAGGATAAGCGCAGGCTTGCCGCGGAAGAGGCGGAAAGACGAAGAGTGTCTATCAATTATGGAATGCTTGGCCGTATCCGGAATGACGCTGACGTAATCAAGGACAAGTTGCTCGATGGCGTGCCAACAGAAGACGATATCGCTTCCATAGAGCTTATGCCGTCAATAGAGTTGGCACCATCCTTGGAGCCTATGCCACCAATCGAGCCGACATCTTCCATGGAGTCTATGCCGGCTGTTTCCATTGAGCCGGTACCGCCTGTCGTGAGCACTCTGCCTGCCGAGACTTCGCCAAGCCAACCAAGCCATGACGAAGAAAGCCGTGAGCGAGCGTTTCTCAAGCTCATGCTCACTGGTGGCGATTGGCGTCAGTATCTCCGCTCCATCCATGTGCCCGAGGGCGTGATGGTCGAGAATATCAATAATGAGATGGTAGACAAGATAGGCGACATAGTCATCGAGGACAATGGCGACGGCATCCAGCTCATTGATGATTATCGTGAAGACATAGAAAGAATAATATATAATAATGTGTAATTCGAATATCAAGATACCGCGGCGCATTGCCCAGAGTGTCATCAACTCGCTCAAGGGTGGCGTGGTGCCGCGTATAGGCTTGCCTTTCATCACCGTTGGGCGGCGCAAGGAGATAGAGGCTTTGCTCCACGATGTTGACATTGTCGGCGAGGGTGGTGCTTCTTTCCGTTTCATAGTGGGAAAATACGGAAGCGGCAAGTCGTTTCTCCTCCAGACCATCCGCAACTATGTCATGGATCGCCGTTTCGTGGTCGTGGATGCCGACCTGTCGCCAGAGCGTCGTCTCCATGGCAATCAAGGACAGGGTCTTGCCACCTATCGTGAACTCATAAGGAACCTTAGTGTTAAGTCTAAGCCTGAGGGTGGGGCCCTTGCCATGGTTCTCGACCGGTGGATCAGTTCCGTGCAGACCGCCACCGCGAAAACGTCTGGCGTCAACGTGGATGACCCAACGTTTGCCCAACTCGTAGAGCAGCGCATCATGGCGATAGTGCATCAGATGCACGAGCTTGTTCATGGTTTCGATTTCGCGCGGTTGCTAACCCTCTATTACAGGGCCTTCACCGAAGGTGACGACGAGCTAAAAGGCAAGGTACTGAAATGGTTTCGTGGCGAGTATGCCACCAAGACGGAGGCGCGCCAAGAACTCGGCGTTTCGGTAATCATTTCCGATGACGACTGGTACGACTATCTTAAACTGTTGGCATTCTTCTTTCGTCAGGCTGGCTACCAGGGCCTTTTGGTTTTCATCGACGAACTTGTCAATGTCTACAAGATACCCAACGCCATTTCCCGACAATATAATTACGAGAAGATTCTCACGATGTACAACGACGCGCTTCAAGGCAAGGCGCGGTATATTGGCACCATCATGAGTGGCACGCCCCAGTGTGTCGAAGACCGTCATCGTGGTATATATAGCTATGAGGCGTTGCGTTCGCGCCTTTCCGAGGGCAAGTTCGTGGCTCAAGGTCATCAAGACTATCTTGGCCCCGTGCTACGCTTGCAGCCACTCTCAAACGAGGAGATGTTCGTGCTTGCCGAGAAGCTTGCCGACATTCATGCCTCTCTATATGGCTATGGGAGGACGCTTACCGATGCCGACCTCACCACTTTCATACAGGTGGAATATTCTCGCGTTGGGGCCAGCGACAACATCACACCGCGTGAGGTCATACGCGATTTCATAGAGTTGCTCGACATTATCATGCAAAACCCAGGCAGCGATGTCCAAGACATTCTTCAAAGCGAGGCTTTCAGCTATGCCAAGGCGGAGGCGGAGGAGAAAAAAGACGATGCCGGCGGACAGTTTGCCGAGTTTACCATTTAGTCCATGAACATCTTCTCACGCTATTCCCCTGCCATCCAGCGTTATATCTACTCTGAGGGCTGGAGCAAGCTCCGCGCTATCCAGGCCGCAGCCGGCGATGCCATTTTCAATTCCGATGCCAATGTCCTGCTTTCCGCGTCCACGGCATCGGGCAAGACGGAGGCGGCGTTTTTCCCCATCATCACGCTCTTGCAGGAGAATCCGCCTGCCACAGTGGGCTGTCTCTACATAGCGCCTCTCAAGGCCCTTATCAACGACCAGTTCACGCGTCTCAACGACATCTGCCGCGAGTGCGACATAGCCGTGTATCATTGGCATGGCGACGTGTCGCAGGAACAGAAGAAGAACCTCTTGCGTCGGCCATCGGGCATACTGCAGATTACGCCGGAGAGTCTTGAGGCGATGCTCTTGCATCGTCATTCTCAGATACCGTCACTTTTCAGCGACCTTCGTTTCGTGGTCATCGATGAGATTCATTCCTTCTTGCGTGGCGACCGTGGCGGCCAGATGCTCTGCCTGCTCGAGCGGCTCTCGCGCATGGCTGGTGTTAACCCCCGTCGTGTCGGACTGTCGGCGACCATCGGCGAGCCTGCCCTCGTGGGCGGTTTCCTATCAGCTGGTACTGGTCGTGGAACCATCATACCCAAGATACAGTTGCAGGGCAGCAAGTGGAGAATATCCGTGGCGCA
>ERZ1034691.1904-NODE-1904-length-12418-cov-7.977190_pt1 | contig 12418 bp, 8 predicted proteins | sample MGYA00520638_ERZ1034691 | MGnify/ENA primary metagenome ERZ1034691 (study PRJEB33766, sample SAMN09781763) | gut metagenome | biome: gut microbiome | host: Homo sapiens | place: Madagascar | study: EMG produced TPA metagenomics assembly of the PRJNA485056 data...
TTTGTTTTGCGAAAAAATATATAACCATGAGCAAAGATAGTCATTTTACCGGACTGCAATGATAAAAGAACATTATTCGCAAAACGAAGTTTTTTATACGCGAAAACATATCACAAGCCTTTGACGAATTGCCTAAATTTGCAACCGAAAGAAACACATACCCTTATTAAACTAAAAACAATTATGACAAAAGCAATCCGGACAACCAGTTCAGGAGCCCTTGCATTCGGGCGCGTCCTGTCTCTATTCGTATTGATGCTAACATGTGTCATACAAGTGAATGCCCAAAAAACTGTTCCCGTGCGCGGAACGGTAGTGAGCGCCGACGACGGCGAGCCTCTCGTCGGTGTCAGTGTGCAGCAAGAAGGCTCCACCGTCGGTGCCGTGACCGACATAGACGGCAACTTCACGCTTCAGACCGCGATTCCAGCCAAGCTCAAGTTCAGTTATGTCGGTTTCCAGACCGCGACCGTAAAGGTGAGCGACACCTCGCCCGTGCGCCTGTCGCTGCAGATCGACGCCCACTCGCTCGACGAGGTGATGGTGGTAGGCTATGGCATACAGAAGAAGAAGCTCATCACCGGCGCCACTGTCCAGGTGAAAGGCGACGACATAGCCAAGTTGAACACCGTAAACGCTCTCGGCGCCCTCCAGAGCCAGACACCAGGAGTTGACATCATCTCAAGCTCAGGCATGCCAGGCGAGGGATTCAAGGTAACGATTCGCGGTCTTGGCACCACTGGCTCATCCTCCCCACTCTACATCATCGACGGCGTGACAGGAGGCGACATCAACGCCATCAACCCCGGCGACATCGAGACGATAGACGTGCTGAAGGATGCCGCGTCGGCAGCCATATACGGCAGCCGCGCCGCCAACGGCGTGATACTCGTGACCACGAAGCAGGGACGCATGGGCAAGACGCAAGTGAGCTACGACGGCTACGTGGGTTGGCAGAACGGCTACCGCCAACCCGACCTCCTCAATGCCCAAGAGTTTGCCACGATAATGACCGAGGCACGCTACATGGACGGACTGCCCGACTTCGACTACGCGTCGCTCGTGCCCGACTGGGACAAGATAAAGAGCGGAGAATGGAAGGGCACCAACTGGATGGACGAGGCACGCAACAAGAACGCCATCGTCACCAACCACAGCCTCAACATCATAGGCGGCAGCGACATGTCGACTTACTCCATTGGCCTGTCCTACACCAAGCAAGACGGCATCATAGGCAAGCCCGTGGCACCTAACTATGAACGCTACAACGCGCGTGTCAACTCCGACCACACGCTCATCAAGGCGGGCAAGCTCAACGTGCTGAAGCTCGGAGAGAACATCACCTACTCCTACATCGAGCGGAGCGGCATAAGCATTGGCGACATGTGGGGCAACGACGTGCGCAACCTGCTGCACTCCAGCCCGTTCCTGCCCAACCTTGATGAGGACGGCAACTACCACTACGCCATTCCATGGGAATCGAGAGAGGCCAACCCAATCGGACTTATGGACTACGGCAGCGGCCACAACAGATCGAAGGAACATTGGCTCATGGCCAACGTCTACGCACAGCTCGAACCGATAAAGGGCCTGCGCATCAAGACCAACTTCGGCTACCAGCTCAGCGCAAGCACGTCGCGCAGCTTCATACCGGTATATAAGCTCGCGAGCAACACCTTCACGACCGAGAACCTGGTAAGCCAAGGCTCAAGCACAGGCACGTCGCTGCTATGGGAGAACACCGTCAACTACAACACCAAGCTCGGCAAGCATTCCATCGACGCGCTCCTCGGACAGTCGATAGAGAAGAGCGGAATGGGCGAAAGCATCAACGGCAGCAACTACAACTCCATCTTCTCCGACTTCAAGCACGCTTACCTCGACAACACGCCTGTGGTAACCGGACGCACACAACTGTCAGGGGCGCCATGGGGCGACAGCAAGCTGGCCTCATTCTTCGGACGCGTCAACTACGACTACGATGGCAAATACATGGCATCGGCCGTACTCCGCGCCGACGGATCGTCCAACTTCGCAAGCGGCCACCGCTGGGGCTATTTCCCGTCGGTGTCGGCAGGATGGATAATCACCGAAGAGCCTTGGATGAAGAAGACAAGCCGCTGGATGGACTACCTCAAGCTGCGCGCCAGCTGGGGACAAAACGGCAACCAAGACATACCGGCATTCCAATATCTGTCCACCATCTCATTCTCGGGTTCCGACTATACGTTCGGGCCTGACAAGAGCGTGCTCGTGAAGGGCGCATATCCCGACATCCTCGCCAACGAAGACCTTACGTGGGAGACATCGGAGCAGCTTGACCTCGGCATCGACGCGCGTTTCCTTGACAACCGCCTCGGACTGACATTCGACTACTACGTCAAGACCACCAAGGACTGGCTCGTGGAGGCACCTATACTCGACAGCTACGGCACCGGCGCGCCATACATCAACGGCGGCGACGTGCGCAACAGCGGTTTCGAGCTGGCGCTCAGCTGGAACGATGAAAAGGGAGGGTTGCGCTACGGCGTGAACTGGAACATGGCATACAACAAGAACAAGGTGACGCGCATAGCCAACTCAGAAGGCATCATCCACGGGGCAAGCAACATCCTCAGCAACGGGACAACGGAAATCTACCGCGCGCAGGTGGGCTATCCCATCGGTTACTTCTACGGCTACAGCACGGCAGGAGTGTTCCAGACCGAGGAGGAGATTGCCGCCTACAAGGGAGCGAAGCTCGACGGCACGCGCCCAGGCGACGTAATATGGGTTGACCGCAACAACGATGGCGTAATCGACGAGCGCGACGAGGGCATGATAGGCAATCCACACCCCGACGTGACAATGGGTCTCGGCCTGAACGCCGCGTACAAGGGATTCGACATCAGCGCCACGTTGCATGGCGCGTTCGGACAGCAGATAATGAAGTCGTACCGCTCGTTCGTGGACTACGCACGTCAGAACTACACGTCCGACATCTTCGGACGCTGGCATGGCCCAGGTACATCCAATCGCCTGCCGCGACTCACCACAGGGACATCGCCCAACTGGCAGTTCGTGTCTGACCTATACATGGAAAACGGCGACTACGTGCGCATGCAGAACCTTACCGTGGGCTACGACTTCAAGCAGCTCTTCAAGAACATGCCGCTGCAGCAGCTGCGCCTCTACTTCACGGCCGAGAACCTATTCACCATCACAGGCTACTCGGGAATGGACCCAGAGGTGGGCTATGGCGGATACGAATCGTGGGTGACGGGTGTCGACATAGGTTCATACCCAAGCGCACGCACCTACATCGTCGGCGTGAACATCAAGTTCTGACGCCGAAAACAAAAGACATCTTCAAGAAAACTTGAAAAGTAAAAGCAAACAAAGACAAGACGGATATGAAAAAGATATTTCTGTACGCTTTCTCTCTGTGCCTGCTCGTCACAAGTTGCGACAGCTTCCTCGACACTGAGAACTTGACAAAGAAAGACAGTTCCAACTTCCCTAAGACCGAGGCCGACATACAATCGGCTCTCACGTCCATCTACGATGAGCTGCGGCACGCCACCGACGGCGAGGAAGGCCAGCAGTTCTACATCAGCGCCGAGCTGCTCTCCGATGACCGCTTCGGCGGTGGCGGACCAGACGACCGCCGCGCCGCGGCGTTGGACCAACTGCTCAAGTCGGACGAAAACATGTTCGCCGACCCATGGCGACAAAACTACCGTGGTATCTACCGTGCCAACTTCCTGCTCGAGAAGCTCGATGGCATTGACGCCAGCGAAACGGCCAAGAAGCAAGCTCGCGGCGAGGCTTGTTTCATGCGCGCCTACTTCTATTTCCAGCTGTGCCAGATGTTCGGCACCGTGCCACTGTCAGTGACGACAAAGGCCAAGAACCTGCCACGCGCCTCGAAGGAGGAACTCTACGCGCAGATTGCCACAGACCTGAAGACAGCCATAGAATGCTTGCCTGCCACACCTTACAGCACGTCGGACGCCTCACAGCTCGGGCGCGCCAACCACTGGGCAGCAGAAGGAATGCTCGCTCGCGTCTTCCTCTTCTACACTGGCTACTACAACGAGGAGACCCTGCCATTGACAGACGGCACACTGACACGCGACGACGTGATAAGATACGTTGACGACTGTGTGGCCAACAGCGGCTACGCATTAGTAGACGACTTCCGAAGCCTGTGGCCATACGCCAACGAATACACCGGCAAGGACTACGACTACGTGAAAGGCAACAACCTGCACTGGATTGGAGAATCTGGGGCAAACACAGAGAGCATGTTCACCATCAGGTACTCCGCGCAGGCATCTTGGAACGATGGTTCGGCCTACCGCAACAACCGCGTATGCCTGTACATGACACCACGCGAGGGAGCCGACATGATGACAAACTTCCCCTACGGACTCGGATGGGGATGGGGCACTGTAAACTCCAAGACCTACACCGATTGGCCATCGGGCGACTTGAGACGCGACGCTTCAATAATGAACGTGGACAAGGAAATGCCAAACTATACGTGGGGCAACGACAAGCAGATGAACGAGACTGGCTACTGGTCGAAGAAATACGCGGCCTTCAACTGCATCGACGACGACGGCAGCAGCGTCAACTTCTACCGCAAGATATACTCCACGCTCGACCCCGACTACCAGCTCAACAACATACAGGACATCTACGTGCTGCGCTTCGCCGACGTGCTTCTCATGCAGGCCGAGCTGAAGCACGACGCCGCGCCGATGAACCGTGTGCGCCACCGTGCCGGACTGCCCGACGTGGCCTACTCCGACGAGAACCTGCGCAACGAGCGACATTGGGAGTTGGCCTTCGAAGGACTGCGCTACTACGACCTGCTGCGCTGGCACATCGCGGGCGACGTGCTGCAAAACAACCAGAACAACGTGCGCGTGAAAGACAACCTCGTTGACGAGCCAATGGACTTCTCTGGCATAAAGGCACGCATAGAGGCTACGCAAGGCCTGCTGCCATTGCCAAAGACCCAGATAGACCTCTCCAACGGCATGCTCAAGCAGAACCCAGGATGGGGCAATGAGAGCCTGAAACAATAATAATAGAACCAAACGACGAATATCATGAAAAAAACATTTATATTTGCAATAGTTTTGGCAGGGCTCACCTTGTGCGGCTGCGAGCCTGTCATCGACGACCAGGCCATGGGCGACGTGCTGACAGCCGAGCAGCTCGACATCGACGTGACCAATATTACCGAGGGAAGCAACGCCATAGTGCTGAAAAACAACACGCCACGGACAGGAGCCTACTGGGACACGGGCATAGGCGTATCCACACGGCAGTGCGACACCATCGTCATGCCCTATGTCGGCGACATTGAGATTAAGTTTACCGGAATATGCGACGGCGGACAGGTCACGACCTCTCGCAATGTTCACATCACGCGCATTGACCACCCGATACAGAAGGAGTGGACACTCTTCGCCGGAAGCGGCACGGAGGGTAAGACATGGACATGGGACATCGACGGCACAGGAGGAGCCGTGTATGGCACTGCCGGATGGCTCACCCAGGACGCCCCTGCATGGGACGTGAAACCACTCGACCAACTTGAAGATCGCGACTGTTCACTCGTGTTCGACCTCAACGGCGGAGCCAACGTGTCGAAAGTCGACGCCAACGGCAAGGTAATAGAGAAAGGCACGTTCTCGTTCGACATGAGCGCAACAAAGAAGAACCCTGACAACGGCGCGCAATGGTCTATAGGGCAACTGAAGCTCAACGGCGTGAGCATGTTGTCGGGCCACGCCTTTTACGACGCGTCTAACGTGGTGACGACATTCGAAATCCTCAAGCTGAGCGACAACGAGCTTGTGCTGTGCTACAATCCACAAGACGCCGACGCATGGACAGACGCCACGTTCTGGATGCTGCGCAAGAAGTAAGACCCGCCAAGGACAATATAAAATGAAAATCGGAATTGACATGGGCGGCACCAACCTGCGTGCCGCCCTCGTGGACAAGCATGGGATCGTCAGGATGGAACAAGTGGCATCGCCTGCGCATGGAACAGAGCAAGAAGCCATCGACGTGCTATGCAAGCTTGTCGAGCGGTTGTTGTCCGACGGCATCGACGGCATCGGTGCAGGCATACCATCGGTAATCGACCGCGACAACGGCATCGTCTACAATGCCGCCAACATTCCATCGTGGAAAGAGGTGCACCTGAAAGACATATTGCATAAGAGATTCGGGATGAAGATAGCCATTGAAAATGACTCCAACTGCTTCACGCTCGGCGTAGCGCGCTATGGCGACGGACAACGCTTCAGCAACTTCGTGGGAACGACACTCGGCACCGGGCTTGGCGGAGGCATAATAATCAACCATCAGCTATACGGTGGGGTGAATGGCGGCGCGGGGGAGATAGGTTCACTGCCCTATCTCGACAGCGACCTTGAGCATTACTGCTCGAGCATGTTCTTCGAGCGTGTATGCCACACCACGGCCGAACGGCTTTACAACCGCGCCGTAGGCGGTGATGCCGAAGCCATGGAACACTGGAAAGAGTTCGGCCGCCACATGGGCAACATGGTGAAGGCAGTGATGTTCGCCTACGACCCCGAAGCCATAATAATCGGCGGCGGCATATCGCGAGCCTTTGCGCTCTTCGCGCCTTCCATGCGCGCCACCGTGGCGACGTTTCCCTATCCCAAATCGGTGGAACGGTTACACATCCTGCCTTCGACATTGAAGGACGCCGCATTGCTCGGAGCGGCAAGCCTCGTGTAGCGCAATGACACATGCAATCAATAATAACCCTAAACGCTTAAAACATAATGAACCCAAAGCAACTATATCGTGGCTTCATGCTCGCCACCGCATTGGCCGCGCTTGGCGGCAACGCACAGGCACGCACCATAGAGCTCAACAGCGGTTGGACGCTGCAGGGACGCTATAAAGCCACCGTGCCTTCAACCGTCATGGGCGTGCTGACGGCAAACGGAGAATATGCCGGAATACTCAACGGAACCGCATATAAGGACATTGACCGTTCACGCTTTGACAAGCCGTGGACCTATTCCACAAAGTTCCATCTCTGCGACAACGACCTTAAAGGCCACGTATTCCTGCAACTAGACGGCATCAGCTATCGCGCCAACATACGACTCAACGGCACCCTCATAGCCGACACGGCAAGCATATATGGCACTTACCGCCGCCATCGTATCGACATGACACGACTTGCCAAGGCTGACAACACGCTTGACATTGAGCTTTTCAAGGCTAAGGCGGGCGAGCCTAACGCCGGTTACGTGGATTGGAACCCGCGTCCGGCCGACGAAAGCATGGGCATCATCCGCCCGGTAAGCATCGTCACGTGTGGCGACGTGGCACTGACAAGCCCTGCCGTGACAAGCGAGGTGAACACCGCCACACTCGACGAGGCATGGCTGACACTGTCGGCACAGGTGGAGAACATTGCCGACCATGCCGTCAGCGGCGAACTGCGCGGCATGATCGACGGCAAGGTGTTCGCATGGCCAGTGACACTGCGCGCCGGTGAACGACGGCTGCTACGCTTATCGCCCGACGACATAGACCTGCTACACGTCAAGAACCCACGGCTGTGGTGGTGTCGAGGCATGGGCAAGGCCGAACTTTACGACATGCGACTCTCATTTGTGGCAGACGGCAAGACGCAAGACGCTACATCGCTGCGCTTCGGCATTCGCCAAGTGGGCGAATACTTCACCGAGCGTGGCGACCGAGGCTTCACGCTCAACGGCAAACGAGTGCTCGTTAGGGGAGGCGGATGGACCGACGACATCTTCATGCGCGACACGCCGGAGAGCAACGCCGAACAACTGTACAAGGTGTGCGACATGAACCTCAACGCCGTGCGCATGGAGAATATCTGGGGCAAATCGCAAGACATCTTCGACCGCTGCGACTCTCTCGGCATCATGCTCCTGCCAGGATGGACTTGCCACTGGGAGTGGGAAGACTATCTCGGAGTGCCCGACGACGAGCTTTACGGCTGCATGACATCTGATAAAGACATACGGCTGATGACACAATACTTCGAGGACCAGCTGCTATGGCTACGCCACCACCCAAGCATCATCTGCTGGTTTGTGGGCAGCGACAAACTGCCAATGCCAGAACTGGAGCAGAACTATCGCCACCTGCTGAACCGCCTTGACCCATCACGGCCGCTCATCACGTCGGCAAAGAAGCTCGAGAGCCGGCTGTCGGGCACGGCAGGAATGAAAATGGCAGGGCCCTACGACTATGTGGGACCCGCCTACTGGTACAGCGACAAGGCACCGGGCGGAGCCTTCGGCTTCAACACCGAGACAGGCATCGGCGCCCAAGTGCCACAGAAAGAATCGCTACGCCGCATGATTGGCAAGGACTTATGGCCAATAAACGACACGTGGAACTACCACTGCACCGCCTCCAAATCTTCAATGGGAAAACTCAACCGTCTTCAGGAAATGGTGAAGTCGCGCTACGGAGCGCCTTCAAGCCTCGACGACTTCTTACACAAGGCTGATTTAGCCAATTATGAAAGCACGCGCGCCATGTTCGAGGCGTTCCGCGTGAACACTCCCGCATCCACGGGAATCGTGCAATGGATGCTCAACTCGGCACGGCCTGGAATCTACTGGCAGCTATACGACCACTACGGCCAACCTAACGCGGCCTACTACTCTGTGAAAAAGGGCAACGCCCCGCTGCAGCTCATCTACGACTATGCGACACACGACATAATGGCGGTAAACGGGACATTGCGCAGCGAGCACGTCAACGCCAACATGAGACTATACGCCACCGACGGCAAGTTGCTCGACGAAAAAGACACCACCTTCATCGTGGGCAGCCAAAGCCACGGCAGGGTATTCTCCGTGCCCGAAGTGAAAGGCAACGCCTTCCTCTTCCTTACACTCACTAACGAGAAAGGCGACACCATCGCCAACAACGACTATATGCTTGCCGAGCGCATGGATGAATACGACTGGGAGGCTTCCGACTGGATAACGACACCGATTAAACGCTACGCTGATTACACAAGCCTGGCATCGCTCGAAAAAGCAGAGCTGCAGGCAAAGGCTATCGCAAGCCACGACGGTGACAGCTTGCGCATTCGCATCGACCTTGACAACACCGGCAAGACGGTGGCCTTGCTCGTGCGGCTCGCGATGACCGACCGAAGCGGCAACCTCGTGGCACCGGCCCACTATAGCGACAACTACGTAACCCTCGCGCCGGGCGAACGCCGCGTCATAACGTGCGAACTTCCAAGACGCGACAGCGTGAAGGGACTCAAACTTAGCGCCGACGGTTGGAACATGCCCCACACACGCGACATAAAGATAAAGTAGCAACCAACAAGTGCCAATGATTCACCTTATACTGCTCACCGACTTCACCGAGACCTACGCCACCGAGCTCCTGCGTGGCATTCTCGACTACTCCCAAGGCCATGAGCCTTGGGTCGTGAGCCGCATGCCTACTTCCTACCGCGTGGAGCACGGTGTCGACGGTGTAGTGGAATGGGCTAAACAATGGAAAGCCGATGCCATTATAGGGCAATTCGATACCCATGACGACGTGGATGCCTTTGCCAGGAATGGCATCATCGCCGTGGCGCAAGACTTCATGCAACGGTTCGACAGCATACCCAACATCACGGGCGACTACCTGGCACAGGGCATGCATGCCGCCGACTACTTCATAAACAAGGGATTCCGCAACTTCGCCTTCTATGGCTACGCCAACGCCGTGTGGAGCAAGGAACGCTGCCAAGGATTTGCCGAGCAGTTGATGTCGCACGGCCATAAGCCTCCTTATATATACGAAAAACAGTCGCTCGAGAACTTGTGGTTCTACGACCCAGAGTCGCTCGCCGATTGGCTGCGTAGCCTTCCCCACTCCACTGCCATACTGGCATGCGACGACACTCGAGCCAACGTGATACTCGAAGTGTGCCGGATGATTGGCATCAAGGTACCGTCAGACATAGCCGTGCTTGGCGTGGACAACGATGAGATAACGTGTACGCTCACCTACCCTAACCTGTCGAGCGTTTGCCTTGACGTGCGCAGCGCGGGCTACAAGACGGCGCAGCGCATAAAACAGGTAATGAACGGCGGACAGCATCGCGACAATGACATTATGGTGGACTACATAGGCATAATGGAACGGCAGTCGACCGACATATTAATGACTGCCAACAAGCATATTCTCGCCGTGCTTTCCTACATACACCAACACTACGCCGACAAGCTCACCGTGGAACAGTTGCTGAAACTCGTGCCCATGTCAAGACGTCTACTCGAAAAAACGTTCAAGATGGAGACTGGAACGTCAATACACCAGTACATCATGGACTTGCGCCTTGAACGCATGAAGCAACTGCTCATGTCGACCGACATGCCAATCGCTGACCTCGCGCTTGCAACCGGACTTTCCGACGCGAAAAACGTGGCACGGCTGTTCAACCAGCGCGAAGGCATCACACCGCTCGGATATAGGCAACTCCACGGTGGTTACAAGAAGAAACATTAATCCGCTATGCGGACAGACAGCCATCGTGGATGTTTTATCAGAAAAAGCCTTGGCTATGTAGGGTCTACTAATTAAATACAACTAATTGAATTTCAATAAATTATCTTTCAATATATTTCCGTAGTTCACTGGAAATGATTACCTTGGGGTGTTAAAATCAACAAGAATCGACATGAAATACTACTCCCAATACCACAGTCACGAGCTGTTTGAGCTTCAAGAGTCTCTCTCGGGTTTGAGCAAGTCCAACCGCTGGGTGAAGCTTGCCGACAATCTTCCCTGGGACAAGATAGAGCAGGAATACAACAAGCGACTGAAGAACCGGCATTACGTTAACGATGAAAAGAAAATAAGGGGGTGTGTCAAAACTCACAATATCCCCTCTAAAAAATAAAACTCGCAACTTTAGTGGAATCCACTTAAGCTGCGAGTTTTATTTCATTTTTCTTCTCCAGTCCCCCCAAATAGTCCCCAAGGTGCTTTTCAAGGCGAGAAATGACAAATACATGGTCAAAACAGTATCTCAATCCCCTCAATTTCATCTTTACAATCATTTTTTTCAGATTAAATGCTATGGCAAAGAAGGCAAAGTCCATAGTGACCTTGTCTTTACCAAAATGACGGAAACGGCGGTATGCCATGTCAAATTTCATTTGTCCGAAAACGGCTTCAGGTTCTATACACCTACGCCCTCGTTGCTTCAACCCTTCATCTGAAGTCAATAGGTTGAATGCTTGCCGTTTGTATTTTTCCAGACGATGGTTTCGTTCGATGATTCTGTTGCCTTCAGCTTTAAAGCAGAGGGAACGTAGGGGACAACCATTGCAATTTTTTGCTTGGTAACGATGCCTTTCCGAGACATATCCGCTTGCTGTCTTTACTCTCCTTTGACCTATCCGACTCATGTGTTGTCCCATTGGGCATACGCAATAATCTTCTTTTTCATTGTAACCTCACACCGCCAAACTTATTGGGTTATTTTAACGCTAAAAGAAGTCCGTGTTTGGAAGTAAAAAGTGGGAACCTATTAATCGTCAAACACCGTATCCTCATAAATTTCCCGCAACCGATTTCTGAGAACCATGGGAGGCGAATAAGTCAAATGGATATTTTAAGGTATCTGAAATTTCTAACTTTGTCGCCGTACGTTGCTCTTCTAATCATTGCTAAAATACTATTTGAATACCGACCCTAAAATTATTCTTTTTATAATACAAAGGTAACAACTTGCTCCCGAACAACGATGCATTGCCTTGCTTTTTAATCTCATTTTGTGCAGATTTTAATACCTGTACAACCCAGTTGATGAATAGGGCGATTTCGGAGAAATCGTAGAGTATGACGCGACAGGCATAAACAGTATACCCACCTCCGCCAGCACGAAAGGTTATCGTGTCAAATCTTCATGCTGCTTTTCTCGTTTCAGCTTTTCAGCAAGTGAAATCACGCAAAGGTAGATTTCTACGTGGCATATTCTTGTTTAATAATGTTAAATCACGGCGCAAAATTAAATTTTGCCAGTAAAACGAAGCGTAATCAAAAGCGAAAGTATTATCTTTGTAACGTCTATCCTATACCGGAAGCCCCGATGGGCGGAGGTTGGGCAGACATATATACATATAAAGGCGTAACTGTACGCTTTGGTTTTGACAGTGTAAGAATCTGGCAGTTCGAACAAAAGTTGTCAAAGACAAAGCAATGGGAACGCCTCATGAGGTGTATTATATACAGCCCTCATTGGCTTCGGACGATTATGTCGTTCGTTGTCAAGAGAGTTTTCTATATACATACACAGGCGTGGGGCTTTCGGCGTTGTACATAGCAAGACCACAATTCTTATTTGTTACCTACTTGATTATCAGTA
>ERZ1034691.1905-NODE-1905-length-12417-cov-4.615030_pt1 | contig 12417 bp, 8 predicted proteins | sample MGYA00520638_ERZ1034691 | MGnify/ENA primary metagenome ERZ1034691 (study PRJEB33766, sample SAMN09781763) | gut metagenome | biome: gut microbiome | host: Homo sapiens | place: Madagascar | study: EMG produced TPA metagenomics assembly of the PRJNA485056 data...
CATATGTCTTATCACCCATAAACACTCTGCTGCCGGGATATATATTCTTATCAACCTTGACAACCGCCTTCTCTGACTCTCTTATAAGAGAGTACAGATATCTGCCTCGTTCTTCATACTTTGCCTTCTCAGACTTCTTTACAATCTTTGTCTGGAATACCTTTCTGTAAAGGGTCTCATCAAACTTATCTGAACCAGCCTTCTTTAATATGTCAAACTTATACATAGCCTGGTCATAACGCTCTATTTCTGAGTCAATGTCCTTAATCTTCATAATAATCTGGGCATACTCTGAGTTTAAGCTCTTTGTGGCACCTACTCTTATAACTGTCTTTGCAAATGCATCACTGCCGCAGCTCTTGACCGTAACGCCTCTTATTCCTGTTATATCTCCACCGATAACAGAACCGAGCTTTCCTTCAAGATATATATTGCCATATGCCATAGCATTAGTATTAAGCATATAGTCACACTTAATATCTCCGTGGCTTATAATCTTTGCATTCTCAAAAAATCTTGCTGATACATTGCCCTCTGCTTCAATAAGTCCGTTCTCTCTTGCATTCACACCATCCTTGATGATTATATCCTTGCCTGCCTTAAGTATGGCATCCTCAACATAACCGCCTATGAATATATTGCCCATGGCATGGACTGTAACACCGCTATGTACACCACCGCTGATAGTTACATCACCATTAAAGTCAATGCTTCCTGTTCCAATATCAAGGTCGCCGGAAACACTGTATACATTACTTACATTAAGGTCGTAGTTACGGTACTCTACCTTACCATCAAGCTGTGCATAATAAGTCTTTCCATCATCTGATACTGTAAAGCCATGTCCTCTTAATCTAGGACTTGGTCTTCCCGGCTTTGGCACAAGCAGCTTTCCGCATACATCATATCCAAACTCTCCCTTTGTCGGTTCTACATATTCTGCAAGCTTGTCATCCTGACTTACCTTTTCAAATAGCTTTACATTAAAGTAATCAACTGAGCCATCTTCCCTTAAGGTTGGCTTGTTATCTCTCTCATAGTTCTCATCGAAGTAGAAAATGTAGTGTCCATCAGTACCATTGACTGCCTCTTTTCCTTGTGCTACAACCACTTCCTGTCCGTATATCTTCTTAACGATAACATCCCTTATCTTCGCCTCATCTATACCAGTCCGCACTCCTGCTGCTGACAGCTTATCTATTACCTCCTCATATGTGTATGCTCCATCCTGTCCTATCTCATCAAGGACAATGCTAGCTCTCATATGATTTTCAGCAACACTGACAACTACATTCTTGGTATTCAATTCCGTCTGTTTTTCATATACATTACTCACTTCTGAATCCTCCAATCATTTATAGTTACCTGTTTCCTACTCATAATGAATAACTAATTATCCTTGTATATCAGTAGTTCCGATGGGTCTATACCCTTTTCAAGCCTGATTCTTATCTGTTCCATCTGTCTGAACGTATACCTTGGGTCTGCATACACACTGACATCAACGCCGCTCTGTAGTCCAAGAAGTATCTCCTGACTCTGCAGTTCATTGAGCTGCTGCGTCTCAGGTGTTCCCTTATGTTCTGCATTAAGCCTTGCTTCCTTCATCCTTACCGCATCTATAAATGGGTCTGCGTAAGGTGTGACATCTATGCCAGCTTCAAGTCCAAGTCTTATCTGTTCCATCTGCCCCGATGAAAAACCTATCATATTATACTTTGTTATATCTATACCGGCTTCAAGTCCAAGCCTTAACTGCTTCATCTGCTCCGCTGTATATTCGTGCAGCATATACTTTGATATATCAACACACTTTATAATACCTAATCTGATTTCGTTCAACTGGCTCGCATTATAGTTGTCTTTAACAAAAAATGAGATATCTATATCATCCTTCTTAGACAGCCTTATCTGTCTTAACACCTCTCCCGGATAGCCAAGACCTGCATATCTGCTTAAGTCGAACTTGTACTTAAGTGCCAGCCTTATCTCTCTCATAACAGCGTAATCATACTTTGGATTGCATATAAGCGAAAGGTCTATGCCTTCCTTTATGCCCTCCTTTATCTGCTCCATCTGCATATAATCATACTCTGCATCTGCAAAAGGTGTGACATCTATGCCTTCCTCCAGAGCATTTCTTATAACTTTCATCTGTCTTTCATTAAATTCTTCTGACGCATACTTTGATACATCTATACCGCTCTTAATGCCAATAGTAATCTCTAATGCCTGTAAGTCATTAAATCCTGCCTTTTTCCACTCTTCAACTCCAGCATTAGAATTAATTAATTCCTTTATAATGCTCTCTTCCATATTGTTTTCTCCAAACATAAATAATCTCATAATTAGCAATTCACGTTTATATTTATATTAAAATAATATCATATATCTGACAATTTAGCAATGTGTTCTGTGCTTCTGACACTTAAAATCTGCTTTTTAATTATCAATAACAGCTATTATACGACTATTGTTATCCTTCTTTATCCCAGAATTCTTTTATGCAGCCGTCCACTCCTGCTATGTCACACGGATATATAACATCCCATTCCCTTGGGTACTGCTGCTCATACTCCTTCGTTAAGAACCTGTCATCTAAAAGAAGAATAATCCCCTTGTCGCTGTCAGTTCTTATAACTCTTCCTGCCGCCTGCAGCACCTTATTCATTCCGGGATACACATAGGCATACTGATATCCGTTTCTGCCCCGTGAATCAAAGTAATCCCTTAATATATTTCTCTGCCTGCATATCATGGGTATTCCTGTTCCAACAATAGCAGCGCCAATAAGAGCCTCTCCTCTTAAGTCTATGCCTTCTGAAAATATACCTCCAAGCACGCAGAAACCGACTATATTAGTACTGTCCTTTTCCATAAAAAGCGACAGAAACTTCTCCTTGTCAGCCTCCTTCATATTAGGTGGCTGCTTTATTATATTGTATACACTGCCGCCGGATAAAGAAAATATATCCAAAACCATGTCAGATGCCATATCATTGTCAGCCAGCTCTATAATATTACTCTGGTACTTTTCTGTATACACATCATAGACAGCCTGCATATAGCTGTATGACGGAAAGAACACCATATATCTGCCATCCCGTGATGTCACAAGCTTTCGTATATAATCTGCCACCTTCGTATATTCATTTACATTTCTTCTTGTATACCTGCTGCTTACATCCCTGCCTACAATCACTCTTTTATTAGAAGTATCAAAAGGTGAGTGTGCATATACAGCATAATCTTCTGTGTTTCCCGATATCATTTCCTTAAAGTAATTAACCGGCAGAAATGTAGCCGAAAACATAACAGCAGCCTTTCCCTGACTTAGTCTTAGTGATATATTGCCTGACGGGTCAACACAGTAAAGATGCAAAAGCAGATTACCATCATCTGCTAACTCTGCATATGTCACATACTTATCATCCGCACAGTCATACATATTAAGAAAATGTCTTACCGAAAAGAAAAACTCTATTATCTCGTCACTTACTGGATTATTCTTATATTTGTCAAGGAACTTCTGCATATACGAAAAACACTTTGACAGTGTATCCGGAAATGTCCCGCAGTCATCAACTATTATATATTCTTTATCGCACTGCCGCTTTAGTGACAACAGATACTTATTGCACTTTTCAAGTGATGAGGCAAGCCTTTTGTCCATATCCTTCACAGCATTTTTACACTTTAAGAAGTCCTCTTTTACAAGAACTGCACTGTACATCTGCCTTGCCCTGTCAACAAGATTATGTGCTTCATCGACAAGAAATATATAATTGCCCTTTGTACCATCTGCAAAGTATCTTTTAAGCGATGCATCCGGGTCAAACAGATAATTATAATCGCATATTATGCCATCGCACCAGTATGACACATCAAGTGACATTTCAAAAGGGCATACCTTATGCTTGACAGAATACTCAAGTATCTTTTCCCTGTCTATTACATTCTCATGCGTTATGATGTCATACACAGCATCATTTATCCTGTCAAAATGACCCTTAGCATATTCACAGAACTCAGGGTTGCAGTTTCTTTCATCCATATGGCATATCTTATCCTTGGCAGTAAGGGTGACTGTCGTAAAATGCAGTCCCTTATCCCTTAGTATGCTGTAAGCCTCCTCTGCGACTGTCCTTGTTATCGTCTTGGAGGTAAGATAAAATATCTTGTCCGCCAGTCCTCTTCCACATGCCTGTACAGAAGGATACACCGTGGAAATAGTCTTTCCAACTCCTGTAGGCGCCTGTATATACAGTGTTCTTTCCTGCTCTATCGACTTGTATACACTCGCCACAAGCTTTTTCTGCCCTTCCCTGTACTCAAACGGAAAGCTTAACTTATGTATTGAGTCATTTCTTAACTGTCTTTCGTCAAATACATAATCCATCCACCTTTTAAAGTCATTTACAAGCTTTAAAAACCACGCACTAATCCGGTCTTTATCGTAGTTTTCCGTAAATCTTACTATTTTTTCAGTCTCAGTATTACAGTAGGTCATCTGTATATTAATGCTGTCAAGATTATGCTTACTAAGATATATATAACCATATACTAAAGCCTGCGCCTTATGCACATACACCGGCTCTTTAAGCTTTGTGACATCTGACTGCATAGTTTTTATCTCATCTATGGTAACATCACCCTGAGGTGTCTTATTGCCATCCTCATCCTCACTGATATCAGCGATTATACCGTCTGCCCTGCCTTCTATCTTAAGTGTATAATCATAACCATTAACCGAGGTAAGTGGAACTGCATGCCTTAAAAGCACCTCCGCGTGATATGATGAACCCATGGAATGTTGTACCTTAACATCGGGAACTGACACATCCCTGTTATCTATATCACCTGAGGTACACATAAACTCAACAAGATTTCTTACAGATATTCTGAACACATCATCAACAGCTATATACATATGCGTTACCTTTCTTTCCGACACGCTTAACAACGCCAAGATGATTGAGTATATTAAGTCCCAGCCTTGCTGTATCTTCGCGTACTCCTGCCACCTTTGCAAAGTCTTTTACAATGAACTCATCCTCTAACTCTATCGGCACGAACTGCATATAATCCTCTGGTCTGTCAAGCTCTACTATACGCCTCACTCCAAGAGGCACCCTGTCGTATCTGGTTGCACCTCTTTTTTTCGTATAATTCCAGCCGTTTAACAGCTTATATTCTTCTATATCCATAAGCACCAGATGTACCGACAGATTAGGATGGTCAAGAAAGCTCTTTATCTTGTACAGCTCAAAAAATGCATCATATTCCGTATAATGCCTTGGCGACTTTCTTTTTGCACCTACTTCCCCGCTCTCCGGATCTATCCAGCTCAACCACTTATTATATGCACATGGATATACGACCGTGACATGATATTCTTCAAGAAATACCGTAAGCTTATCACGCAGCTTATTAAGCTGTCTTGTCTGTATCTCTATTATTCCGCTGTCATTAAATATATCAGCATAGTAGCCATCTATAGCCACCTCGTGTTTATCTTCATCCGGCTCGTAATAATTCTTAAGAACAGCATGCAGTGTCTTTTCCGACAATGTGCCTATTCCCTTGTCATTATGTGCCTTTCCTATTATGCGCTCCCTTGCCTCATTAAATACATTATAATCTATATATTCGTCTATACTTATGCCTGTATCCGCGCCCTTTTTAACCTGCTTATTGCTGCTTACACTTTTCTTCATATCACTACCATACGCTTATACTCATACTATTACATACCATTTCAGTATGCCAAACATACGTTTTATATTGTTAATAGTATACACTATGGCAGAAAGAAAGACAACTTAATTGATGTTTTATTGGAATTCAGGTGACAGACTTAACACTCATTCTCAAACATACATTACAACTCCAACAACAAACATTTCTCCACTAGAATTTTCAACAATAAAATCTTTAATTTTATTCATTTTTCCTGCTTTCTTAGATATAATTAATATTTATTCAAAATAATATAAATATACATCTTCCAGATTAATATTATCTTCAACTTTTACTGCTTCATCAGGTAACTCATCTCCTACTACCCTCAATGCTAAACCATTTTTTCTTTGTCTTATATTACCTATCTTATATTTTTTCTGTTTATCACTAATCTGCTCAAGAGAACAAGTAATTTCTCCTACTTTTCCTGACATATTCTCAATCAATTCTACAGGAGTGCCTGTTGCTATAATTTGTCCATCTTTTAATAAAATAACCTTATCGGCTATACACTCTATATCACTTACTACATGTGTTGCAAAAAGAATTATCTTATTCTTTGATAATTCTGCAATATAATTTCTTATTGAAATTCTTTCTTTAGGGTCAAGTCCAGCAGTGGGTTCATCAAGTATAAGAATTCTAGGTTCTCCTAATAAAGCTTGTGCCAAAAGAACTCTCTGTTTCATACCTCCCGAAAAACCACCTATTTTCTTATATGCAACATTACTAAGGTTAACTACATCGAGAAGCTCTTCTATCTGCTGATTAACACTTTTAGTAATTGTATTTCCATTTTTATCTGATACTTTAATTTTTTTCACTTCTTTAATTTCTGCCATATATTTAAGAAATGCCATAGGCGAAAAATCCTCATAAAATCCCTGCTGTTGTGGCATATATCCAACAATTTTCCTAAAATTTTTTCCAAGCTTCAATATGTCTTTTTTTTCTTTATCCTGACTATATAAAATACTTCCACCATTAATCTTATCTCTTGAAATATTATCGGTAATAAGATTAATCATAGTACTCTTTCCTGCACCATTTGAACCTAATATTCCATATATTCCTGATGTAAATTTATAATTTATTCCTTTTAACGCTTGTACTGTTCCATAAGTTTTTTTTAAATTTATAAGCTCTAATTCCATATTTTAATTAACTCCTTTCCTTATCATTTTTATTTATAACAGCCTTATGCTGGAATACATTCATAATATATATAGTTGCGCCTATTCCAATCAAAATAATTATTCCAGTCAAAAACCAGTAAACAGTCATCGTCCTTCCGCTTTCTATCCAACATCTGAAAAATGCCATATACTTTACTATTGATATTTTATACATAAACTTAAACCCAAGCATATACAATAATTGTGGTAAAATAATTACCAGCCCTACAATAAAACAATATGAATATTTAACATATATAGATACAACTGACATTATCATTTGTATTCCCAAAAGGAACATATATTTAATCATAAAATCAATAAAAATATATACTATTATCGGTGGGTTTATTATGTAATTCTGAAACAGCATTATACTTTTCAATGGTGCTGTTATATTGGTATATGTATATACACCACAAAGCTTCTTATAATACATCCCATATGTAATACAGGCAAATAGCAGACTAAGCATACTCTGGATAAACAACTTCTTTACCAGCCATTTTCTTCTGTTCATTCCCGTAAGAACCAGACTCTTTACCATTGATTTCTTTTCATATGCTATAAACCCGCATGAAATAACAATAGCTGCAATAACATTTATCATTGCAATAAGTTCCTGATTATTCCACTCTCTGTTTCCTATTGTTTCTGTATACTCATATGGATTAATTACAACGGCTGATATTCCCTTCTCATTCATCTGTTTAATATAATTAAAATTCTCTTTTACAGTATTAAATAAGTCCTGTCTATTAGCAAGAAGTGTTTTCGCGCCTTCAGCAGAATAATCAAAGTTATCAAGAAAATCTTCATATTCATCATTATATTCATTATAAATATCTATTAATTCCGTACCATAACTTAACCCTTCCGCTTTCTCATAATATCCTAACATATAACTCTTTTTGGCATCATATATAACCCCATAGCTTGGCTCTACATTAGCTGCAATATATGCAAGAAGCAGCAGTATCCATATTATTCCCTGTGAAATTAATATCTTATAAACTTCTTTACCGAAATTATTCGTCTTTACCATTAATCTCATAATATATGTCAGAATTAACTCTATAGCGTTTTCTACTATATTCATCTTACCAGTGAAATATTTTCTTATGCTGATATATGCACTTGCAAACAAAGCCAGTATTCCTATAAATACCGATACAATTATCGTAGTTGTTAACAAAGATACTGCAATGTTAAAACATCCCCAGTTAAAGTATTCTGCTGCTTTATTCGGAAAAAATAAATAATATACATTCAGATACTTAAATATCTGCAATATAGATTTTGCTGAAATAACCTTATATATCACCACATCAGCCACACAAATACAGCAATAAAAAAACAGACCAATATTTACATTGCCAAAGCACAATAAAATTGCCCATAAAACAAGCGATAATACAACATTTGCCAATATCGATAATAATATTATTAATCCTAAAAACTGTATTCTTGAAAGCTTACCCGAAGTAAGTATAAAATATTCATCACTTACGGCTGCAACATTCAGGTCTTTTACACCATCATATCTGTTAAGCAGCATAACCGCTGACTCTGTATACAGTGCAACATTCGTTACTACCGCCTGTATTAACAATATTATACTTCTCTTAACAAACAGAACTCCCCTTCCACTCTGACCTGTATGTACAATATGATATAATCCGTTTTTTCTTTCCGAAAAAAACATATATACTGTATATACACACGTAATTAATGTTAATAAATGAATATAATTATTCTTATATAATTTTTCTAACCACAATCCATTACTTAATTGTACATCTGCATCTATTATCTGTGATAAATCATATTGCGTTTTTAATAAGTTGTTATATTCAAAGCTGTTCTTTTTATAAGTTCCCGCTGTTGCATATAATATTGCTGTCTGTCTTTTATCCTCAATTATCCCCTTGTAATTATCTATATACTTTGCCTGCTGCATTAACTTCTCTCTTGCCTGTTTAGCAGCTGCTGTCTTGTCAGAACTGTCACTGCCATTGATTTCATATTTCTGAAAATATTCCTGCCACGCTATCGTTGCCGCTTCCGTACTCAGTTTGCTATCTGACTTAACACCTTTAGCCGTATTAAGCATTTCTATATATGCATATGTTACCTGCAGGTCATCTGTTTTATCGCTGACAAGTATCAGCATATTAAACACTAATAAACATACTAACAGACCTATATATGTTTTTCCAACAATTCTTTTAAGCTCTGCCATAACATCCCTTCTCCCCGTAATTATTTTTAAAAAGCAGGATTAAACATTTTATATTTAACCCTGCTCTGTAACTATGATAAATTCTGATATATCTGTTTTATTGATGCAGTGCCACTATTCAGATAATCCATTTTATTTATTACTCCTACGCCTGTTGTTATCACCTTTTTATACGGTTTGCTATTAAGAGATTTTAAATTCTTATATACATCTGAATCACTATTGCTGCCCATAAGAATATATCTTTCGTCAATCCCATATACACAGATTCCTGATGCATCCACAACAACAGAAGTATCCTCTGGATACTGCTCATAATATTTTTTTGCTTTTTCCAAAAATTCCTCATCATATTCCATTTCATATTGTGCTTTTAATGTACCATTCATATCTATTGCTGTGAAATATGACTTTGTTTCTCTGCTTTGTGTAGACTCAAAAAAATATAAATACTCACCATCACTTTGTAATGAATACAACTTCTCCATATCTGTAGTGTAAATAACTTCACTTGTATTTTTATCAAAATTAACCTTAATTAAGGTATCATTATTATTACCTGTTGATGATGTCATAATGTAGAAATTACCATTACTATCCATCCTGACATAACTGCCATCTGACATACCATCTACTTTTCCTGTATTTTCTCCAAATACATCTACTCTGTCATCACCTGTATATGTCCATAATTCTGTATATTGACCTGTACTTAAATCATACTTTGAAACACGGTATTGTACATTATTATCAGAAAAATACATTCTCGCTGTTCCGCCAGCATAAAAATAAATATTATTATCTGACAGATAAACGCCAAAACCATTGTTCTGTCCAGCTCTCATAGCATAATCTCCCGGAAACTGAAATTCTCCAAGAACCTCTCTTGATGAATTGCTTTCAAGCCTTATTCTACATATATAAAATGGTGCAATATAACCATTTTTTGCATAGTCAGCATCCAAAAATGATGTATAGTAATAAAAATAACCATCTGATATCATACTTGCCTGTACACTGGTTACCATTATCTGCTCATCTTTTACTGATGCAAGCTTTGTAATACGTTCTTTATTTCCAAATGTAGCATCATACTGGCATAAATAATAATCCCTGTCTTTAGTAATCTCAATACAATATAAATGATTATTATAATACATAACTTTTTCATCCATGCAATTACATTCAAATGTGCCATTTTCTGCATTAATTCCACTAACATAAGCATCACATGTTTCACCATCATGATTACAGTTTACCTTAGAGCATAACGGCATATTGACATCGCTATTTATATTATAAAAATACAAAACATTGTCAATTACATAATAATAGCCATTTTCTGCTATTGCCATATCTGACTGCCCATATACCCCCTGCTCCTTTTCCTGATTATATACATAATCAGGAAAAGGATTATTATTATCAGACTGTTCCTCATTTATCTGGTATTTAGTACACGCCGCCAACATAGCCATCATAAAAAATATAGCACTTAATATCACTTTTTTCATATTTCCTGTCACCCCTTTCCAACTTCAAATGTCTAAGATACATGAAATCTAACTAACAAATAACCTTCTATGTACCAAGCATCTTACTTATTCATCCTGCTCTGTATCTTTGACATAACCAATAACAATGCACATATGTTAATACCCATAGCCATATATCCTGTTATTGTTCTATCAACCCTCACAATACACAAAACTATAGTTAATAATGCTTCCAAAGCCACTATAATTCTTGCTCTTTTCTTACTTTCCCTTAATTCACTGTCATCAAGTGCAAGATTAGGATGATTAACTGTACCAACACATAATATGTATATAACTGATACCATACAAAAAGCCATAACAACAGGCATATACTTTAACCATATGAAATCACATACCTCAATGATAATACATATAATATTAGTTCCTATAAAACACTGGCCAAATGTTTCAAGATGAAAACCGCCTGTTCTTCTTCTAAGAAACATAAATGTACACAAAAATATTATTATATTCACAAGCCTGTTTAAAACCACACCCATTATGCTTATCGTAATTAGTGTCAATACTTTTTCCAGTGTAATTGTATAAGCATACACATATGCTTCCTTGTCATCTTTTGATATAATATCTGTATTTATCATACTATCAACTATTTTTACTATTAATTCATCAATCATATATACAATTCTCTTTCTATTTACATTTTAACATACAAAATTCAAAATTCAACCCCATTATCAAAAAACGACTATATTGAACAAAAAACGACTATATTAAATCCCCCCTCTAAATAGCAACCACAATCTATATAGCAAAAAACCAGACGTCATCAGACATCTGGTTTCTGCCATCTACATTATTATTGAAAACACAAACTCTCCATTCTTATAATCAATAATATATTCTGCATTATATTTTTCCAATGTTGCAACTACATTACGAATTCCTAATCCATGTTGTTCCTTATCATCTTTGATTGTACGCATATATCCATCTTCCATAATTTCAGGCTCTGTTTTATATGAATTGGATACTGCTATGCTAAGAACATCATCCTCATATAAAAGCTTTATACCTACTGTTCTTTTATCTATATCACATTGTCCTGCTGCTTCTATAGCATTATCAAGAAGATTAGACAGTATAGTAACTATATCTTCATCTGAAACTTTTATATGTGAAAGATCATTTATCTTTAGAATGAATAATACATCATTCTGTAAAGCTTCATAATATTTGGCATTGATAACTGCATTAACTACTTCATTATTTGTATCAACCATATCAAGCTGACCATCAAGCTTATCAAATATACTGTTTATATATTCTTCAAGCTTATTATAGTTTTTCTTTTTTAACAAAGAATCTATACACATAATCTGATTCTTATATTCATGTGTTCTTTTTCTTTGTATATCATAATTTTTACGTAATGAATTGTATAATTCAAGCTGTCCTATAGATTGCTGCTTTAAAACATCTGCTTCTCTTATCCTCTGGGAATTCTCAAGAATTTCATTAATAAGATGGAATACAACCATATTAAGTACTATAAGTACTATCGCTATAACATAGTACACATTAACTATATCTTCATGATATGAAGTAACCATTGAATTAGTCATCACTATAACCGTAATCAAAGTAAATATTGGAAATATAAGGAATTGAAGCCATTCTTTATTACTAATATCTATTATATTTTTCTTATTCTTTAAATAACTTCTTTTTATATTTATTATTATTATATTTATCTATA